>Ga0111538_10003887_pt1 | contig 20826 bp, 16 predicted proteins | sample SoiMethybrSBSTD1_FD_79669 | JGI IMG/M metagenome (GOLD analysis project Ga0111538, IMG submission 79669) | Bulk soil microbial communities from a Populus tree surrounding site in Tennessee, USA - Soil MetaG P. TD hybrid SBSTD1 (version 2)... | ecosystem: Environmental > Terrestrial > Soil >... | reverse complement strand
TCTGCCCCGTTTGGCGGCGCTCCTCGCTGTGGAAATGCCGCACGCGCACCTGCGCGTGGTGGGTATCGACTCGTTGGTCTCACTAGGGGGACTCGCCGGCACGGAGGTCGACGTCGTGATCGGCGTCGGCGAAGAGGCACCCGGCGTCCACGTCGAGCCGCTCTTCGAAGAGCGCGTGGTGCTCGTCGCGCGTCGCGCTCGCCGCGACATGTCCGCGCGCCTCTCGCGGTCGGCGCTCGCCGCGCAGCGCCACGTCGGCGTGGAAATGGTGCCGGGCAAAGGGTTGCGCGATCTGACCGCGACGGCCTACGCGCGAGCGGGCATTGCACGCGACGTCGCGGTCGTCGTTCCCACGTTTACCGCGGCCGCAGCGGTGGCGGCATCGACGGATCTCGTAGCGACGCTCCCCGCTTCGCTGGCCAAAGTGCTGGCGGCGCGCCTCGGTTTGCGCATCGTGAAAGCGCCGACGCCTCGTCAAACCGTGACCATGAAGATGTCGTGGCACGATCGCACGGACGCCGATCCCGCGATGGCGGCGTTTCGCGACGTGGTCAGGCGGGTTGCATGACCGTCATCACGGTGTCATTCGAATGACGCCGAACGCCCGATCTTTCTCGACACCGGCAATGGGGTCGCTTTTGACGACAGCATAGTAGCTCGTTCCGTCGCTGCGTTCGAACACGAACCGTCCATGCATCAAGAGGGGGGACCCTTTTCGATAGAAACGCGGGATGGGCACGGTCTTGTCGTGAGCGTAGGTCGTCGCGTCGAAGACTTCGAGGCTCGCGTCGGGGGGATCCTCGTCGGGAAGGGACCACGACCGGGCAGGGATGGTGATGAGCTTGCCCCAACTCGCGCGCAGTAGCTCGGTGATGACGCTATTGACATCGCCGCCGAGGCCCTGGAGTCCTCCGACGCGGACGAGCTCGGGAACGTCGAACGTGCCTTGTTCCACGCCCCCGTCAGCGAAAATGAACTCGAAGGTCGTTGCGCTCGTCATGCGTGCCCAGCCCTTTGAGTTGTCCATGGCACCAACGGGGCGAGAATAGTGCCGGCCCCCGATTGCGCCATCCGATGCGACGACGATCTCGTCAAGGTTGGTGGCTTCGAAGATTCGATCGCCGCCGCTCGTCAACTTCGCGTAGGGATTGCCACTGGAGAGACGGCCGAGCTGCATCCGGCTGCAATCGCTGACCGCAATCGAATACGCGAGATCGTCGGGGTATCGCCCGCTGAACGTATAAATGAATCCATTGTTGGCGAGAACGATGTCGCCGACGTCGGTCGTTAAAGGACAGGTCCAAACGATGCTCGCCTGAGCGAGATCGACGTAAGAGACCCAGCCCTCGTGCCCCACTGCTGCGAATTGCCCGTCGGCGCGGACCGCGATCGATCTAGGGAGGGCCGGCAGAGCGATGGTCGTCGTCACACGGGTTTCGGGATCGTAGACGTGCACCGCGTGTTCGGGGCGGCGCGAGGCGAACACGATGCGGTTCGAGGTCGAGTCGTACTCCGCGTCGGTGATCTCATAGGGCAGGAGGGCCGCATCCGCGGGTGCCGTGATGCCGGCGAGGTAAGGCAGACCCAATCCGCCTTGCCCACTGCCCCCATCGGGGGTGCCGACCGCCGTCGGAATGCGGACGACGTTGGTGGGCAGATGGTCCGCGGTCGTACGGCCGATCGCGTAGTACATCGTTCCCGCAACGTTTTGGAACAAGGAGTGGTACACCATCTCCAAGTTGGGGTATGTGCCAAGGTTCGGAAGAGGGACCGTGCGGCGAAGACCGAGATAAAGGTCGTCGTAGATGTAGAGATTGCCGGGGTCGAAATCGATGTCGGTCGGGCTCGCAAGGTGATTGTCGATGGTCAACGCAATCTGATGAAGCGCGGGCGTGTGAACCATCGAGAAAATTCGCGAATGGCCTGAGCGCGAGAAACCCTCGAACCTGCCGGTGTACGCAAGCGTGTTCCAGAAATCGTTTTCGGCTCGATAGCGCTCGCCGCACGCTCCAAAAATCCGAGACTCGTCCGCGCTGAGCCACACGCGATCGCACATGTCGGCGATGCTGTGCACGTCGAACGGGTCCACCTGAATCGAGCCGCCCGACGATGTGAGCTTACTGAGATAGTTCCCTATGGTGAGGTAATAGTGATTGCCGTCGGGCGAAATGCGCCCGTACGTGGGCCCCGTCATCTGGAGGTCCACGGTGGCGCAGGTGGCGAGGTCGAGGCTGAGCGCGTGGGCGGAGCCGGAGCTGTCCCACGCAGCCAGGGTCGCCATACCTTCGGGCCACACTGCAAGGCTGGAAATGCCGCGCGGGATCGAGCACGTGCTGATGACGGCAAGGCGCGCGAGATCGATGTAGAGGATCGGCGTTGGCGACTCCGGGCCGGCAACCACGGCTTTGGTTCCGTCGTACGATACGCCGAACGCACCCGGCTCGAAGGGCAGCTGCATCCATCGATCGATCAGCCGCTCGGGGTCATACAGGTGAAGCGCGGGAACCGGGGACGCCGAAAGGATGACGATACGTTCGAGCGCCCGGCTGAACTCCGCGGCTCGAACGTCGAAGGGCAAGGAGATCGAGCCCGCGTCGGCTGAGCCGTCGATCGCGTTGTCACCCGTGGGCCAGTCGAACGGCGCGTCGGCGGGGGCGTCGCTCGGCGGAGCAACGTCCGGCTCGACGGATTGGTCCACGGTATCGGCAAAGCTGTCGCGGATCACCCCGGCGTCGCTTTGTCCGGCGTCGACCCCCCCACTGATATCCTCGCGCGCGCCCGCGTCGGTGCCGCTCGAATCAGGACCGACACCGCCGTCCGTCGAAACGCTTCCGCCTCTTCCGGCGTTGCCCGCGGTGGATCCACCAGTGCCACCACCGCCGCTGCCCGAGGTGCCCCCCGCACCACTGCCCGCAGTGCCCCCTGCACTGGTGCCGGCCGTACCGGCCGTCGCGCCACCTGCTCCTGAGCTTCCGCTCGACGCTCCCGCTCCACCTCCGCGTGCACCCGAGCCGCCGCCTGGTCCCGTGCTCGACGTGCCCCCCAGACCGCCAGAATTGGCGACGCCCGCTGCCCCCGCCTTCGGACCCCAAATATTCAAGGTGTCTTCGCCGCAGGCTGCAACGAGCAAGGGGCCGAGGGCGATCGCGATACGTGCGCTTGCTCGCGCTAAGCAATGAGGATCTTTCGACATCCTTCGTGACTGTACCGCTTCGAAAAGTGCGAAGCAGCTCCTACCACTTTTCATGAGTGCCTGATGCTCGCAAACGCGAGCACTTCTTCGTACGAGCTCTCTGGCGAACTTGGCGCGCACCACGGATGCTCAGCGCGTCGAGCTGTAAAGTTCACGACCCAGCTCGAAGGTGAACCCCGCACTCACCTCCGGCACACGCCAAACCTGCACGCCATCGACGGCGACATCGGGACGAAGGCCTTGGATGCGCAGATCGGGGCCGATGGCCAATCGCCACGCCGAGAGGCGAGGCGCGTAGCGCGCGCTGACGAGGGCACCCCAAGAGTATTGCGACTGCGAAGTAGGTTGGTAAGGAGATGGCGCGCTCACGAAGACGAGCCCTGCGTACCCTCCGGCGCCGAGCTCGAACACACGATCTGGCCCGAGCCGGGCGGCGAAGAGGGCGATTGCGTTCGCGAGCCGAACCGAGGCGATGTCACCGGCTCCGATGCCGTAGTCGTACGCGCCCGACAAGCTTGCCGTGAGCCAACCCCCCCAATCGAAATAAGCGCCGACCTTGGGACCGGCGATCCCCGCGCCGCTCGCGCTATAAAGCGCCGCTTGGGTCCCCGCCAAAACACCAACCGCCCAAGTTCCCGGTTTGCCAGCGGAAGCCGCGTTCGGCTTTTCCGGCGAAGGTGGCGCCATCGGGACGACTTTCGCGAGGCGCCGCGGGCGTTCGGCTTGGCGCGCTTGCTCGCCCTTGGGTTCGGACTCGGGCTCGGTCGACAGCGATTCCGGCACTTCGGTCGCACTCGGCGCAGGCTGTTCTCCCTCCGCTTTCGCATCCTTGCCTCGGTTCGCGTCGCGCACGTTACGCTCGACGAGCTCCTTCGAAGCCACGAGAAGCGCGTCCACGAATGCGGCAGACGTCGCCGTCGGAGGAACGGATGACGCAAGCCAGACTTGCCCCGCCGTGCGCCATCGGATTTTGGCGGCGAGACCATCACAATCGACTTCGAGCTCCCCACCGCGAGGAATCCGCGACGACAAATCGACCTTGGCGCGCGCTTCGAATTCGGAAGCCGCGATGTCGGATAGCACCGGGCAATGCATCCGAACGGTGATGTCGCTGGGCCCCGCCAGCGCCTTGGATGACGCGCACAAAAGGGTCCCGCTCATTGCCGCGAAGGTCGCGACCTTACGTCGCAATCGACTTAACAGCGGGATCCGGCGCATGGGGACCGCTCCACAGGCGGCGTCAGGTGTTGAGCGCTCACCGTTGCGGGCAAAACCATATTGGCACATGATTCTAGGCCGTTACCGACTTCGCCGTCGACCCTCGGAGCGTGATTCGAAGGTCAGGAGAAAAAGTGCTCGACGTCGTCGGCACCGGGCACTCATACCCTAATGACCGCTCGTCAGGACACCGCTGTTTTTCCCGACCGGGGCGATGAATGGCCGGCGGGCGGCGCTTCACGTCCAGCGGAAGACGACGCGGTGGAGGAGCGCTCGAGGGACGGGGGGGCCGCGAGTGGCATCCGCGGTCAGACCGCGTCCGACGAGATCTTTTCGCTCGTGTATCGACAGATGCGCAGCATCGCGGGAGGGCGCCCCGACTTCGACGACCTCGTTCAGATCGCGGCAGAGCAGGCCGTTCGAAGCGTCTCGTCGTTTGCCGGCCGCTCCAAGCTGTCGACATGGACCTACAAGATTTGCTACGTCACCGTGCTGCGGCACGAGCGTTGGTACCGGCGTTGGTTGCGCCGCTTCACTTTCACCGAGCGCGGTGAGCTCGAGTTGCAAGTGCCCATGCCCGAAGCGACGAGCCTCGAGCAATTCGAGCGCGCGGCGCGGCTTCGTAGGGCGCTCGACCGGGTCGCCCCCAAACGACGCACTGTCGTCGTGCTGCATGATCTGGAAGAGCATTCGGTCGAAGAAATCGCCGGCATCGTCGGTGCCAATCCGCTCACGGTCCGCTCTCGATTGCGTGACGGGCGACGCCAGCTTGCTCGTTTCCTCAACGCCGATCCTTACTTTGGCGACGAAGCCTGTCTTACCGAGGGGGTCGAGCGATGAGCGCGCATTGCTCACAGCCCGATCTGCAGATGGTCTTACTCGACGAGACGCGCGAAGGCGCGGCTCTCTTGCCCGATCACGCCCGGCATCTCGAGGAGTGCGCTGCGTGCCAGACCTCGGTCGAACGGTTGCGACGCATGACCTCCGTGTGGAATGCGGATCCCGTCGACGAAGCTGCGTTCGCGGCCGCCGCGGCCCGGTTCCACGCGCGAAATGGTGTCGTGCCTCGAACGCCCGGATGGGGCGGTGTTCTCCTCTATGCAACGGTGGGCGTCGTCGCGGGCTTGCTGTTCCTCGTCGTGACGGGAACCGTCGCTTTGCCGGGAAAGAGCGCTGGCAGCCGACCGAGGGAGGAGGCGCTGTACGTGGCCCCGGTCTATGCGACGACTGAAGACGCAGCGAAGTTGGTTCGCGCGCGCCCGCACATCGAGACGTCACGCGGTTTGGCGCCTCTCATCGACGGTCTTCGCCTCAAGCTGAAACGTGGAGAAGCCGCGCTCATCGTCATGGCCGGGGGCCGCACGTCTCGCGTCGAAGGCCCGTGCATGGTCGAGTTCCGGTCGGCGCCGATGGAGGTCAGCGGGTGGAGCTTCGTTCGCGAAGAGGATCCTTCCGCGAGCAATGAGGTGAAGCGGCCCGATGAGACGAATGGTGCGAGCGCTCCCAGTGCCGCCTTGGGATCATCGAACAGCTCGATCGAACCATCGCGCCCCAACGAGATGTTGGTCGCGGGAACTTCGTTGGCGGGCAAACCCGCTCCCTCCGACGCGCGCGAGCTCGCACCGAGCGCGCGGGCCACGGGTGCCGCGGCGGCGTTGAGCGAAACCGTCGCCGGCGAAGAGCATGCGTCGACCGGTCAGGGCGGCAACCCGGTCTCCGCCCGCGCATGGGCGCGCGCCGCAGCCGCGCTGCGCCAAGACGATTTCGAAGGCGCCGATCGCGCTTTCGACGAGCTCGGACACTCCGCCGATCCCGCGACGCGCGACGCGGCTCGGCTGGCGCGCGCGCAGCTCTGGATCTCGCGCGGCCGCGAGGCAACCGTTCGGCCCGTCTTGGAGCAACTCGCCGAAAACGGCGCGACGCCTCTCGTTCGACAGCGCGCCGCAGAGCTTCTGCGTCGCGACGCGCGCTGACGCCTACACTTGCGCACGTGGCCGGTCGGGCCGAATGGCCACAGCGCTTGTGGTCAATCACCAGTGAACGAGCCTTTACGAACAAGCAGACCTGTAACCACACGTACCAGCCATGTCCGATGTGTGTCGTCGGCCGCTCAAGAATTACGCTGCTCCACCGTTTGCTCGTGAAAACCAGATGTCAAAGCGCCTTGCCTCCGTGCTTGCCTTTTCGTCATTGGTCGGGTGTGGGGGCGCAGTGACGACGCCTGCGAACAGCCCGACAAGCTCCGAGCCCGCCGTCAGCGAACCCAGCGCCGCGGCGCAGCTCACCCACACGCCCGAAACCGCCGCCGTCGAAAACGCGCCGCTCGAGGAAGCGCGCCAAGAGGAACCGGTCGCCGTCGAGATTCCCACGGAATGTGCGACGTCGGACGCAAAGGTCTGCACGCCGCCGAGCTCTTTCGTTGAGAGACTTTGCCAATCGAAGTCGGCGGACCTCGCCCTTTCGATGTTTCGCAAGAGCACGCCTTGGACACGCGCGTACCTGCGCCGCGATACGGACGCCTGGTACATGTCCGCGCGGCGTTCCTCCCCTGTGAAGCTCGTCATCGACGAAGAGGTCATCGTCGTGGCGAGCCGCAGCGGCGCATCGGGTGGCATCCAAGTGAGCGGGTCCGGCAGCTACGACGTCTATCGCTGGGACGGTCAATGCGTCTCGGTGATGGCCGACGAAGTGAGCTTGCGCCGCCCCCCGGCACCGCGATCGGCGCCGATCGCCTGGAAGGCGCTGAACGACGCAACACGCGGGGCACTGCTCGACGACCGCGGGATCAAGACGCGCCGCGACCATCTCGAGCACGACCACTGCGACAGCAGTAGCACCCCGCGATGCACCGAGGAGACCGCGGTGTTGATGCGGCTGATCACCGACTACGTGCGTAGAGGCGGAAAGCTGCCGGACGCGAGGCTCTCCGCGCGGTAGGTCGTCGAGCGTCCGAGCGACGCTCGCTCTCTGCCGTTACGGACTGACGCAGACCGTTCCGCAAGTCGTGTAGACGCACTGCGAGGCGGTCACCCCGATGACGATCTGGTCGATCTGGCCGTTGAAGCAATCGATGTAGCAGGGCAGCGTGCCGCTCGGCGCGCACTTCGCGATCGTGCAAGCGGTGCCGTTGATACAACTCGGCATCGCCGAGCACATCGCAACGTTGGCGCAACGCTGGTTCACGCACGCCGTGCATTCAGGCGTCTGCTTCACGCCTGGGAGGATCTTCAGGAACGGATCGTTCCCAAGTCCACCATCCGTGCCGCCGGAGCCGCCACCGGTACCACCAGTTCCGCCGACAGCACCGAATCCACCCGTTCCTCCCGAGCCGCCGCGACCGCCGCCGCCCGTTCCTCCCGTCAGGATCCCGCCCGTTCCTCCCGAGCCGCCGCGACCGCCGCCGCCCGTTCCTCCCGTCGGGATCCCGCCCGTTCCTCCCGAACCGCCTCGGCCACCGCCGCCCGTTCCTCCCGTCGGGATCCCGCCCGTGCCCCCCGAGCCGCCTCGGCCACCGCCGCCCGTTCCTCCCGTTGGGATCCCGCCCGTTCCTCCTGAGCCGCCTCGGCCACCGCCGCCCGTTCCTCCCGTAGAGATCCCGCCAGTTCCTCCGGTGCTACCGCCGGAGCCACCGATTCCGCCGGAGCCGCCCGTGTCGTCCGATCCACCGGTGCCGTCGCTACCCCCTGTGTCCAAAGGAGATCCTTCGCTCTTGAGCTGACTGCGGCCGCCGCAATTGCACAGGGCCAACATCACGAAGGTAGCCGCAAGCCTCGACCGTCCGCTCCTCGACATCACGTTTCGTCTCCGTCGCGCGCGGCACGAGTCTGAAAAAGGCCAACGCTATTTTAAGAATACCATCGCGATTCCAAAGGACGTCGACCTTCACTTCACACCTCGACCTAACGGAAGGAAATGTGGGAAGTGTCGGCGGAATCTCGTCGATTCCATCGGCGGGAAGGACGCGAGCGTGATCGTGTCCTCGATCGCGCTCAAGCGGAACGTGCCTTATGACATCGACGGGACCGTCAAGATCGGAGTCGAGCTTTTCAAGGCGACCGCGCATTTTCATGTGAGCGACGTCATCACCGAAGAGCAGCTGCGACGGGCCGGCGGGGCGCCGCCACCTAGCGGGTTACGCTGAGCGCGACGTTTCGATCGGCCCCTCTTTTCGCGCTGCGCGCACCAAGCAGGGGGCCGGCTCGGACCGTCTACAGGATCGAAAGGCAGGGCCGCCCGACTTTTGTGCGTGTGCGCAGTCGAATCGGCATCCGCGTTGCTACCTAATGGTCTCCAGGAGGTGACGCCATGCCGAACCGTGTGGAAGAAGCAACGTCTGCAGCCATGGGCGCTATCAAGGACGTGAAGGCCACCGTCAAAGGGCTCACAGGAGTGTTCAAGCACCTGATGGAGGAGCACGGGAAGGTGTCTGCGCTGATCGCTCGCGTGAAAATGAGTTCCGACGAAGATGTGCGTGCGCGGCTTTATCCGACGATCCGCACCGAGCTGCTCGGACATGAGACCGGCGAGCTCAAGGTCGTCTACCCCGCCATGGCGCAGTATCCCGAAGTGAACGCCATCGCCGAAGCGCACGCCCGTGATGCCGACGAGCTCCAGCGCCTGATCGCCGAGGTCGATGCGTTCTCATTCGGCGATGCGAGTTGGGGACCGGCCTTCGAGCGCCTTGCCGACCGGGTGGTACAGCATGTGGGCATCGAGGAGAGCGACTATTTCCCGAAGGCGCAAAAAGCAATGGGCGAAAAACTCGCCCAAGAGCTGCTACCGCTTTTTGAAGCGGCGAAGAAGACGATACCGACCGCGTGACGGACGCCGCCCTCGGGCGGCACCGTCATGAGTGGCGGCCCAGCGAAGCCGGCCGACGAAGCAAGCACACGATTGCCGTCGTAAAATAGTGGTGTGTTCGCTGCGCATGAGCGAGCCGGCAAACGGTTCGCCACGACGCAGATATGGCAGCGCGCGCAGGAATTGCGCACGGTCTTTGCGAAACCGCATGGGCGAGCGCTTATCTGCAAACGCGAGTATCGCCGCATCTGCTATAGAGCGAACTCGCGGCTCATGGATTCACCGATCCTAAAGACGGAAGCTTCACCCGGAGTCACGGACGAAAAGCCGACGCGGAAGGGCAAAGAGCTGATCGAGGCGACGCGACCTTTCGCAAAGGAAGCGGTCTTTCGTAGCAACGCTCACCTCGTGCTCGGACTGGCCATTGCCGCCGGCTGTGCGTTGATTGCGGCGCGCGACGGGTGGTGGCCGCTGCGATGCCTCGCGTCGGTCGGCGAGGGGCTCATCATCGTCCGGCTTTTCATCATCTACCACGACTTCATGCACGGCTCGGTGCTGCGCAACTCACGCATCGCGCGGGCCATCCTGCACACGTTCGGTTTCCTCGTCATGGCGCCGCCACGCGTTTGGCGCGAGACGCACAACTACCATCACGCCCACACGGCCAAGATCGTCGGCTCGGGGATTGGCTCGTTTCCCATGGTGACGACGGCCATGTGGCAGAAAATGCCGAAGGCCATGCGGCTCCGCTACCGTGCCGCGCGCCACCCGCTGACGATCCTGTTTGGATATTTCACCCTGTTCATGTGGGGATTTTGCATCGCCTCGCTCGTCCGGGCACCGCGCAAGTACTGGAGCGCCGGGGTCGCGGTGCTGCTCAATTGGGCGCTGACTTTCGCGATCGCCAAGATGGCTGGCGCGGCGACCCTCGCTCTTGCCTTCGGCCTACCGCTCGCGATTGCCTGCGCGCTCGGCGGCTATCTGTTCTACGCGCAACACAACTTCCCGGGGATGGACGTGCAGCCCCGGGAGACATGGTCGTTCGCGGATGCCGCACTACGTTCGTCGAGCTACATGCGCACGGGTCGATTCATGACGTTCGTAACCGGGAACATCGGGTTTCATCACGTGCATCACCTGAACCCGTCCATCCCTTTCTATCGCCTGCCAGAGGCCATGCGCTCGATTCCCGAGCTCCAAGATCCCATCACGACTTCGTTGTCGCCGAAGGACGTGCGTGCTTGCCTGTCGCTCAAGCTTTGGGACGCTGAGCGCGGGACGCTCGTTGCTTTTCCTCGCTAGCCGGGTCGACATTCCCGCATTTTCTTTCGGCTTCACACCCCAGCGCACAAGTGGGCGTGGCAGCGCCAGCGGTGCTTTTTCACCGAACGTGAGCTGTTCCGACCACCCTTGGACGCTACCCCTATGGCGACGGGGCTCGTCGTCGGGTCACAACACCCGGAGGGGCGACCATGAAGGTAATCAATCGGTCGATGTTCATGGCCCTCTTTGGCGTGCTTTGGTTGGCGTGCGGGGGCGACGACGACAATACCGGCAGCGGCAGCGATCCCGTCGAGACTTGCAAGCAGGGGTGCCGCACGAGCCAATCGCTCTGCTACCCAGATGCGGGCGAAGGGACGAGCGCGTGCGAGAACACCTGTGCCTCGCAAGATGCCGGTACGGGCCCCGTCTGCAAGAATCAGAGCGAGATCACGGCTGCGTTCAAAGCATGTCTGCAAAAGACGACGTGCCAAGATTTCACCATCTGCCTCGTCGCGATTCCGCGCTGCAAAGACGGCACTGGTGACGCAGGGCAGTAACGGTTCGAGTGCCTCTATTTCAAAGCTCCGTGAGAGAACCTTGATCGGGCGTGATAGCCGCACGTGACGGATCGTCAACTATCGAGCCGTTGCGCGTCGAGACCGATCAAACAATCAACCATGGAGCCGAGCTGCGCGAAGAGCTACCTCGTCCTTCAGGGAGGCGATCGGAATGAAGAGCGCAGCGAGGCGAGTGCAGGGACGCGTGTTATGGGATGACAACAATGCGCCGGTACAGGGCGCCGTCGTGACGCTCGGCAGCGTGACGAGCTCGAAGCGCCTCGCCACGGCCAAGGTGGACAAGAAGGGCGAGTACGAGCTGGGCTTGCCCCACGACGATTGCGAGCAGTTGCTCTACGTCACCGTCAGCGACCGCGCGGGCCGACGACTCGCGACGAGCTACGAGATGGCGGTTCGGAGCAACTTACCCTTCCACCAGCTCGACATCACCGCGCCGGCCTCAGCGCGGCACGAACGCAAGCGACCCAGCATTCTGGCCGGGGACATCGCCCTCGATGCGGCCGAGTTCTCACGGGCGAAGGAGGATATCGTGCTCGACTTGGCGCGGGCCATGGTCGAGCCCGAATATGAGCGCAAGGTGCGCCATCGTTTAGAAGCGATATCGCCCGAGCTCGTCCCGAGCGAATACCTGCGGCGAACATTGTGCGGAACCGGGCTGCTCGAGGCAATGAACGCCATCATCCGCCTGAAGCGCTGGCCACGAGAGGTGGCGCTGCAAGTGGACGACATCCTCCGCTTGCGCCATCTGCCCAAAGCGGCCTTTGCGACTCAAGTGCACTTGTGCCCGAATTTCCGCATTACGTACCAAGACTCCGGGGCGGCTGCCGTCGATCCCGACACCTCTGCTCAGGCGGTCGTCGATCCGGGTTCCAACCCCTCCGTGGTGCTCACGACGCTCCCGGCCGGCGGCGTTCCCACGTACATCAAGCGCGTCTGCTTCTGGCTCGAGCGCGCGCTCGCGACTTACGTCAACCCGCCGTTCAGCATGCGTAACCCTGCGGCCGGCGGGCGCATCGAGGTGGAGGTAAACAGCGCCGCGTTCGGCTCGGCCTCGGCCAGCATCTTCTACATCAACAATGCACTGCCCCCCGACGTGCTGTGCGCGGTCACGGTTCACGAGCTGTTCCACATGGTGCAGTACCAATACTCCGGGGGCGGCTTTTGGCGATCGGCCATGCTCGAAGGCGGGGCGACGTGGGCGGAGGATTGCTCTGCGGACTTCTTGAATCGTTACCTGGACGAAGCCGGCACCAACTTCAACGGGTCTGGCTACATGATCACGCCGCACACTTCGCTGGAGGCGGCTGGCTTTAGATACAAGACTTCGCTGTTCTGGAGGTATGTGGCCGAGCAACATTCCCCGCGCATAGCAGCCGGTGACGAACCGTTGATTGGTGTCGAAACGTACCGCACGATCATCGAGCGCTGCGAGGCGGGCAGCTGGTCCAGCAATGACGTGCGCGACGCTCTGCGCAGCTTGCCTTGGTACCAAGACTTCTACGACTTCGCCTACCTCGACCCGGCGCGTCTGGATCTCACCAGCGGTGAAACGACCTTGGGAAATTTTGCGTTGGCTTGCTACCTGAAGGACCTGGGCACGAACGTTCCCGATCGTCGCTTCGACTTCATGGAAGACGACGAGAACATTTTCATCGATGACGTCATCGCCACGGTCATCGCCGGCAGCCCTTTGCAAGCCACGCTGGCTTCGGTCACTTTGGCCGGATCAGGCACCGTGACCAACACGAGCGCGGTGACGTTCATTAGCTCGCTCGATCGATTTGCCAGCCGCTACTACGAGATCGCGATCGACCCTGGCGTCACGAACGTCGAGCTGACGTTCTCGGTGATGTCCAGTCTGACAAGCTCGATCTTCCAGGCGGTCCTGATCGACACCAATGGAGCAGTCCGGGAGATCTACCGCACCGACAAAGCCAGCTACGTCAAGCGCTTCCCCAACCTCGCCGGACGCGTCGGCCTCCAGAAAGTGGTGCTGGTCGCCACGGGCGCCGCGAGCAGCGGCGGTTTCCGTATGACGGCCGCATCGGCAGGGGCCGCACCCGACGTGATGGTCACACGCTGGCACACGCCCATGCAACGCGAGTACGAAATCGACTCCAGCAACTGGGCCTGGACCTGGGTTTCTCCCGACATCTACGTGGACAACGACCTCGACGGTGTTGCCGACAACGTCGTCTACTTCAACACTGACAACAAGCTCCACATCAGGCTCCATAACAAAGGCAACGCAGCCGCTACGGGGATTGACGTGCAGTTCTGGTACCAGGACGCGTCGGGCGGGCTGTCGCCGAGTGCGTGGTTGCCGGTGGTGAATACAGCCGGCACCGTCCAGGCCCTGAGCGGGTTGTCATTGGCGGCCGGTGCGAGCGGCACTTTTTCGGTGGACTGGTCGCCAGCGCCCTCGGGCAATAGTCACCATTTCTGCGTCCGGGCGGTGGTGTCGGTGCCCGGTGATCCCAACGTAGACAACAAGCGCGTGCTTTCGAACTTCGGCAATGTGAAGCTCAATTTCCGGCGCTTTTTGGATATCAAGCTGACGCGCCGCAACCCGCGTCCGTTTCCTCAAAAAGTCGAGATTGCCGTCGTGCCGCGTGGCATTCCCGGTCTCGAGGTCGCCCCGCGCGACCTGGCGCAGGCAGCCACGATTCTCGAGCCTGGGGCAGAGACGGTCGACACGCTGCGGCTTTCCTACTTTCCGCCTCAAAAGGCGCCCAGCCTGCCCACACTCGTCGGCCGCACGCGCTCGGACGACTGCCCTTGTCACGATCCCATTCGCTCATTGGCCAGGCGCCCCGCCCCGAATGGTGACTACCCCGTTGATCCGCGGACGTTGCCGCCGGGCGTGGCAGGCAAACCCCTGCTCACCTTGGTGCACTTCGCCAACGACTTGCCGCTGGGCGGCGTGACACTCGTGGTCGACACGGACGGCACAGCCCCGAAGATGCCAGCCAAGAAGCCAAAAGACCGCGCCGCCCGCACGAGAGCGCCGAAGCGCGCTAGACGCTGAGCGGAGAAGCCATGGGCCAGCAGCTGATTTGGTGGCTAGACGACTGGTCAACCAGCATTCGTTGGGATGACGAGGAGCCCGGTGAGAGGGCGGCGCTAGGCGTCGACGTCGCTCCGAGGACCCGCACCGCGCTCCGCCGCTTGCTGAAACGCGGCATCGCCGTCCGCGCGGTCGTCGATGCGGAACTAACCTCGACCAGCTGCCAAGTCATCGCTCAGTATCTCGACGGCGCCGAGGTGAGCAGCCGAGGCTCGAAGCGCGAGGATCACGACACGGGCTTCCTCGTATCATCGGACCGAACGCGGCGCGCGGCTGCGGCCGCGCGGGGTTGCACTGCAGCACCAAGCCTCGTGCTCGCCGAGCTGCGGCTCGAGCGCGGAGCTTTGCAGTTCTGCGAAATCACCGGACCACGCGACCTGCTCGATGGACGGGGGGCTGCGGTTTACTTTCGCGAGCCCACTGACCGAGGACGCTGGCGGTACCTCGCGGCGATGGCCGCTTCGGACCTTCCCGCGCTCGAAAGTTCTGGGGCGCAGGTCCGGGTCCTCGACATCGACATATCCGTCGAAGACCCAGTATTCGTGCACATTGCTGCGACGGACCGCGAGGCGTGGCGAACGGTGCAGAAGCGCAAGGTCCTGCTGCGAGAGCCAGAACGAGCGCTCGTCGCCCTCTCGCAAGCAACCCCCAACGACGCGCTGGGCGTCCACGGCGTGCACGGCCACTATCTGCATTTGGTCCCCGACGGCGCATGCGCTGCCACGGAAATGGAACTGCGGCAGGGCTGGCGCAGCGCTCAGCTTCAGGCGGCTAGGTTGGTCGGCTCCCGTCCACGACCCAAGGTGCGGCGACAAGATCTGGCGCTCGACTTCAAGCGCCTTCGCTGTCTCGCCACCGCGGCATCGTTCCAAGCCGACGTGGAGCGATTCTCGGGCGTGGCCGCACTCGACGCGGGGGGACCCATCGCTTCGCGTCATATCGCCCACGCCGACAACGCCCGCGTCGTTTCTGCGCTTCTTCGCGATTTGCGCGCCATGGGGTATTGCGCGTATCGCCACACGTTTACGCACGCCGGGCGAACGCTACATAACGTAATCGCGGACTTGCCTGGGCGCGGCGACTTCCAACTCGCACCGTCGATTCTCGACCGCTTGCGGGCCATCTTGATTCGCTGGCCACTACCGGATCCCCCCGATCCTTGGCGGCGCGCCATTGACAAAGCATTGGGCCCCGCCTGGCTCGCGGAGCACGGCTTCGGTGGTGCGTCCCCAATCGAGCTGCGTTTGCAGCTCGAGGCGGCCTTGGGACTCTACTCTTGGTACCCGTGGTGGTGGCGCAAATGCCCGATTGCAGGACCCGGCGCCGAGCTCGTGCTCGTCGGGTGCCACATCGACTCGACCGCAGCATCGACCGCCGGCTACGATCCCGCCACCGATGCGGCTCCGGGTGCCGATGACGACGCGTCCGGCATAGCCGCCACCCTGGCCGCCGCACGACAGCTTCGCACGGAGCTCGGCCGCCTACGCCATACCGTGCGATTCTGTTTCTTCAACGCAGAAGAACAAGGGCTCGTGGGGAGTCACGCCTACGCGGCACAGCTGGCAAGCGCCGGCGCCCCCGTAAGAGCGGTCGTTTGCTCCGATATGATTGGCTACAACTCGAACGCCGATCGCATTTTCGAAGTACACGCTGGCTACACCGATCCCTCGATCCGGGACGCGAGCCTTCCGATCGCGAACACCATTGCAGCATGGGGAGCGGCGTTGGGCTCCCTCGCACCCGCGCAGATTCATAGCGGAACGAGCAGCAGTGGCGGGCTCGATCGAACGCTCTACGACGGCGCGATCAATCGTAGTGACCACGCGTCGTTCCACCAGTGTGGATTCCCCGCGGTGGTCGTGTCGGAAGACTTCTTCGCCAACCAGGGCGGTGAGCCAGCGGCGGACCCGAACCCCAACTACCACCGCAGTAACGATACGGTGATCGACTCCACCTACGGCCGAGACATCGCGTGCGTCATTACGCACGCCGTACGTGAGCTCGCGCATTGAGCCAGGTACCTGTCGAACGATGTCGCCCTCGTCTTGGCACCGAGTCACCCACCCTGTATCCCAAGCAGCGGACTTTCTGGACAGCCACTGTTTGTTAAGCGGCGATGCTCGGCGCCGGTGCAATACCTATCTACAATGAGTCGATGGAGTCTCGAGGCGAACGCTGCGCCACGCACGATTTGGCGATCGGTCCCGACGGGCTCTGTATCCTTTGTCGCCGGGTGCGCGCGCCGAGCGCAGTCGCGATCGGGTCCGTGCGACCGCTCCAGCGAGTGCTCTGGTTACTGGGGTTGGCTTTGATCGTCGCTGCCTTCGGGTATGTCGCTCTTCTCCTTGTGCCGCGGGTACCGACTGTCACGGCCGCACCGCCGATCCCCTACGACAAAGCCGCGACCGAGGCGCTGGTCGGGCGTCGGCCGGTGAATCCGCCGCCCGCAACGGCGCCGCGGGCAGCCGTATCGGATCGTGATCACGCGGTGCCGTTCTCGATCGCGGAGGCTCCCACGTTCGCGCTCCGGCCCGCGCGCGCTGACGGTCCCGATGCCGGCCTCGTGCACGCGCCGGCCGCGGCCTCCGCTGCAAGAACGCGGGGGACGAAGGGGCTTACCGAGGAAGAGCTACGCACGGCGATGCGACGCGTCTCCGTCACGATGTATTCGACCGATTGGTGCCCAGTCTGCAAACGGGCGCGGAGCTGGCTGCTGGCAAACGGGATCTCATTCGAAGAGCTCGACGTCGATAGGAACGAGGGCGCGCGGCACCGACAGCTGTCGCTCAATCCGAAGGGCGGAGTCCCGACCATCGACATCGACGGCGAAGTCATGATCGGATTCGGTGCCGAGCACATGCAAGAGGTCCTGAGGCGGGCCGCAGAGCGACGAGCTCGCAGGTTTTGACTCACGGTCGATCCGACGCGGGTGCCGCCGGTCGAGCTGACACCCACGCCGACACCCCGCTGCCTAGTTCCGGCGGATCCGGCCGGTCAAAGGCATTGGAGAAGGTAACCCTGGTAGAACACGTGCCTGTCGTCGGCGTCGCAGGTGCCTCCGGTGCAGACAAATACCCCGTCTTTGGGACACGCGGTGCCCAAGATCGCGCTACATGCAGGGGTCGAATACGCGGGGCGGCCGCAAGCTGCGGCCGGACCGAGCCAGAACTGCTTGGATGTTGGAAAACCAGGATTGCCGGGGCGAATGCAAACGCGGACGAGGGCAGAGTTCCAGGCCCGGGCTCTGTCGATAGCAGCCTGGCCCAACTCCGGCCGGTCGTTGCCCAACGCTCCCGTGGCATGACTCACCTCGTGCAGCAAAATGAGCTCCCGTGCCTCGAGGGGACTGAGCGAGGGAAACGGGACCTGCCCGGGCTTGAAGTCGGCGCTAGAGGTGCGGCCTTCCTGGAACCCCTTGAACAGAGCGGTCCTTCCGTCCAATCCCCCTTGCAGGGTGCTTCGGGCATTCTCACCGGGAGGATCCTGATCGAACACCTCGCGGAGCCCAGGGCACTCAAGTCCCTTTGGCTTCACTGGGCAGTCTACTTTTAGGCCTATTGAGACGATGCTGTCCTGTACCGCAAGGCTGTCTACAGCGCTCGGGCCCGTGATCATCTTGCCGCAGTCGGGGTTGTTGAGATTGTCGTTGAAGGCTTTCGCAATCGCCAAGACCGTGTCCTCGGTGAAGGCCGAAGCAGGCTGCGTGAAGAGCAATCCGGCAAGTGACATGGGGAGAACAGCGGCCATCGCCAGCCGCCGCGAGGTGGCCCGCGTCGACCTACGATTGCCTTGATTATCTGCGACGCCCAGCGCGCGCCCCGCACGCGGAGCTGCGGACACCCTCATCGAACGCGGTCTACGTGAATCGTCGTGCATGGCATTCTCCATCCGCCGAGAGACCGTGGCGATAACTTCGCCAGCTCCGGCACCACGCAGTACGTCGCGCAATCCAGTTTCGGTTCCATAAATGCGCGGGCGGGCGAGGACGTCCCCGATGTCTTCCACCTCGAACATGATGCGACCGGCGTGCGGCGTGCACGGTACGCGTCAAGGCTTCTCGATGAACTCGATTCCGACCTGCACCACGGCGATGAGCGTATCGGCTTCCTCGGGCACGTAGCACTCGTGCGTGCTGCCTGGCGCCATCACCATCACCTCACCCGGTACGTACAGCGTGCCATCGCCGTCGCGGATCGCGCCCTCGAGGATGTAGTTGATCTCGTGGCCGGCGTGGCGGTGGTAGGGGAAATGCAGCCCGCGCGGCATTCGTGCGAAGCCGGTGTCGCGCGCGAGCGCATTGGGCCCCGCGGCAAACGGCATGAACGCGAGTCCCGGCAGCGGCCCCGGCTTCCACGCGTTGACCTCGTCGATTTGTGACAGCAGCTCGCGGACGCGCGCGGCCGGCAGATCGCACCAGCGCGTGAGGTCTGCGACGAAGGGCCGGAAACGCTCACTCGTCGCCAGGGCCGACAGCAGCGCGTCGCGCGCTCGCCGTTGCGGCAACACGAGCGCGCTCCCCCGAGGCAGCGCGACGAGCGCCTCGCGCACCGCCGCAGCCTCGCGCCTGAGCTCGTCCGAAACAGCGAGCTCGCCCTCGAACGCGCGCCGCTCGACCTCGGGAAGGTTGCCGAGCACGTACTCCGCGATGCGGCTCGCGTCGTGCGCCTTCATAGCTGCTCGTCGCTCCGGTCGAGCCGCAATCGCAGCGTTGAGATTGCGCGCGAGATTCGCGACTTCACTGTGCCGAGCGGGATCTCGAGCTGCATGGCGATCTCGGCGTGAGATAAGCCGGCGAAAAAGCCGAGTTCCAGCACGACGCGCTGCTCGGCCGGCAGCTCGGCAAGCCGGCCGTGGAGCGCACGGTTTCTCCGCCACGCCGCGTCAGGGTCCGCGCTCGCGGCGGGTGCACCGCTATTCTCCTCGAGGCCTACGAGACCATTGCGGCGCGTGCTGCGCAGCCAGTCGAGCGCGCGCGAGCGCAGACGTAGCATCAGCCAAGTGCGCACACTGCCGCGTGTTCGGTCGTAGTAGCCAGCGCGATGCCAAGCCTCCAGGAACACGTCGTGCACCAAATCCTCGGCCTCACGCGTCCCGCCCAGAAAGCGTTGTCCCGCCGCCAACATCTCTCCGGCAAAGCGATCGTAGAGCGCGCCGAGGGCTTCGCGATCGCCGCGCGCCACCGCCTGCACCAAGCGCTCGTCGAGCGCGTCATCCCCTCGATTGGCTCGCTCCGGATCGACGGCACGGGGAATGATGGCCGGTGGGCCTTGCCCAGGCTCTTCGCAACCATGCTGCGATCCGGAGCCCGAATCCCCCGTTCCAGCCATATTTCCTGTACGAGGGACTGCTCAAACCGGATCGCCTCCGAGCGAAGAAACGACAATTGGTCTCACGGAAAGCTGCGACTTTGGCCCTGTTCCCACACGCCGCCGCGCTGCAGAACATGCGCCGGTGCGCCTTCGTCCGATCCAAAAACCCGAGGATGCAATCCGCACCCGCGCAGCGCTTCACCAGCTCGGGTTCCTCGCTGGTGATGAGCAGCGCGATTTGCGAGCCGAGGAGCGTGAGCGAGCGCTCGAGGACAAGGGCGATGTAATCGCCGCGTTGATTCTCGAGTTTCTGCGGCGGAAGCTGTAAAATGAGCAATGCCTTCGCAGATGGGTGCCATCGTCCTTCGGCTCGGTGCGATTTCGATCTCGCTTGGCTTGGTCGCCAGTGGATGCGCAAGCTCGACCGACGGCCCGGACAGCCCCGATGGTACGGCAGATGTGAGCGACGGCGGCGCGCCGGCGGATGGAGAACGAGACGACACTGGGATGGATGGCCCGGGTCACGCGGACTCGGGCACGAACGCGGAGGCAGGACTCGACGCGGCTGCCGATCTCGACTCGCCGAAAATAGACGCAGCGGATCGGGACGCCGCCAACGACGCCGGATCGACGCCGCCCACCGACGCTTCCACCGACGGGGGCGGCAGCCTGTGCAGCGCACTCGGCTGGTGCGAGCTCACCAACACCAAGCTAGAAAGCGTCTGCCCGCGGCCGTCGCCCGGCGGCGCGAGTGGCTGCTCGAGCGTGATCGCGGCCTGGAGCGGCGCCGCGGCGGATATTGACAACAACCAGCTCTACATCTGGGGCGGTGGCCACAACGACTACCACGGCAACGAGGTCTACGCCTTGGACCTCGTGGCGCTGAGGATGAAACGTCTCAACGAGCCTTCACCGGCGTCAGCCATCCTTGCTTGCGACGATCGATACACGGACGGTTTGCCCTCGTCTCGCCACACCTACGACGCACTCACCTTCCTCCCCGGAGAAAGAGCACTCTTCGCCTTCGGCGGCTCGAAGGCAACGTGCGGCTTTTTGGCGAACGACACCTGGACCTTCTCCGCGGCGAACCTCACATGGACCCCGCGCAAACAGGGCGGACCTCCGTCGGCCAGCCCTGGTGTAATGGCCGACTTCGACGCCACGTCGAATCGCGTTCTGCTCCATGACAGTGGCGCCGCCTTCTGGAGCTTCGACCCAGCCACGAACGCCTACCAGCGCCTGCGCGACAACGTCACCGTCGACTATCATATGACCGGGCGCATCGATCCCAAACGACAGGTCTTCGTCATGATGGGAGGCGGGCAACTGCGCGCCATCTCCATCGCACCAGGCTCGAGCTACGACCTCATGAACTGGGACAACGCTACGACCGGGTGC
>Ga0111538_10003886_pt1 | contig 20828 bp, 16 predicted proteins | sample SoiMethybrSBSTD1_FD_79669 | JGI IMG/M metagenome (GOLD analysis project Ga0111538, IMG submission 79669) | Bulk soil microbial communities from a Populus tree surrounding site in Tennessee, USA - Soil MetaG P. TD hybrid SBSTD1 (version 2)... | ecosystem: Environmental > Terrestrial > Soil >... | reverse complement strand
TTCGAACTCGGACCCCATGCGCCCTCGACGCCTCCTGCTTTCGCTAATCCTCGCGAGCTTTGCCGTGGGCTACATCGTGCTCGTGCGGCAGGTGTTCGTGCCCTTGCACGAGTCCGGTCGCGCGCAGGGCGTCACGAGCGTCCTCTGCGGTCTGGGCCATCTCTTGGAGCTGCCCGGTGTGCTCGCCGCGACCGGCACCAGCATGCGAGCCAAAGCGAGCTCTGGAGCGCCCTGGGTAAGAGCTCTCGCCTTCAACGGCTGCCTCTATTTCGCCATCGCCGCGCTTTTCACGGGGGCACTTCGCCGCGCCAGGCCATCTCCAGCGGCGAGCCCGCCCGGGGCCGATGGCGGCGCGTACTCGCGGCGCGGCTTCCTGCGCGCGGGCGCGGCGCTCGTCGCCGCGGGCGGCGGAGGCGCGTTCGTCTATGGATTCTTCGTGGAGCCTCGGTGGATCCGCACGCAGCAGCGAGTATTTCCCGTACGCGGCCTGCCGCGCGAGCTGGACGGGCTCCGGATGGTCCAGCTCACGGACGTTCACCTGGGGCCCTGGATCTCCCTCGCGTACGTCCAGGCGGCAGTCGACATCTGCAACTCGCTCGACCCGGACATTGTCCTCCTGACGGGCGACTACGTGCACCGCTCGCCCGTCTATTTCGAGCCCGTCGCGGGTGCGCTCGCGCGCCTGCGGGCGCGCATCGGAAGGTTCGCGGTCCTCGGCAACCACGACTGGTGGGAAGGCGTCACGCCGGCGCGCGGCTGTCTCCACAGGGTGGGCATCCCGACGATCGACAACGGACGGGTTTTCATCACGCCGGATCGGCGGATCGAGACGGTGGCCGCAGGCGGCCTGTGCATCGCAGGCGTCGGCGACTTGTGGGAGGACGTTGTCGATTTCGAGAAAGCCCTGGGCGGCGTGCCTTCCGAAACGCCCCGGCTCCTCCTCTCCCACAACCCCGACGTCGCCGAAGAGCGTGCGCTGATCGAGGGGGGCTATCGCGTGGACCTCATGATCGCGGGGCACACGCACGGAGGTCAGGTGCGCCTTCCGTTCCTGGGAACGCCGATCGTGCCCAGCCGCTTCGGCTCGAAGTACGCCGAAGGCCTGGTCGCGGGGCCCGTGTGCCCCGTCTTCATCTGCCGGGGCGTCGGGATGACGGTGCTGCCCGTGCGATGGGGCGCCCCACCGGAGATCGCGCTGATCCAGCTGAAAGCGAGCTGACTTTCGGCTACTTTCCGCTCCATGGCAGCCCGACAGGGATAGGCCAAGCTGCCGCCTCGCCACTTTCCGGTACCTGAACGACCCGGCAAGGCGCGCCGGACGCACTGCCATTGCAAGGTCCCCCGCGAGCGGCGAGAATCGCCGCCCGGACCACGTTCCCGCCCGACAACTTTCCGCCTCCCAACATCCATCGACGCCGTCGAAAGCTCCTCACATGCCCCGCATCGTCATTCTCACGGAAGGCAAGTCCACACCCAACGACGCCAAAACCGCGACCGGCCTCTTGCGCTACCGCCCGGGCGACGTCGTCGCCGTGCTCGACTCGACGAAAGCCGGTCGAACGGCCGGCGAGGTGCTCGGCACGGGGGGCTCGATCCCATTCATCTCCCGGCTGGCCGACGTGAAAGCGGACACGCTGCTTATCGGTATCGCGCCGGCGGGAGGCAAGCTGCCGGCGCCTTGGCGGAAAATCCTCCGCGAGGCGATTCGGCGCGGAATGGACATCATCAGCGGGCTCCACTTCTTCCTGAACGAGGACGAGGAGCTCACGGCGCTCGCGAAGAAGCACGGAGTGCAGCTCCACGACGTGCGCAAACCACCGGCGGCGCTGACCGTCTCGAAAAACGTCGCGAAAGGCCTCGCCTGCCATCGCGTCCACACCGTGGGCCACGATTGCAGTGTCGGCAAGATGGTGGCGTCGCTCGAGCTGGCCGGCGCCCTGAAGCGCCGGGGGCGGCGCGCGGAGTTCGTCGCCACCGGCCAGACGGGCATCATGGTCGCCGGTTGGGGAATCCCCATCGACCGCGTGATCAGCGACTTCGTCGCGGGCGCGATCGAGGAGCTGATCGTCGAGCACCAGGCTGAGGAGTTCCTGCTCATCGAAGGGCAGGGGAGCTTGATCCATCCGCTTTACTCGGGCGTCACGCTGGGCCTCCTCCACGGCTGCGCTCCGCAGACCATGGTTATGGTGTTCGAGCCGACGCGGAAAGTGATCAAGCACACCGACCATCCCATGCCCCCGCTGAAAGAGGTCATCCGAATCTACGAGGACATGGCGAGCCTCATGACGCCGTCCAAAGTCGTCGCGCTGGCCGCAAACACCTACGCGCTGTCTCCGGAAGCGGCGGATCGAGTGGTAAAGAAGACGGAAGACGAGCTCGGCATCGTGACCGCCGACCTGATACGCCATGGCTCGGAACGGGTCGTGGATGCGATCCTCGCGCGGCACGCGGAGCTGGGGCTGGGCCGGCGTGCGTCGAAGCCGCCCGCGAAAGTCGGCCCCGCCGTGAAGCGGCGCGGCCGCCAGCCGGCGGGCAAGCTTTCCTGAGGTCCGCATGGCGCTCCGCACCCGCATCGAAAACCTCCGGCTGCGGCACACGTTTACCATTGCGCGAGGGTCGCAGGACGTCTGCCCGGTCGTGATCGCGGAAATCGAGCGGGATGGGGTCGTGGGGACGGGTGAAGCTAGCCCCAGCGGGTTCTACGGCGAGACGGTCGAGACGGTGGAGGCCGCGCTCGCGCGCCACGCGGAGTGGGTGGCCCGCGCCAATCTGCGCAGCTACCACCACGTACTTGAGGACGCCGCAGCGCGCTTCGGGAAGGATCGAGGAGCTCTCTGCGCGCTCGACCTCGCCGTGCACGATTGGGCGGCGAGGAAGCTCGGAGCGCCGCTCTACGCGGTCCTGGGCCTCGATCCCCACCGCGTGCCTCGGACCTCGTTCACCATCGGCATCGACACGGTCGATCGTATGGTGGCGAAAATCCGCGAGGCCGCCCAGTTCCCGATCATCAAGGTGAAGCTGGGGACGCCGAACGACATCGAAATCGTGCGCGCGCTGCGCCGCGAGACGAAAGCGGTCCTGCGCGTCGACGCGAACTGCGCGTGGACGGCACGTGAGACCGTGGAGAAGTCGGTCGAGCTCAAGGCGCTCGGCGTTGAGTTCATTGAGCAGCCTTTGCCCCCGGAAGAGCTGGACGCCATGGAAGAGGTCTGCGCGAAAAGCGCCCTCCCCCTCGTCGCGGACGAGAGCTCGGTCACGCCGGACGATGTGCCCCGTCTCCGGGGCCGATTCCACGGTGTGAACATCAAGCTCGTGAAATGCGGAGGCATCCTGCCGGCCCTGCGCATGATCCATCTCGCAAGTTCTTTCGGGATGAAAATCATGATCGGATGCATGATCGAGAGCTCGGTGGCCTGCACGGCGGCCGCGCAGATCGGTCCCCTGGTCGATTACCTCGACATCGACGGCCCCCTGCTCATCACCAACGATCCCTACCGCGGCGTCGAGTACTCCGGCGGAGAGTTGCGGCTCCCCGCGGGAGCCGGGCTCGGCGTCGAGCGGCGTTGAAGGAGGCTAAGCATGCATTGCAACCCAGTTCGACTTTTGCGCTTTTCCGCCGGCCCGGCCGGCCTCAAATACCGGCTCATTCGCAATCCAGGACTCTATTTCTACAAACATAGAGGAAGGTGCGCCCCGCAACAAAACTCGGCCGGCCCTGCGGGGAGCATCGGGATCGCCGATCTCTGCGTTGCGCCTTCTCGCCGTACACTCCGTAGTACGCCTTCGTCGGCGCGCCTTGACCTCGACGATCCGGACGCTCCCGGACTCGCCAGAAAAGCGCAAAAGTCGAACTCCGGCTTCTGCTCGAAATTCGTCGTCGGCTGCCTGGCCGTAATCGTGGGCGCTCGAGGGGCCTCCGCAGAGGGCGGTGATCTCAAAGCGCCCGCTCCGAACAGCCCCGAAGAGCCGATGGCTCAGCAGGTGTCGCTCGAGAAGGCAGCCGAGTTTCTGGACGCCACTGCGCTCGGGTGGACGCGGCAGAGGAAGTGCGGCTCGTGCCACACGAACTATGTCTACCTCTTCGCGCGGCCGGCGCTGAAAGGCATCGCATCCCCAGCGGCGACAGAAGTGCGGGGGTTTTTCGAGGACCGAGTCACGCACTGGGAAACCGCCAAGCCGCGCTGGGACACGGAGGTGGTCGCGACCGCCGTAGCGCTGGCCGTAAACGACGCAGCAACCACGGGCAAGCTGCACCCGCTGTCCCGGAAAGCGCTCGACCTCATGTGGCCGCTGCAGAAGGAAGACGGCTCCTGGGATTGGCTCAAATGCGGTTGGCCTCCCATGGAGCACGACGACTACTTCGGCGTCGTCTACGCCGCCATCGGTGTCGGAGCTGCGCCGGACGGATACGCTGCCACCGAATCGGCTAAGGCCGGGATCGCCAAGCTGCGCGAGCACCTGCGGGCACACCCCGCGCCGAGCCTGCATCACAAAGCGATGCTGCTCTGGGCGTCGTCGAAACTCGACGGCCTACTGACGCCCGAGGAGGCGCAGAAGACCGTGGAGCAGCTCCGTGCGCTGCAGAAGCCGGACGGCGGCTGGAGCCTCGCCTCGCTCGGAGATTGGAAGCGCCACGACGGAAACGCAAACGACGCGGCCCAGGCGGATGCCTACGCGACCAGTTTCCTCGCCGTAGTCTTGCGGGCGGCGGGAGCCCCCGCGGACGATCCCGCGCTCCGCAAGGCGCGCGACTGGCTTCGCGGCCATCAGCGCGCATCGGGCAGGTGGTTCACGCGGTCGCCCAGCGCGGACAACTATCACTTCCTGACGCACGCAGCCACCGCGTACGCCGTCATGGCGCTCGCGGAAGAGAGCGGCGCCGCGCCGGCGGGCTCGGCCGAGCGGCGGTAGCGGCAGGTCAGCGCAAGCCGACGCGCTGGCAGACGCGGTCGATGGTACGCTCGGCAACCGAGCGCGCCCGGCGGGCTCCGTCGCGAAGGATGTCCTCGACGCTCGATAGGTCTTTCGCGAGCGCCTCGCGGCGAGCTCGGAAAGGCTCGAAGTGTTCGAGGATCTTTCGCTGCAGCTCCTTTTTCGCGTCGCCGTAGCCGTAGCCGCCCTTGCGGAACCGATCCGCCATCTCGGTGCGCTCGCGAGGGTCGGCGACGAGCGCGTAGAGCTTGTAAATCGTGTTCGACTCGGGATCTTTCGGCTCGTCCACGCCTTTCGAGTCGGTCACGATGCGCCCGATCGCTTTCGCGATCTGCTTCTCCGGAGCGAACATCTCGATGGTGTTACCGTAGCTCTTCGACATCTTGAGGCCATCCGTGCCCGGGACGATGGCCGTCGCCTCCTCGATCTCTTCTTCCGGCACGACGAGAGTCTCCCCGTAGAGCGCGTTGAAGCGCTGCGCGATGTCGCGCGCCACCTCGAGGTGCTGCTTCTGGTCCTTGCCGACGGGGACTTTGTTCGAATCGTAAATGAGAATGTCCGCCGCCATGAGCACGGGATAGGCGAAGAGGCCGAGGGAAGCCTCGATATTCTTCGCGACTTTGTCTTTGTAGCTGTGGCACCGCTCGAGGAGACCGATCGAAGTGATCGTAGAGAGAATCCAGGCGAGCTCGAGCACGCGGGGGACGTCCGACTGCCGGAAGAACACCGTTTTCTTGGGATCGAGCCCGATCGCGAGGTAGTCGAGCGCCACGTCGAGGACGTGCTTGCGGAGCAGATCGGGGTCTCTCACCGTGGTGAGAGCGTGGTAGTCCGCAATGAAGTAGTAGCACTCGTTCGACGCCTGGCGATCGACGTGACGCCGCATGGCGCCGAAGTAGTTGCCGATGTGGAGAGTGCCGGAAGGCTGAATCCCTGACAGGTAACGCATTGCGACGAGAAGCTCCTCGGTAGCCGGCCCGCGCTCAAACCCACTCGCGAGGGCTGCGGAGGACGGCGAGGAGCTCGCTCTGGTAGCCGCCGGCCTCGTCGGGTCCTCCCGCGGGCTCAGGATGATAGCCCCAACGCACCAGAGGCGGTAGCGACATGAGAATCGACTCGACGCGGCCCGACGTCCGGAGGCCGAAAATCGTGCCGCGGTCGTAGATCAGGTTGAACTCCACGTAGCGCCCCCGCCGCAGGAGCTGCCATTCGCGCTCGTCGGGAGTGAAAGCCTCCGCCTTGCGCCGCTCGACGATCGGCACGTAAGCGTCGAGGAAAGCCCCTCCCGCGTCCGACCAGAACCGAAAAAGGCGCTCGAAGTCGCCGCCGAGGTGATCGAAAAAAATGCCCCCGACGCCTCGACTCTCGCCGCGGTGGGCGATGTAGAAGTACTCGTCGCACCACTTCTTGAACCGCGCGTAGTACTCGCGATCGTGCCGATCACAGGCAGTTTTCCAGGTGGTGTGAAAATGCCGCGCGTCCTCTTCGTAGAGTCGATAGGGCGTGAGGTCGGCTCCTCCCCCGAACCACCAGGCGCTACCGTGCTCCACGTACCGAAAATTGGCGTGCACGGTGGGGACTCGAGGGTTGCGGGGATGAAGGACGACCGACAGCCCCGTGGCGTAGAAGGTGGTGGGCTGCCCCTCACCTGCCGCAGCTACGTCGGGACGCGGCGCTTCCCCTCGAGCGGCTCGCGTCCGCTCACGCTCCGCAAGGACCTGGCGCGAGAACTCCGGAGTCAGGTCACCATGGACCTCGGAGAAATTGACCCCGCCCTTCTCGAAGACACCGCCCTCGACGATCACACGGGTCTGCCCGCCCCCGCCGCCTGGACGCGACCAAACATCTTGCTGAAACGGGCGGCCGTCGAGGCGCTCGAGCCGGGAGGTGATGCGATCCTGGATGTCGCGCATCGCCTGGGCGCATCGACCTCTTTGCAGATTGTGTAAAGACATGCGCGGCCGGCCAATCTAACACCGTGTTCGAACCGAGAACAGGCTGCGCGACAGTCGCGGGGGGTAACAAAGTCAAAAAATCCCCCTTGCGAATGAATCCCTGCTCGCCAGATAATCATCCCAAGTGAAGAGATCCCTCCGGATCCGCCCTCGGGGGCGACCGGTCGAGGAGAAGTCCTGAGGTAAGGAGCGTATGAAGACCGTTCAAGAAATTGACGAGAGCACGCTTCGCCCGGTCAAAGCGGACGAGCAGGGGGTCTGGCAAGCCTCTGGTGCCCTCGCAAACGTCGGAGCCCATCCGTGGGCACTGTCTTCCATCGTCGCGGCCCTACTCGCGGATTCAAGGCGCGACGCGGATTCCTACGTCAAGCTCTACAACGCCGGCCGCGGCGCGGAGTAGAATCACTAAGTTTAAGCCTGCCGGCGGCTTATTTCCGAGAGGGAAGAACGGCAAGGCATCCTCGGCCTCGAAACCGAGCACGTTGTGCTCTTCCTCGAGGATGAGGCGCAGCCGGGCCAGCCTGCAGCGATCGAGAGAGAGGTTTCTGGGGAGGCAGATGGTGAGCACAGCGCTGCCACTACGCCCCCATTCAGCGTGATTCAGGAGGTCCTGTACGAGTGCCTCCTGTCCAACCGCAAAGCCGCACTTTCGAGCGGCATCAAGGGTGGGTATTTCCTCGAGAATGGTGGCTCGGTCCACCTCGAGATCTATCTTCACGACCCCGGCGATGCGCCGATTCTCGAGGTTGCCACTCCGGAGTGCCGCAGCCCGAGAGACGTGCTGACGTACTCGCGTGCTTTCGACGCGATCCTCGAGGACATCAGCCGACTGTCGAAGGAGTCTTTTCGCAAGCGCGGTTATCGAGGGCGGCTGAGCTTCGGGAAAAACAACCGCGACACTCGCGGGGCGGGCTTCGGCTGCCACGAAAACTACCTCGTGCGCATTCCGACTTCGCTCCGCGAAAAGATCATCCTCGGCCTGAGCGTGCCGATCCTCGGCTTGACCTGCTTTCCGGTCTTCGCGGTCTTCGTCGGGTTCCTGATGCTGTGCTTCCTATGGCTCCTTTTCTCGAAAGCCGCCCCGCGGCTCGAAGCTTCGGCGAGGCGCAGTCTCGGAGCGATGGCCGAACGCGCACCGCGCTTGGTCGCGTGGCTGCGCACCGGCTACATCTTCGCCGTGACCGCGCTCCTCTTTCCTTACGTCCAGCTCTCGTCCGCCCTCATTCGGGGAGTCGTCTTCCGGACTTTCATTCGTGAGCTGACCCCGTTCCTCGTCACTCGGCAAATTTTCGCCGGCTCCGGCTCCCTCGACTTCCAGCACGGCGTATTCGAGCTTTCGCAGCGCTCGAGCATGACGAGCCGTGTCGCCAATATCGTCATGCTGGGACGGCGGAAAACGGTATTCGACCTCAAGTCGTTTCTGTTCGACCGCAGCGGGCTTTTCTCACTCTCGACGCCTCTCGGCCTTTTCAGCTCTACGAAGCGGATGTCGATCACGGTCGGCGACTCGAACTTGTCGGACGTGCCGAACTTCCTGAAAACGAGCATCACGCTCCTCCTCATCGAGATGATCGAGTCCGGAGAGAGCTTCGAGAATCTCTGGCTCCATCGCCCGATCCGCGCGCTGCAAAAAGTGTCGGCGGATGGGCCCTGGCGAGACATTCGCGTCACGGACGCGAAGCCGATGACGTCGCTGGAGGTGCAGCGGGAGTACCTGCGCCGGGCCAAAGCCTTCTTCCTTGATCGCGAGGCGCTTCGCTGGGATCCGAGCGAGGCCTTGGCGCTCTGGGAGGAGATCTTGAACAAAGTCGCGGACGAGCCGCAGCTTCTCGCCAGCGACCTGGACTGGTCCGCGAAGAAGCTGCTGCTCGATCGTGCCGTGCTTCCCAAGACAAATTGGAAGATTTTTTTCGCTTGGGGGCGCCTTTTCGAGCTGGGCGGGATCGCTGCCGCGACTGCCGCGAGCTCCTGGGATGACTACTTCCGCCGCCTCTCGCCGTGGCGCCGATTCCAGGCGCGCCGCCTCGCCGAGGAGCTCCGCCTCGAGCCTGACGAATTCTCAGCGCAGCGCGGCTTGCACTTCCAGGCCCGGAAAATCGATCTCCGCTATCACGAGCTCGGCGCGGTTCCCGGCTACCAGCGCGCTCTCGAGGCGGACGGGCTCCTGCGGCGGATCGTCGATGACCGGCAGGTCGAGTCTGCCATGAACACTCCGCCTCAAGACACACGGGCCAGGGTCCGGAGCTACTACATCCAGCAGAGCCCGAGGCCGCAGCTCCTGCACGTGAACTGGAACGAGATCGAGCTGCAGAATCCGCTGCGCCACATCCCCACGCCCGACCCGTTCTTCTTCCGCCTGCCGACGGATTGACGCGATCCGGCGCTCTTAGGCCTTGCAGTCCTGCGCGGAGGCTCCGCACCCCGGCAGCAAGTCGGCCGTCGGGTCCGCGCCGCACTCCCTGGGCCCCGGCGAGGCGAGCTCGGGCCCTCCGCTGAAAAGCCATCGCAGCGTCGCGATCGCATCGGACAGATCGATCTTGCCGTCATCGTTCGCGTCGGCGGCGTCGGGGCAGCTCGAGGGCTCGTCGCCGAGGAAGAGACTCTCGAGAGAGTTGACGGCGTCGGAGATATCCACGCGGCCGTCCGAGTTCACATCGCCCCTGCGGAAAGCCGGCGGGGAGGCCGGGCTCACAAGCTTGAGGTCCGCGCAGGAGTAATACAGCCGGGGCTGCGCGGGGTTCTCCATCATCACCTGGATCAAAAGTAGCGTCCCTTCGTCACTCGGCTCGGCGGGCAGCCGCACCACGGCCGAGTAGGTCTCCGGATCCGCAGAGGAGGGCTTCCTGTCCGGGATGTTGTCGAGCAGAGGGACGAAGTCGGCGTCGCCCGCGCTCGAGTACAGGATGCGGTAGAAGCCGGGGTGGTCCACGTACTCCTGCCAGACGACTTCCAGCTCCGACCCCGCTTCCACTTCCAGGGGAGCGTCGGTCTTGGGAATCCCTCCGCAAGGTCCTGTCTTGAGCGTCAGCGGGGTGCGAGGCTTGGGAGTTAGGAGCGTGGCGTGGGCGGCCGCGCCGCGTGGCGCGGCCCAGGAGAAGACGCAGCACGCCGCGAGCACGAATCGGTGGGCTCGAGTCATGAACCGGGCTCCTCAATAGGTTCGGCGGCTGGCCCTTGGCCGCTCGCGAGGCGTCGTTGCGTCAGCGACAAACGTCGGCGCAGCCTTCGACTCGCATGCAATGTGTCCCACGGACCGGTGCAGGACCTTCGCGGAAGAGGAAATTCAGCAGGAACACGACGTCCGTGAGGTTGGCGGCCTTGTCATCGTCCAGATCGAACACCGCAAGGTTCGCGCCGCTCGAGATATCCGCGCCGTCGCATGGCAGCGCCTTGGCGGAGCCACCGAACAGGCGGAGGAGGAAGGACACCGCGTCGGAGATGTCCACGTCGCCGTCCTGGTTCGAGTCTCCCGCGAGCTGCAGACCGCCGACTGCGCCGGAATCGTCGAACCCAGGAGTCCCTCCCGCGAGCGAGCTCGGGCTCCAACTCGGCGACACATTCCACGAAGCTAAGTCGCCCTGCGGGTCGACGATATTCAGGGACGCGTCGAGACCGTCCGTGCTGGGGTACCAGTCGTCGCTGTACGTGAAATCGAGGATGGGCTCGTTGAGCGGCCCGCGGACGACGAGCCGTTCTCCGCCGTTCGACAGGTTGCCGGTGTACTCACCGGCCACGCGGATGCCCGCGGTGCCGTACCGCTGCGTGAACGCAGCGAGGTTCTTCACGACCAGCACGTATTCCCCCGGCGCAACCGAACCGGAGCCTGCCGTGAACGTGAAAGTGACGCCTTCCGAGATCTGGAAGCCGGCGAGGTCGAGCGGCTCGAGGCCCGCGTTCATGAGCTCCATGTACTCGTAGTCGTCCTCATCGACGTTGGGAGCTTCGGACATGGGATGGTACATGAGCTCGGTCACGACGAGCCGCGGCGTTTCGACCACGAAAGTGAAATCCGTCGTGCCGCTCCACCCGCCCGCCGAGGGCTTGGCGCGCGCAATGACGCGCGTGTTTGCATTGAGCGTGATGGGCTGGCCGTAGGTCAGAGCAGCCGCCAGCTTCGCTCCGCCCGGGTTGCGCGGGTCTTTGCCGTCGAGCGTGTAGTAGATCGGCGTACTGCTCGGCGTGGCGGTCATCGTGAGCTGGAACCCGGGCGAGATCGGTCCGCCTTCACGGCTGAAAACCGGGGGACGCGTGTACTGGCTGTCCCACCAGGTGAGACGGTCGTCGAGCCATTCCGCCATCCAGACCACCTCGTCCTCGTAGGTCTGACCGACGAACCAGTTGGGCCAGACTTTGGTCCCGAGGATCTGCCATTTCTGATGGTCACGGACCTCCGACTCCGCGAGCAGCGTGGCAGTAGCCTCGATGTCGCTCTGGAGCAGGCTTCTCTCGAGGGGAGCGCGTCGAAACTGCGTCCAGCGGTCGATGTATCTCTGGGCGAAGTCCGGGTCCTCGAAGAGGCGGCTGTACCACGGATAGTCTCCGGCGCCGAGCTGCGGGTAGTACCAACCGGTGGCCATCCAGCCCTGGAGGTAGTCCGCGTTGCCCAGCGAGAGGTTGTAGTCCCACACGGGGCCCATGTTCAGCTTGCCGCCTCGGTCCTTGAACATGAACGTGCTCAACCGGAAGCCATCGATGTTCTTCGTGAGCTCCACGATGATGTGATGGTCGATGAAAGAGTCGACATCGATGTACTTCCGGTAGCCGTTGACGGGGTCCTTGAAAGAGGCGCCGTAGAGCGCCGTCTCGAAGTCGCTGAAGAAGCTCTGCAGGTAAGCCCGCTGCTGCGACGTGATCACTTGCTCTTTCGGATCGACGAAGCCCAGCACGTGCCCACGGCTCGTCGACATTCCACTGTCGCCCGGGTCGAGCCGGTCCTTTTTCAGGATGTAGCCGCCCGTGATGTCCGGCGCCGTATTCTCGGAGGCGTTCAAGTTGGCGATATCCACGCGGTCCTCGCCGCGCTTGATCTTCTCCATGAAGCAGTAGACGCCCACATAGTCGCTCGTATCGAGGTTGCCACCGTTCGAGTTCACGTACAGCTCGATGTAGCGCGTTTTCACGGCCCAGCGGCCGATGCGGTTCGACCAGAGGTAGCTCAGCTGGTCGCGCATGAGAGTCTTGTCGGTGTACGGTCCGAGGAGGATCCAGTCGGATTCCGCGGAGAAGCCGAGGATGGAGGCGTCCAGATCGTTGCCGCGTTCGTCACGCACCTCGAACGCGTAGTTCTTTTTCGGAAAGCCAAGGGAGCTCGAACCTCGAGTCTTGATCGCCGACGAGCCGTCGAACGTGGGCACGGAAGTGATCGCCGTGCGGCCGCCCGCGCCCTCCTCCATGACCGCCGCAAACGACGGCGTCCAGAAGGAGTCATTGACGCCTTGACCAAAAGTCTCGACGATCATGATGGGCAGGTTGGACGTGAAGCTCCTCACGTTCGTGCCGAGCAGGACGTAGGTCTGCGTGACCGTGGGGCTGGGCGCGAAGCTCCCCTCGATGGCTTTCGCGCGCACCATCGTCGTCGCGGAGATCGTGATCGGTCCCGAGTAGACGGGCGAAGAAGCCGTCGGCACCGAGCGGTCCGTCGTGTAGTGGATGACGGCGCCCGCGTTGGGCGACGTGATCGTCAGCGAAAAACTGCCCGTGATGAGCCCGCTCGGCCGCGAAAAGAGCGGCTTGGCCGAGATTCCGGGGTAGCCCGCCAAGTTGCCGATCCGCGGCGAGGGGCGGTCGAAGTACTGGACCACGTTCCGATCGAGCGAGCCGCTTGCGTAGGCGTCGAGCTCGGGCAGTACGAGGAAATCGGAGCTCGTGACGCCGGAATTGAGCCCGTGGATCGCCAGCACGTTCGCGCCCGACTTCAGCAGTCCGACGCGGGAGGAGATGTCCGTCTCCTCGAAAATAACGGCCGCGGCATCGTCGTGCTGCGCCGAGGCCCCCGAGTCCCAAGCCGGCGTCGCCGGTGCGTTCTCGCGGGCCACTTCCGTGCCGTTCAGGTAGGCGACGAACCCATCGTCGAACTTCATCCTGAGGAAAAGCCCGCTCAGGCCCGCGGGAGAGTCGAGCGTGAATGGGAAACGTGCGTAGCAGGTGGTCGATATGCCGTCCATCTGCGCGTCGACGTTAGCGCCCAGGAGCGGAAGGTAGTCCGGATTGTTGTCGTAGCCGACCCCGGAGGTGCCGGAGGTCCAGCCCGTGTCGACGAACCCGGTTTGCGTCCACGTCAGTGCGAGGTTGCCGCTCGTGGGGACGAGCCACTTGCAGGGCGCGTCGCTACGGACGAGATGGAGCAGCGTGGAGTCCTGCTTCAAGCCGTAGGAGATGTCTTCCTGCTGGGCGGGAAAAGTCGGCGCGTAATCGTGCGCGATCGTGACGCCATCGGGCCGAATCAGCCCGAGGTACTCGCCAGTCGACAGGAGCTCGAAGTTCGTATGGAGCGGTGCGCCGGCGGTGCGGCGGTCTTTACCGGACGCGAAGACGATGAGGAACCCCTGTGCCGGGATGCTCACCGAGGGGAACTGCCACTTCGCCAGGACTTGATCGTCGTCCGTCAAGTACCAGCCGTTCAGGTTGACCGAAGTCGCGCCGGCGTTGTAGAGCTCGATCCAATCGCTGTCGTCGCCGTCGTCGTCCTGGAGGGCCGACTCGTTCGACGCCATGAACTCCGTGATGAGGACGTCGTCTGCGGCGGGGACGAAGCGCGCCGCGGACAACACGGCAAGGCATGCGGCGAGTGCAGTCTTGGCAGATACGATCTTTTCTCGGAGCATTCAGAAACCCCATTCCGTGCTTGCAGGAGAACCCAGATCCGTGGAGGACCCGATCTTAGCATGGATCGCGAGGGTCACCAAGGTCGGATGCTAGGGAGAAGGCAGTCGCGGCGAGCGTCGTGCGGGGGTCGGTGACGCGGCGGAGCCCCGGTGCTACACTTTCGCTCCCGTGTGAACCCCTTCGAGCTGATCCATAGCCATTACGCCCCGGGGAGCGAGCTTTGCCGGATCCTGACGATCCACTCCGTGCTCGTCACCCAGAAGGCGCGCAAAATCGCGCTCGACTATCTGGATCGCCACCCGGACGCAGAGATCGACATGGACTTCCTTATCGAGGCGGCCATGCTGCACGACATCGGGATCAAGTTCTGCCACGCGCCGGAGATTTTCTGCGTCGGTACGGAGCCCTACATTCGCCACGGCGTTCTGGGAGAGGCGCTGCTGCATGCTGCGGGATTCCCCCGACACGCGCGCGTCTGCTCTCGGCACACTGGAGCGGGGCTCACACGGGACGACGTCGTTACGCGAGCGCTGCCGCTTCCCGCCGAAGACTTCGTCCCCGTGAGCCTCGAAGAGAAGATCATCTGCGTCGCCGACAAGTTCTTCTCGAAGAAGCCGCGGAAGCTGTGGAAAGAGAAAAAGCCCGAAGCGATCGAGAAGAACCTGTCGAAGCATGGGTCGAACGCCCTCAGCCGCTGGCAGGTGCTCGCGAAGGAGATTCTCGGCGATTGACGCGGCGCTCCCCCGGCCGGCAAGCTTCGTGCCGGCCGCGCAACTCCGCGCAGGGCCGAGAGCGCCGCGGCGCGACGCTTCCCGATTGCGTTCGCGTATTGACGGCGTTGCCTGGACCGCTAACATCGAGCTTCCCACCTTGCTGTATCTTTCCACTTCCTCTTCGCCTGCTCAGCCCAGGCGCACCGTCACGCTCCAGGACCCCTCCCCAGCGACGGTAAACTCAAGGCTCGAAAGGAAGCGTTGATCATGGCAGTTCGCACCGTCGCTGCGGCGGAGGTACCCACCAGAGCTGAAAGCGCTCCTCTCGCGAGAAGTTCTGCTGCTCAGCGGCTGCCGCGAACGCTCATCGTCATACCCGCGCACAATGAGCAAGAGAACATCCAGATCGTGCTCGATGATCTCGCGAGCCTGGGGTTGGGGTTCGACGTGCTCGTCGTCAACGATGCGTCGAAAGACGCCACTCAGGCGGTCCTCGACGCACGCGGACAGCGAAGCCTCCAGCTCAGCACGAACCTGGGGTACGGCGGCGCGGTGCAGACGGGATTCAAGTACGCGCTCCATCACGGATATGACGTCGTCGTCCAGATGGATGGAGACTGCCAGCACGACCCACGCTCCATCCCGGCGCTGCTCGAAGTGGTGAACGCAGGCCAAGCCGACGTTGCCCTCGGCTCGCGCTTCCTCGGCAAAGCGACGTACGAGGTGCCGGCCCTGCGGCGGCTGGGCATCTTATTGTTTCGCAAAGTCGTCTCGCACTTCATGGGGCAGGACATCACGGATCCGACGTCGGGATTTCAGGCGCTCAACAAGAAAGTCCTCCGCTATTTCGCAGGGGACGCTTACCCGATGGACTACCCCGACTCCGACGTGCTCCTCGCGCTCCACTTCGCCGGCTTCCGCATCCGCGAAGTGCCCGTCGTTATGCATCCCCGCACACGGGGAGTTTCGATCCACGGCGGCTGGCGGACCGTGTACTACCTCGCCAAGATGTTCCTCGCGATTTTCATGGTCCTCCTCCGCCGTTACCGCAAACGACGGCGGCCTGCGCCCGCCGCTACGGAAGTCGCTGCGAGCAACGGTCCGACGGGAGGCGCGCATGGCTGACTTTCAGCGTTACCGGGCCGCGTTCTCCGTCGACGTGGAGGACTACTACCATCCGGAGCTCGTGCGGCGCTACGTGACGCGAGAGGAGCGGGCCGCGCGGGTGGAGGCGTCGACTGCGCCGATCCTCGATCTCCTCGACCGTCATGGCGTGCAGGGCACGTTCTTCATCGTCGGCGAAATCATTCGCGACGCCGCCCCGCTCGTCCGGCGCATTGTCCGCTCGGGCCACGAGGTGGGCTGCCATACCCACACGCACCGGCCGCTGTGGGAGCACACCCCGGAATCGCTGCGCAGGGAGATTCGCGACTTCAAGTCCGCACTCTTCGAAGTTGCAGGCGATCTCCCCGTGCGCGGCTTCCGCGCCCCAACGTTCTCCCTGGACACGCGGACGGCCTGGGCGCTGCGAGTCCTCGAGGAGGAAGGCTTCACCTACGACTCGAGCATCGTCCCCGTGCGCGGGCCCCTGTACGGCTGCCCTGGAGCGCCGTTGGGTGTCTATCGACCGTCGCGCGAAGACCTGCGAGCGCCAGGAGAGGACGGAGCTCTCGTGGAATTCCCTGCACCGCTCGCACGGTGGGGCGGCAAGTCGATCCCCGTGGGCGGCGGTTTCTATCTGCGCACCCTGCCTTTTTTTCTTTACCAGGGGCTCGTCCGTGGAGTGCTGCGGCGGCGCCCTTTCTTCCTCTACGTCCACCCGTGGGAGACGGATCCCGCCACCCCGAGGATCCAGATTCCCCGGTTGGCACGCTGGGCGACTTACGCCGGCATCCGGGGAGCGCTCGGTAAGATCGATCACCTTCTACGGACGATCCGATTCACCACCATGCAATCGGTGATCCAGGCAGCCGGTTTCGGAGTCTAGGTCCATGGATATCAAAGTCCGCATCCTGCTCTTCGTGATGAGCCTCGCATGGCTGCTTTTGATCCTCCGGATGGTCAAGCGCCGCAGGATCTGGGAGCGTTACGCCATTTTCTGGGTCTACATCGGCTTCGCCGTGCTGCTCGTGCCGCTCTGCGTGGACTTCTTCGACGCAGCTCTCGGCTGGATCGGCGTCGAGCATCCACCGAGCTTCATCCTCTTGACCGCGATCCTCGGCATACTGCTGATCCTGCTCCAATGCACGGTCGAGATCACGACGCTCGTCCGCCGCGGCCGCGACGCGGTGCAATCCCTGGCGATCTTGGAGGAGCGCGTCCGGCGGCTGGAAGCAATGCATCCTGAAGAGGACGCCTCCCGCGAGGTGGCCACTGCCCGACTGGGAGAGGATTCCGGGGGATGATGGAAAGTTCGGCCGCGGTCAGCGCAAGCGCCAGGAGCAGGACCTGCCCGCAGACGCGAGGCGGAATGCCTCTCGTGGGCCTCATGATACTCATTGCGTTCTGCGTGCGGGCGGCCTACGCGACCGCGCCCCACGTCTGCTTCGGGGATGAAGCGTGCTACCTCTGGCTGGCGAAGAATCTTTTCTCGGGCGTCGGTTACACCTACTACAACGGACAGCCTGATTTCCATTTTCCGCCGCTCTTCCCGGTCGTTCTCGGCGCACTGAACTGGCTCGTGGGCGACTGGGAGACCGTGAGCAGGGTGGCCTACGTCATTTTCGGAAGCCTGCTGCCGCTTCCGGTGTATCTGCTCGGCCGGGACATGTACTCGCCGAGGATCGGTGTGGTTGCAGGCTTCATGGCTGCGGCCTTTCCGGCTTACACGACCGGCATTCTCTTCGCGGAGACCCTGAGCGAGCCGCTGTACCTCCTCTGCCTGTTTACGGGGATCTATTTTGCTTACCGAGCATCGCGCTGCGAGCGCATCGCTCCCGCGGCCGGTGCCGGAGGTCTGCTTGGGCTCGCTCAGCTGACCCGTTCCGAGAGCCAGGTATACCTCTTCATCGCTCTCGTGTTCCTGGCGGGAGCCGTCTACTTCCGGGGTCGGCCCCGATGGTCGAGGGGGGCTGCCCAGCTCGCGGTGGTCGTCGGGACCTTCCTGCTCGCCGTGTTTCCTTACGCGATCTACCTCCACCACCACCTCGGCTCCTGGCGCATCGACGCGAAGAGCACGACAAGCTACACGACGACTCGAGGTCTCGTGACCCACAACGGCACGGTGTTCCAGCGCGACACCTGGGGCTTGAACTCGGCCGGAGAAGTGCTTTACTTCGCCGACACGTCCGACCGCAGCCTGCCCGAGCTGCTGGTGACCGAGTATCGCGGGCGGGTGCTCAGCGACGTGAAGGCGAATGCGAAGAACCTCTGGAACTCGTTCCAGAAACCTTCGGTCTGCGGCCGATGGATGCTCCTCCTGGCGGTAGGCGGTTTCGCCGCCAATCGGGTTTTGCGCCGACGGCCCAGCGGCGATGTGCTGAACGCGCTGATAATGGCATCGCTCGCGCCAGTGCTCATCTTCTTCGTCGTGGATCGCCTCACCTACGGAGCGCTCCTGGCCGTGATTCTTTGGGGGGCTTGCGGGATCGATCTCCTGCTTCACCTGATCGAGACTCTCGGCGCGCGCGCCGGCGGCAGGTTGGCCGGCACGAGAGTGGCGCTCCAGGGCATCGTCATCGCTCTCGTCCTGAGTTATTTCGCGCGGTCCGGCTACCGGTACTTCCAGAAGAGCCTGCCCGATCAGGATGAAGTCTGGGCCTGCGCGGAATGGCTCGAGAAGAACACGCCGCCGGACGCTGTCGTCATGACCGTAAATTTCGAGGTTTCCTTCCACGCCGGACGCGGCTGGCTCCCGGTGCCGGTTGCGGACACCGGGAGCGTGCTCGATTACGGACGGAAACGAGGCGCAACGCACCTCTGCCTCCGCGGCCGCTACCTTGATCGGCGCCCGGACCAGCGCCGCGAGCTGTACGAGCAGGCGGCGACGACGGCCGACCTGGAGCTCCTGGTCAAGTCGGGGGAGAATAAGGGCGAGCCCGTTTTCGTGGTCTACCGGCTGAAGCCGCGATCGAGCTGACCGAGCCCCGTTGTCGACCCTCGAGCAGAATCAGATCTCCAAAGCCGCCCTCACCGCCGAGGGCGCCCTTTTCGCGCGCTACTTGCGGGGCAAGCCGGCGTCGCAGACCGCGCTGGAGCGCTACGAAGCAGGCTGCGAGGCACTCTTCGCGGAGCCACCCAGCCCCGAGGACGAGGCGATCTCGAGGTTCCTCGAGCGCCACCCCTGGACCCTCCCCTGGCTCGACGCGGCCACGGCACTCCTCCTGCCGCAGGCACTTCTCCGAAAGAAACTGCTACTCCTCCTCGCGATCCTCGAGACTCTGCCCGAGAACGCGCAGTGGTGCGAGCCTCACCCATCGCATCGCGCGCTCGTGCTCGCGCGGCTGTGTCTCTGGGGAGCCACGAGTGCTCTGAAGGCCGCGGGTGGAGCGGTCCTCCTTCCTTTCGCTTTGAGAACGCGCTTCGTAGGCTCTGCATCAGGCTCCTGAGACGAAATGACCATCGAGACGGACGCGATCGTCGTTGGATCGGGAGCGAGCGCCACGAGCGCAGCTTTTCCCCTCGTCCGTGCGGGGCTTACCGTGCGAATGCTCGACGTCGGTAACGTCGACGCGCGCTATTCGCGGCTCATTCCCGACGCTCCCTTCTCCGAGATCCGAGCGAGTGATTCGGCCCAGCACCGCTACTTCCTGGGAGACGAGTTCGAGGGGGTCCCTTTCGGCCACTTGCGCGTCGGAGCTCAGCTGACGCCCCCCCGCCGCCACATCACTCAGGACACCGACACGCTGACTCCCGTCGCGGCGGACAACTTCAGCGGCATGGAAAGCCTCGCTCTCGGCGGCCTGGGAGCGGGGTGGGGCGCCGTCGCAGTGCAATTCGATGCGAAGGACCTCGAGGGCTACCCGATCGGTCAGGCCGACCTCGCGCCTCACTACGCCAGCGTCTCGGCCCGGATTGGAATCTCGGGAGAGCGAGACGATTTGCTGCGCTTTTACGGCGACTGTGCGTCCCTGCAGCCCCCTCTCGACCTCGACGCGAACGCCCAGCTCCTGCTCGAAAGCTATGCGCGCAAGAAGCACGACATGAATCGCCGAGGCATCCATTTGGGTCGGGCTCGCCTGGCCGTGCTCTCGAAAGACCTGGGAGAGCGGCGCGCCCAGCAATACCGCGATATGGACTTCTACAGCGACAGCGAGCGCAGCGTCTTCCGTCCGGCGTTCGCGGTGGACGAGTTGCGCGGCCACGCGAAGTTCCGCTACGAAAGCCCCTACCTCGTCGAGCGGTTCCGGGAGCTCGACGGCGGCGTCGAGGTGGATGCGCTCCACGTTGCATCGGGCCGCGTCGAGCGGCTGCGCGCGCGGCGCCTCGTCCTCGCCGCGGGCACGCTCGGTTCGGCGCGCATCGTCCTGCGCTCCCTGGACCGTTACGACACGCCGCTTCCCCTCGTCGCGAACCCGTACACGTACGTCCCGTGCTTGAGCCTCGGCCGCGTCGGCAAAGCGGCGCCGGAACGCCGGCACAGCCTGACCCAGGTAGGAGTCATCTACGAACCTCCCGCCGACCGCGACGGCCCCTTTCCCCGCGTCCACGCTCAGGCATACTCCTACCGCTCGCTCCTCCTCTTCAAGCTCGTCAAGGAGGCCCCTCTTCCGGTGCCGTCAGCGTTCCGGATCATGCGCGAGCTCGTGAACGCGTTCGTGATCTTAGGGATCCACCACGAGGACAGGCCCTCGGCCGGGAAGCGATGCGTGCTCCGCCGCGCGGGGCCCGGCGAGCGAGACCGCCTCGAGGTGACCTACCATGAGACGCCGGAGGTCGAAGCGCGGCAAGCACGCGCCGAAAAAGGCCTGCTGCGGGGCTTTCGCAATCTGGGGTGCTGGCCGCTCAAGCGCATCCGGCCCGGGAACGGAGCCAGCATCCACTACGGAGGCACGCTCCCCATGTGCCGGGAGGAGCGCGAGCTGAGCGCGACGCCCGAGGGGCGCCTCCGCGGCACTCGCTCCGTATTCGTCGCCGACGGCAGCCTCCTGCCGCACCTGCCGGCCAAGGCCTTGACGCTGACTCTCATGGCGAACGCGGAGCGCGTGGGCTCAATCCTCGCTCGCGATCTCACGGGCGGAGCGGCGTGATGGGCCCCACGGCGAGCTCGCAACGCTCGATCGCCGTGACGGGCGCGAGCGGTTTCATCGGCCGGCGGCTCTGCGACCATTTTCGCCGGCTGGGCTGGGACGTACGGGCCCTCGTCCGGAGGACGTCCGAGTATCCTTACGGCGAGGCCGGCGTCCGGATGTTTCGCTGCGACCTGCCCGAGGACATCGATCCGGAAGGCCTGCGTGGAGCGGAC
>Ga0111538_10003884_pt1 | contig 20832 bp, 14 predicted proteins | sample SoiMethybrSBSTD1_FD_79669 | JGI IMG/M metagenome (GOLD analysis project Ga0111538, IMG submission 79669) | Bulk soil microbial communities from a Populus tree surrounding site in Tennessee, USA - Soil MetaG P. TD hybrid SBSTD1 (version 2)... | ecosystem: Environmental > Terrestrial > Soil >... | reverse complement strand
GTCGGTGATATTTCCGGCAACCTCGAGAAAATCGCAGAATGGATTCGCCGCGCCGCTGACCTTCAGGCAGACGTTGTTACATTCCCCGAACTCTCGCTTACTGGATACCCGCCCGAAGACCTGCTTTTGAAACCACAATTCATTGAAGCGAATCTTGCCGCAATGCAGGAACTCGCGGCCAAAGTTCATGGCATCACGGCTGTCGTGGGATTTGTGGATCGCCAGGACGACATCTTCAATGCCGCGGCCATCGTGGAAGGCGGCAAGATTGCGGCTGTCTATCACAAGATGTTCCTGCCGAATTACGGTGTCTTTGATGAGTTCCGATATTTTCGAGCCGGGCGATCCTGTCCCGTATTCCGAATCGGCGACGCTACCATTGGTGTCAGCATCTGTGAGGACATTTGGTACCCGGACGGGCCATTCCTGCATCAGGCCGTCTCGGGTGGTGCTGAAGTCTTGATCAACATTTCCGCTTCGCCTTATCACGCCGGAAAACGTCAATGGCGTGAAACCATGCTTCAAACGCGGGCCGTCGACAGTGCCGTGATCATCGCCTATAACAACATGGTCGGTGGTCAGGACGAGTTGGTGCTGGACGGAGGAGGCCTCGTATACAACGAGCGAGGAGAGTTGATCTCCCGCGGCCGGGCTTTCGAAGAAGATCTGATCGTTGTGGATTTGGATATCGAGTCTGTCTTTCGACAGCGACTCCGTGATCCCCGACGCCGTCAACAATCCACAGAGCAGTCCGCACCCGCTGCTGAACTGCCGTTGGCGCTTCAGGTGAGAAATCGCGCTCCCATCGAGGTGCGGGGTGTCGAACCATTGACCGATGTCGCGGAGATCTATAAGGCGCTCGTTCTCGGTGCCCGCGATTATGTTCGGAAGAATGGTTTTCAAAAAGTCGTGCTGGGACTCAGCGGAGGTATCGATTCCGCACTCACCGCTTGTGTCGCGGTCGATGCTCTCGGCAGTTCCAATGTTGTCGGCGTGCTGATGCCTTCGGAGTTCTCTTCGCAGGGCAGCATCGACGATTCCGAGCAGCTGGGAAAGAATCTGGGAATCGAGTTGCTGACGATTCCTATCCGAGAGGTCTTCGACGCATACAGGAAGTCTCTTCGAGGCGCATTCAAAGACGCGGCGCCCAATGTTGCTGAAGAGAATCTGCAGGCACGAGTTCGTGGCAATTTTCTGATGGCCTTGTCGAACAAATTTGGCTGGCTTGTCCTGAGCACCGGCAACAAGAGCGAGATCAGCGCCGGGTATTGCACGCTCTATGGGGACATGGCGGGGGGCTTCGCCATTCTGAAGGATGTCATGAAGACGACCGTTTTCAGGCTGGCGGATCACGTCAACATGATGAGCGAAAGAATTCCACGTGCGACGATCGAGAAGCCACCTTCAGCGGAACTGCGGCCAGATCAGCTGGACACGGATTCCCTCCCGCCGTATGAAATTCTCGATCCAATCCTGAAGGCGTACGTCGAAGAAGACTTGAGCCTCTCAGACATGGTGGAGATGGGATTCGATCCCCGGCTGACTCAACGCATCGTTCGACTTGTTGACGCGAATGAATACAAACGCCGACAGGCGGCGCCGGGGGTGAAGATTACGCCGAGAGCGTTTGGGCGCGATCGAAGGATGCCGATTACCAATCGGTTTAAGTAGAGGTTATGCACAGGCCATTTGCAGTTCTCGAGGATCTGGTCCGGGAGGGCCGCATCAAGTTCGTCAGCGGCACTTCAGATGGCGAGCAGCGGGATTTTGCTGTTCCCGACCTTCCCGCAGGCATGCCCGACGAAGATCTGTTCGGCCATGCAATGCAGGATGTAAAAGCGCTGGGATGGAGTGCCGTGCCTCTCCATCACCGCCCGCCGCTTGAAATTCAGCCTCAGAACGACGAAGAACAAGCCCTGCACGCACTCGAGGAGTTTTTGAAGCGTGGTGATGTGGATATCGAGCATACGCCCGAATACATCGAGGCCGCGGTTCATCCTCACGGACGTTTGTATCTGAATGATCTGAGGTCCGGACGATTTTCCGTGCAAGCATGGCTGGACTTGCACGGAATGAATCAGCAGGAAGCTCATTTTGCCCTGGATGAATTCATCATGGCATCGACACGGGCCAGCCTGAGCTGCGTGCGGGTCATCCACGGCCGCGGACGACACTCGCACAAGAAGCAGCCCATTCTAAAGGATGCAATCCAGCGATGGTTACGTTCGCGACGGCTGGGACGTCACGTTATGGCTTACACGTCCGCCAGGCTATGCGATGGCGGCGGAGGAGCTGTCTATATACTCCTGCGGAGGTAAGGGCCAGTGATGGACTTCCTGGGCGGAAGCGCATAACGACGATATCAGGTACGTTCGGACTCCCATATCGGGCTCTCCACTCTTGCACACCACGGTGATGTCCAGGCCCGAACGAGTCAGCGCCTCGAGAAGAGTCTTGATACGACCTAGCGCCCGTGCGGCGTCTCGAGTGACGATTTGCCTGTCGTAAAGATGGTCGAGGACCCCCACCAGCAGAACCTGCCGCGTCTGCGTCCGTTGTTGCGTTGAACGCAATTGGGCCCAGAGGCTGTTGTTCTGCTCCGCTCCTGGGAAGGTGCGGACGACGTGAATGTTTTTTGCGACCGATGCGGCGGCGCGACTCACTCGTGACGGGTTGAAACATCCGCTGGCATCGATGACGATGAGCCGCTCCCCGTTTGCCGTGAGATTCGCTGAAACTTCGAAAACCATGTCTTCCAGCGGCCCGTCGGTCCGCCAGACCGTCAATTTTCCTTCGCTGTTCATGATGTTTTCCCTCTGTGATTTTCTATTTCTTCATTAACCGCATCACACCGGACACCGATCCAATGATCTTGAATCCTCGCGCTACGGCATCTTCGTTCGAAACTTCAATGGCTTTGAAACGGGGGTTTTCGGCTTTTAACGACACGCCTGTGGGTGTTTTGTAGAAGCGCTTCACGGTGGCTTCGTCGCCAACCAATGCTACGACGATCTCGCCGTCCCGGGCGGACTCCTGCGGTTGAACCAGGACGTAGTCGCCATCGAGGATGTGAGCTCCGGTCATGCTGTCGCCTTTCACGCGGAGCAAGAACGATCCCGTGGCTGCCCAACGCTCCGGCAGATGAACAACGTCCTCGATGTTTTCCTGCGCCAGGATCGGAACTCCAGCTGCAACGGTACCTACGATCGGGATGCCCCCCGGTCGCGAAGTCCTGGAAACCGAGAGAGAGCGCGACTGAAATCGCTTTTTTTGCAGAAAACCTTTCCGCTCAATCGCCGAAATGTGGTCCTGCACGGTAGCCGGATAGATCCCGAATTGTCGGCCGATTTCACGAACCGATGGGGGGTACTGGTGCTCTTCGACATATGCATTAATGAAATCCAGAATGGCCTGTTGTTTTTCGGTAAGCATGGGTGTGTCTTATACCCGAACACTTGTATGGCAGTCAAGTGTCCGGTTGATCCCCTTAAACCGCGGAGAAAACCACAGGCTGGAATCGCTCTTGTCCTCGTTCTGATCTTGCTCGCGCTGTTATCACTGTTTGCGGCCGGCCTTCTCACGGCGATGACTACGGAAACGCGAATCGCGGACAATTACCGGACGGAAGCGCAGCTTCTGTATCTCACCGAAGCAGGAATCGAGGATGGACGCGAAGTCCTCCGCAAGGGCTTGCTCGACGCCTCACCAATACCGTTCATTGAGAACAAGGCCCTCACCGACGCAATCGGGCGCGAGACAGGTCGGTATTCTCTGGTGCTGGTTCACACCAACCCGCTTACTTTGCGCAGCATCGGTCATGTGGGACCGGCAAAGAAGACTATCGATGTTCGACTCCGAAAGACCGGCTTCCCGTGGGTTCCCGATGCCATCACCCTTGACGAAGACATTCCTCTGGCCGACGGCGTCGATCCACGGCTGGCAAGTCCGACCGGACTTGAACAGATCGTTCAGGGAATCCTTCGGAATGCTACGGAGGTATTCACCCCGTCCTGGGATGAAGTCTTGCACCTGGGATCGACGGGGTCATCCGAGGACTACCGAACCATTGTGGTCGAGGGCGATTGCGAACTCGCCAACGCCTCGGGCTACGGCACACTTCTGGTGCGAGGGGATCTCACGGTGTCGGGATCTTTTGCCTGGAACGGACTGGTGCTCGTCATCGGCCAGGGGGTCGTGCATTCCTCAGAAGGCGCGGCCGGGTTGATCACGGGAGCCGTATTCCTCGCGCGGACCCGACAGGCCGATCGTGCTGCCGGGAATCTGCTCGGAACACTGCTGGAAACGCGTGGACGTGTGACTTTCGACGCCGATCCCGAGGGCCTGTCGGTTCAGCGCAACGACTCCGAGATCGAGCTCGCGAACAGGCAATTCCCGTATGTGGCGACGAGCTACAGGGAGTATTAGGTCCGGTTTCTTCGGGCGTCAGGATCTTCGAACAGGTACTTCACGCGGTTCTTGTAAATGAACAGGTTGGGCTCAGTCGATCGCGTAATGCGGATGATGTCTCTGTCGTAGTACTCGATCCAGCCTCGAATTTCTTCACCGTCAATGAGTTTCACCACGACGGCGGTTTTGTTCTTGGAGAGCTTGTCGATGTACTCGCTTTCGCGATGGGTCACTTCGGGAGCAGCCTGCCAGCGGTCGCGTCGGCTGGTGAATTCGTTCGATGTCTTCATGTGCTCCTGAGTATGGGGATTTTCACGGATCGAGGCAAGCCGCATGTTGCTAAGATGCCGCCATGGCCATTGAGACTCTACTGTTCGATCTTGGGAAGGTTATCGTCGACTTCGATTTCGAGGGGGCAATGCAGCGTTTCGCTTCCCGTAGTGCCTTGCCGCGCGACGTGTTTCAGAGCGTCATTCTCGATCAAAACTGGATATGGAAGTATGAGACCGGGGCTATTTCCACGGCCGACTACCATCTGTATCTTCGGAAGCACGGAGAACTGGAGATGAGTCTCGAGGAGTTCCACGAAACATGGACCGCCGTTTTCCTGCCGGATCTGATTGTTTCTGAGAAACTTCTGGCAAGCCTGAAGTCGCGCTATCCGCTGATTCTGGTTTCGAATATCAATGAGTCTCATGCGAATCACATCGCCAAGACCTACCGGGTGTTCGAATACTTCGACCACAAGATCTTCTCGCACGAAGTCGGAGCGATGAAACCCGACCGCAGGATCTATGACGCCGCGATCGCCGCCTCCGGCAAATCGCCCGAGATGCTGTTCTTTACCGATGATCGAATTGAAAACATCGAGTCCGCCCGAAATCTGGGAATTCAGGCACACCATTTTCGTTCCGTGAGCGAGCTTGTCACCGCTTTGAAAGAGAGTGGCGTCGATATAGACGGCTTCTGATATCCTTCGCCGTTTCTGTAACTGCGAATGCGTGGGAAACGTAGCCAAGAGTGGATGTTAGGGCTTGCGAGCGGAATCGACTCATGTATGATGACAGTTGCTGAAAATTCAACATCAATAGAGCGGTTTTGCTGAGGCCTGAACTGAGTTCAGGTGGTAGCGAACATATGAAAACGGCGTCAGTCGCGGCACTTGTCATTCTGGCCTCTGCAGTCCTCGCCATGCCTGCGTCTCCGGATCCTTCTTCTGACGTTCCTCCCGAGTTCTACTTCACGCGCATGATCTATTCCGGCGGCCGAGGAGGTTTTTATATCGGAGACAGCTCTCCGCGCCTCGGACAGGAAAGGACTTGCGCGTCTTTGGAAGCAGGCGAAGGCGGCGGTGGCGGCGGTGGGAGCTGGGCGACCGACTATCCGGCTTCGGATTGCAAGTTTATGTGGGGTGTCGAGCGGCTGACCGGAGTACATGTTTACGACAAGACGCCTCATTCCGTTGCGATTATGGATCCGGAACTTTTTCGGTTTCCGTACCTCTATGTAGTAGAGCCTGGACGGATGCGTCTGAGCGATGAGGAAGTGACCCGACTGCGCGAGTACATGTTGCGCGGAGGCTTCATTCATTTCGACGACTTCTGGGGGCTCGGTGAGCGCGAGAACGTTGAATATGAGCTGCAACGGATCTTCCCGGACCATCCCATCCGCCAGCTCGAGCTGAAAGAAGAAGTCTTTCACACCTTTTTCGACGTCGATAAGGTTGTGCAGATTCCGAATGTGAGTAATGGATGCAATGGAGGACCGACCTGGGAACGGTCCGACGACACAGTGCCGCGCATCTATGGTGTATCCGATGACGATGGCCGATTGATGACGGTCATTACATACAACTCCGACTTAGGAGATGCCTGGGAATGGATGGATCGTCCATGCTACCCGGAGGTCTATTCCAGCCAGGCATACCGGATGGGAATTAACTTCATCATTTACTCGATGTCGCACTAAGTTTATGAGCCTCTTCGAATTTTTCTTCAAATACCGGCCCATCGTTTACGAAAAAGGGCGATTGACGTTTGAGTTGCTGGCAACGAAATGGCTGTTCATCCCGATAGCCGCGCTTGCCGTGATCGTCGCCATCTATTTCTACCGAAGGGTTGCCAAAGAAAAGCTTTCCCCGGGCATGATCGTGCTCCGCTCGGTGGCATTTATCATCCTGTTGTTCATGGTCTTGCGGCCGGTCTTGAATGTGTCCCAAGTGCTTCCTCAGGACAGTTACATGGCGGTTGTTATCGACACATCCGAGAGCATGAACATTAAGGATGATGGCGAGACGTCGCGCTCCCAGAAGTTGCTGAAGAAGATGGAGGAATCGCAGTTTCTGGCCGAACTCTCCAAGCGGTTCAAGGTTCGGCTTTTTGAATTCAATAAGGAAGCGCGTCGTTTCGAATCGACTGCCGAGCTTCGCTTCAGCGGAGATCGAACGCGTATTGAAGCGCCGATCGAGCTCCTGTCTCAGGAAATGGGAACGCTGCCGCTGACCGGAGTCACTCTGATTACAGATGGCGTTGATAATGCGTCCCAGCAGTTTAACGAGGCCATGTCTAAGCTGCAGAAACGAAAGATTCCTTTCTATACGGTGGGTGTGGGCTCGGAAGACATCACGCGTGATGCCGAAGTCATCAAGGTCACGGCGCCCAGGGAAATGCTGAAGGATTCTACGGCCGTGGTGGACGTCCAGTTCAAGAGTTCGGGCCTGTCGGGTAAAAAGGCCGTGATCGATGTGCGCGAGAACGGCACGTTCGTCAAGACCCAGGACGTAACTCTGACTGCGGACAACCAGGTGGGTGAGGCATCGATTGACGTTCCGGTAAAGAACGAAGGAAACCAAATCTTTTCGTTCGCCATTCGCGTGGCGGAGGACCGCATCGCCGAGAACAACACCCTCGACTCTCTGATCACGGTTCGCAACGACCATCCGAAGATTCTTTATGTGGAAGGGGAGCCTCGCTGGGAATACAAGTTCATCCGCCGGTCCATCGTGGACGATCCCAATTTGGTGGTCGAATCGATGCTGAGGTCTTCGCAAAACAAATACTACCGGCAGGGAATTGAAGACAAGGCGACACTGGAAGAAGGTTTCCCGAAGAAAAAGGAAGATTTGTTCGGCTACTCCGGAATTGTCGTGGGCAGCATCGAATCCACCTTCTTCAGCCAGGAACAGTTGAACATGATCGTCGAGTTCGTCAGCGAACGCGGCGGTGGTTTCCTGATGCTGGGCGGTCGAAACTCATTCTCCTCGGGCCGCTATCAGAACACGCCAATCGCCGACATCCTTCCGGTGGAACTGCTGGCCGACCGTGCGATGCCTGTCGTGGACCAGGTGAAACTGATCCTCACCGATCGCGGAAGAACGCACGATCTGATGCGGCTTTCCGGTGATCCAGCGACGAATAACAAGATCTGGGGAGAGCTTCCTCCTCTTGAAGATTTCAATCGCGTCGGCGACGTCAAGCCGGGCGGCGTGGTTCTCGCTCGCGGGGAACCCGACAAGAGCGGCGGCACTCCCATCCTCCTAGCATTCCAGCGTTACGGCCGCGGACGCACGATGGCCTTTATGACCGGCAGCAGCTGGCATTGGCAGATGGAAATGGATCATGAAAATCAGACCCACGAGCTGTTCTGGAAACAGATGCTCCGGTGGCTGGTCAGCGCTTCGCCTGCCGCAGTAACCGTCACCACTGACAAAGACACCTACTTGCCGGGCGAAGCGGTCAATATTACCGGCGACGTGGCGGACAAGACATTCAAGCGATTGAACAACGCACGCGTCACGGCGAGACTCACCGGCCCGGACGGCACAAACGAAACTCTTGCTATGGACTGGAGCGGGTTACAGGACGGCAGTTATCAGACGCAGGTGAATGCCTCAACGAAAGAGGGAACCTATCAGCTGGATCTGCAGGCCGTGGTGGGAACCGAAACCATCGGATCGTACAAGACCGCGTTCCAGGTTAAGGACCGTCCGGTTGAGTTTTACGACGCGTCATTGGACGCTGGAAATCTTCGGTCTATTGCCACTCAAACCGGGGGCCGTTACTATCCACTCGCCGATATGGATGACATCCCGGAAGACGCGATCTATGTGGATGGAGAAAATGCGTTTACGGAACAGAAGGAATTGTGGGATGTGCCCATCCTTTTCATGATGCTGGTTGTCCTTCTGAGCGGCGAGTGGCTCTGGAGAAAGAGGAAGGGCCTGGCATGAAACATTGTTTTCGGTTGTGTGCGTTTCTGGTTTTGTTCCCCGTGATCGCGTTGGCGGATTCAAGCGCGCTGATTATTCAGGGCGTCGGCGGTTCCGACGAACACGAAAAGAAATTCGCGAAGTGGAGCACCGGCACTCGCGATGTTCTCATTCAGGATCTGGGCTTTTCAAAGGATCGAGTGGTTCTACTCTCCGGCGACGCCACGCGAAAGGAGTCCGTCCAGAAGGCGTTTGACCAACTCAAGCAGCAGGTAAAGGCACAGGATACTTTCCTGCTTTTCCTGATCGGACACGGCAGCTTCGACGCCGATTACAAGCTCAATATTCTTGGCGCGGATTTAACCGGTGCGGAATACAGCAAGCTGATCGACTCGCTGAATCCGGCCCGGGCAATCATCGTCAGCAGCACGCCCTCGAGCGGTGGGATGTTTGAATCCATGAAGGGGAAGAACCGTATTATCGTTGCGGCCAGCCGCAGCGGGGAAAAAGAAGATACGGTCTTCTACGAGCACTTTCTTGCGGGACTCAAAGGCGCTTCAGCCGATGAGGACAAGGACAAGAAAGTCAGCGTCTGGGAAGCCTTCAAGTATGCGACTTCGGCCGTGGATCGCTTCTACAAGGAAAAGACGCTGATCATGACCGAACACGCGGGCCTGGCCGCCGCAGGAGCGGCACAAGTTGCGGCCACGGTGGGCGACCAGGAGGCGCCAGTCCTCGCCCGGATCACGGCAATAAACGCAGACCGCGACGTGACTGTCTCCGATCCGAAGTTGCAGGCGCTTCTTAACCAGAAGAAGGACATCGACACGAAGATCGAACAGCTGCGCCTCCAGAAGAATCTCCTTCCTGAAGCCGAATACCAGAACCGGCTGGAAGATCTCGTCCTGGAACTGGCGCGAAAGAATCAGGAAATTCAGGAGCAGCAAAAGAAATGAAAAGAAGCGCGTTCATTGTCTTTGTTCTTCTTCCTTTGTTGCTGCTGAGCTGCGCGGCATTGTGGCAGTCCGACTCTACCCGTGGCATGCAGTCTGCACGCACTGGCGATTATGCAGCTGCAGTGCGAGCCCTCGAGCCACTGGTCGCAGGTGGCAGTAATGACGCCGCTTCTGTCGAAAGTCTTTACTACTCCTGGATCCGGCAGGGCGAGTACACGAAGGCGAAGGAGCGCTTTGAAGCGTGGGCCACTGCCCGGCCAAATGCGGCTCCGATCCGACTCGCTGCCGGCCGCATCAATCGGCTGACAGGAAACTATGCCGCCGCCATTACCCATCTCGGCGCAGTTCCCAACAACGCGGATGTCGCCACAGCTGCCAGTTTCGAAAGAGCTCAGATTCTGGAAGAAACCGGGAAACGCAGCGAAGCCGAGACGATCTATAACCGGATCGTTCAAACTTTTTTGAACACCCCGAATACGCCGGCTCGCAACCTTATTTATGTTGCGGGTTCTTTGGGGGCGCTCGAACAATTCGACGACGCCAACAATGTTTATCGGACGGCTGTGAAGACCGATCCAAAGAACGCGGAAGCGTGGGTGGCATGGGGAGAACTGCTGACCAGGAAGTACAAAGAGTCCGACGGTATCGAGAACTACAAAAAGGCGCTCGAAATTGATCCGAAGATGCCCGAAGCCCGCCTGAACTACGCGAAGAACGTGTCGAATACCGACGCTGAAAAGGCAGAAGAGCTATTCACCGAAGTGATCGAAGTGAATCCGAACATGCCAACGGCGCACACATTCGCGGCGACTCAATTCATCGAGTCGGAACAGTATGAGAAGGCGATGGACAGTATCAACAAAGCGCTCGCCGTGAATCCTCAAATGGCGGAAGCGTTCAGTCTTGCAGCCACCTCGTACTATCTGCAGGGAAATTCGGCGGAGTTCAATAAGTACAAAGACAGAGTTCTGGCTGCCAATCCCCAATACAGCAAGCTGTACTACACGCTTGCCGAAAGCGCGGTCTCTGTTCGTCTCTACAAGGATGCCGTCGCGATGGCGCGCGAGGCGCTGAAGATAAATCCGCGGGACTGGGATGCGATGACGACCCTCGGCATCAATCTGCAACGGATCGGTCAGGAACAGGAAGGCACCGAGGTTTTGGAAGCCGCATTCAAGGGCGACCCTTATAACGTCTGGGCCGGGAACACTCTCAACCTTCTGGATCGCTTCTCCCGCGGTGAGTTCGAACGATTCCTGACACCTCACTTTGAGGTCAAGCTGGAGAAAAAAGAGAGCGCGGCCCTTAAGCCTTATGTCACAGACCTGCTGGAAAAGGCCCACCGGACGTTGAGCGCGAAATACAAATTCACGCCGCAGGGTCCGCTGACGTTCGAAATGTTTCCGGATCACGGCGATTTCGAAGTTCGCGCCGTCGGTTTGACGGGCCTGGGGGCTCTCGGAGTCTGCTTCGGAAATCTGTTCGTGATGGATTCGCCCACAGCGAAAGAGCTGGATCACTTCAACTGGGGCAGCACGTTGTGGCACGAATTCACGCACATCATCACGCTGCAGATGACCGACAACAAGGTCCCACGCTGGTTCTCTGAAGGATTGTCCGTGTTCGAGGAGCGCAAGGCGTATCCGGGATGGGGCGACGACATGAAGCTGGACTACCTGAGAGTGGTCAAGCAGACCGCCGGACAGACCGTTGCTCCCGATGCGCCGGGCCTCGAACCCGCGGGAAGGGGACAAGGCCCCACGCCTCCGGGACGACCGCAGGGGACGATTCGAGCCGCAAAGCTTCTCCCCATTGCGGAACTCAATGACGGATTCATGCATCCGAAGTACGCAGGGCAGGTGCTGGTCTCCTATTACCAGGCATCCATGGTTGCCGAGTACATCGAAATGAAGTGGGGTTTCCCGGCCATCCTTAAGATGCTGGAGGGCTACAAGGCCGGCAAAAAGACGGATCAGGTTTTCCGCGAGGCCCTCTCAATCAGCCCTGAAGCATTCGATACCGAGTTCTTTAAGTGGATGGGTGAAAAGACCGCAACGATTGATCCCACAAAATACGGCCGGTTGCTGAAAGAGGGAAGCCAGGCGCTTGGAGACAACGACCTCGACAAGGCGATCGCTTCCTTGAAGGAAGCGGTCGACATGTATCCGGAATACTCGGATGAGGGTAACGCGTGGGAACCGCTGGCCGAAGCCTACCTCAAGAAGGGGAACAAGGCCGCAGCCGCGGAGACATTGAAGAAGTACCTCTCCTACTCCGAGTTGAGTTTTGCGTCCTACGTGAAGCTGTCTGAACTGCTCGAGGAGAGCGGAGACAAGGCAGGCGCTGCAAAGGCATTGGAGGGCGGCATGTATGTGCGGCCCATGGATCTGAAAGGGCATGCCAAACTCGGGTCATTGCTTCTCGATCAGAAGCAATACGCGAGCGCAGCCCGCGAATACGAGACGTTGATTGCATTGAAGACGCCGGATCGTACGACCGCCTACTATTTGCTGGCTCAGTCGTATCTCGGCGACGGCCGGCGGGATGACGCGCGGCGGGCGGTACTGAGCGCACTGGATATCGCGCCCAACTACGAGCCGGCGCAAAAGCTTTTACTTGAAATCCGAAAGTGAGGACTTGAACGTGGAACTAAGCGCAGAACAAAAGAAGGAACTCGAAGTCGTCGAGCGTTTTCATTCCGAACTTAAACGTATTGATGCACAGATAAGAAAAGTCATTGTCGGTCAGCACGACGTCGTCGAACAGGTATTGATGACGCTTCTCGCCGGCGGAAACTCCATGATCACCGGCGTGCCGGGTCTGGCCAAAACGCTCTTGATTGCGACGGTAGCGCAGGTGCTGCACCTGAACTTCAAGCGTATTCAGTTCACTCCGGACCTCATGCCCGGCGACATCACGGGATCGGAGATCATCGAAGAAGACCGCACTACGGGGAAACGCGAACGCGTCTTCGTGCGAGGTCCTATCTTCTCGAACATCATCCTTGCCGACGAAATCAACCGTACTCCGCCCAAAACGCAGTCCGCTTTGCTTGAAGCCATGCAGGAGCGATCGGTCACTGTTGAAGGCAAGACCTATATTCTCGATAAGCCATTCTTCGTACTCGCCACGCAGAACCCGATCGAACTGGAAGGAACGTATCCGTTGCCTGAAGCGCAGCTCGACCGGTTCATGTTCAACATCATTATTGGATATCTTTCCGAAGACGAGGAGATTCGTGTGGTCGACGAGACGACGACGCTGCGCGATATCCAATTCGAAAAGACCATTGGCGGACCAGAGATCATCGAGTACCAGAAACTCGTTCGCAAAATGCCGGTGGCGGAGCCTGTTACGCGTTATGCCGTGCAACTGGCTCGCACCAGCCGTCCTTCCAATCCGAACGCTCCCGACTTCGTCAAGCAGTACGTCAACTACGGAGCCAGCTTGCGTGCCGGTCAGTTCCTGATCCTGGGCGCAAAGGCGCGCGCGTTGATGAGCGGCCGCTACAACGTCTCGGTCGAAGACGTTCAGAAGTTGTGTTTCCCGGTGTTCCGTCATCGCATTCTTTTGAACTTCCACGCGGAATCGGAAGGAATCAATTCCGATCACGTCATTCAAAAGCTTCTGGATACCGTACCGGTGCCGAAGTCGGGACTTAAGGATTAACGTTGAGCAGCCCGATTATCGACAGGCCTCGGAATCGATTCATCGATCCGAAGGTTCTCATACGCATTCAGAACATGGAGTTGCTTGCGCGAACCGTCGTGGAAGGATTCGTGACAGGCCTGCACCAGTCTCCCTACCTGGGCTTCAGCGTCGACTTCGCGGAATATCGCGAGTATCAACCGGGCGATGAGATCCGGCGTATCGATTGGAACGTATACGGTCGCAGCGACAAACTTTTCGTCAAGCTGTACGAAGGCGAAACCAATACGCGCGTGACTCTTATTCTCGACATGAGCGGGTCGATGAATTACGGATCGACCGAAGTGAAGAAGAGTGATTACGCGAAGATGCTCGCGTCATGCCTGACCTACTTCGCTTACCACCAGCGCGATGCTGTTGGCGTCACGATTTTCGATGAGGGCGTGCGTGCCAATGTTCCCGCCAGCCGCAGGACCGGTCAACTGCACACGCTTCTGCACATGATCGAGAAGGCCGAGCCCTCGAAGGGAACCGAGTTCAAAAAACCGCTCAACTTCCTGGCGGAAACTCTGAACCGGAGAGGCATCGTAATTTTAATTTCCGATTTCTATGACGATCCTGCTAATATCTTAGCCGGACTCAAGGTGCTGAAAGCGAAGGGTAACGACATCATGACGTTTCATATCATGGACGACTTTGAACTGACCTTCCCGTTCGAGGACATGGCGCAGTTCGAAGACATGGAAACGGCGGACAAGCTGCATGTCATTCCCGAGTACCTTCGAACCCAGTATCTCAATGTCATCGGAAATCACATTGAAACATTGAAGAAGGGTATGAGCGCAGTTCAGATCGACTACACGTTGATGAACACTTCAAAGCCACTCGACGCGGGCTTGTTCTCGTATCTGGCGGCCAGGGCGCACACGGTATGAACTTCCTGAACCCGTTTTTCCTTTTTGGATCCGCGCTGTTGGCTGTGCCGATATTGATTCACCTGGTCCGCAGGGAACGATCCGAAGTCGTTCCTTTCAGCTCGCTGATGTTTCTGCTGAAGATTCCGAAAAGGATGATCCGGCAGCAGATGCTCAAGAACCTTCTGCTGATGGCACTGCGTCTGCTTTTGATCGCTCTGCTGGTCGGAACATTCGCCCGACCCTACCTGATGCAGAGCGCCACGCCGAATGCGGCACAGTCTGGACAAGGCCGCGGCTTCGTCATGCTGCTGGACAACTCCTACAGCATGCGCTACGGCATGAATTTCGATCAGCTGAAGAGCGAAGCGCTTTCGCGCATCAATGCGCTCGGCGGAAACGACCGCATGGCGATTGTCGGGTTCAATGAGAGCGCTACCGTCCTGGTCAATCCGACTACCGATAAGGGAAAACTGCGGGCGGCGGTAGACGGCCTCGAGCCGAGTTTTTCGGGCACTCGCTTTTTTGAAGCCTTTTCGATTGCCGATCGTTTGCTTTCGCAGTTCGGGGGCCTGGAAAAGAATCTGATCATGATTTCCGACTTCCAGCGGACGGGCTGGAATCGATCCAGTCGAGAGAATGTCATCGAACGCGACGTCAAGGCGGACATGAAGTTTGTAGGCGTGGAGAAGTCCAACAACGTCGGAATCGACAATGTGAGTGTCGAAGCAACCTCGTTCGTTCGAACTTACAACGGCAGGATCGTTGCGAGGATTCACAATTACAACCCCGACAAAGAAGTCTCCGTGCCGGTCTCTCTCACCATCAATGACAGGGAAGTCGCCAAGAAGACCGTTGTCGTGCCGGCGTCAGGCACGTCCCTGGCGGAATTCGCAGGGGGATTCGATCTGGATCTTGGATTCGCCAAGGGAAAGATCAAGATCCTGATGGACGACCCGCTTCCCCTGGATAACGAATACCTCTTCGGTATCGAGCGGCGCGAAAAGCTGAATGTGCTGATTCTGGATTCAGGTCAGCCACGGCAAAGTTTTCATTTAAAGACGGCTTTCTCCGCAACGTCGGACCTGCCCTTCAGCGTAAAGGTGGGCAATGCGTCGGCCGTCACCGTCGAAGAACTTGGATCGCAGGACGTCGTCATTTTCAACGATGTTCCTCGCCTCTCCGATGCGGTTCGCGACCGGATGGTGCAGGCGCGAAAGTCCGGGCAGGGCCAGCTGGTGGTGCTTGGGCCCAAGGCGGACCTGGCCTGGTGGGGTGCCGTTGACGGATTTCCGGTCAAACCGGTCCGTAAGGTTGATGTTGCCACCGCAGAACGGGGAAAGTCGGTTGTCTACCTGACAAGCTACGATCGTAATCACGGGATCTTTAAACCTTTTCAGGGGACCTCGCGTCTTGGATTGAATACGGCGCAATTCCGGAATTACGTGGAACTCCAGCTCAACCCGGGCGCCGCAGCCATTGGTAAGTTCGACAACGGGCAGCCCGCGCTTGTGGAATCTTCAGCCGAAAACCGTGGAATGCTTGTTCTGGCTTCGACTTTGGACAACACCTGGAACGATCTCCCCTTAAAGCCCTCGTTCGTGCTTTTCCTCCACCAGAGTGCGCGGTATCTGACGGGTTACAACGCGGTTAAGAGCTGGTACACGCTGGGCGAAGGTATTCCCATCATAGGGGCGCTGGAGGGTGGCGTTGTGCGGGTTGTGGACCCCTCAGGCACACAGGAAACGCTAGGAGAATTGAAGTCCGGGGAGCAACGTTATTACAGCCCCGCGACACCGGGATTCTACGAGCTTCGCGTGGGCCGGGATTCGCGCCTGTTGGCCGTAAACCCGCCGCCGAGCGAAGGAAATCTGGACAAAATGCTTCCTGAAGACCTGCTTGCCAGCGTCCAGAGCACGGAAGCCGAGACAAGAGCGGCAGGAAGTTTCACATCGGACGATAAGTTGGAGTATGCGCGGCAGCAAATGGGCTGGTGGTACCTTTTAATAATTGCCCTCATTGCGGGTGTCGTGGAACTCTATATTGCAAACAGCCGAACTCAAAGCGTTAGGAGAATAGGATGAGACCAAACGACGAACTGCTTCAAAAAATCGGTCAGGTTCGGAGCAAGTGGAAGGCGTTTGTGTGGATGCGCGGGCTTGCCTGGGTCCTCGGGTTGACGGTGGTTGCCATCGCACTCGGGATTTATCTGGCCGCGACGCCCGGAGTGCCTTTCGCTGCCGTCCGAATCGTGGGCCTGGTCTCCCTGGCCCTGATTGCGGCTGTTGCGGTGTGGAAAGTGGCGTTGCCTCTGCGTCGCCTGCCGACCGACATGCAGCTGGCGCAGTTCGTCGAGGAGAAAAATCCCGGCCTTGACCAAAGCCTGATCACCGCTGTTGAGGCGATCGAAAGGCCAAAGGCCGAGCACGGGCCCTTCAGTTTCCTCCTTATCAAAGACGCGCTGGAACGGACAAAGAACGTCCGTTTCAACGAACAGGTCAACAAGAGGAAGTTCAACACTTTTGCCGCTGTGAACGGCTCAATGATCGTCGCCTTCCTGATCGGTTTGTACATTGCCACGTTGTTCATGCCCGGCGCTATCAATGAGTTCTACGCAGCGATGTTCCATCCACCGACGGCTGATGAAATCAAGCTGACAGTGACGCCGGGGAATGCGACCGTGCCTAAAGGGAGCGACGTCGAAATCAAGGCGGTGTTGACTGGATATGATGCGAGTCGCGCAACCATCTTCTTCATGTATGCGAACAGCAAGGAGTGGTCGTCGGCCTCGATGGATGTGTCTCCCGATAACCAGCCGACGTATAAGTCCCGGCTGTTTAACCTCCAGGAGCAGGTTCGCTACTACGTCGATGTTTCGGGGAAACGATCCGACGAATACACGCTTCAGGTTGCGGATCTGCCTCGCGTGGAAAAGCTTTCCTATACTTACAACTACCCCGCCTATACCGGCATGCCTCCTATGAAGGAGGAGATTGCCTACGACATGATTGCCCTGAAGGGCACCGTCGTGGAAGTCCAGGTCACGTCGAACCAGCAGCTGAAATCCGGACGGCTGGTTTTTGCCGACGGAAAGGAAGTCGCGCTGACAGCCTCCGGTGAGAAGCAGGTTATGGGCAAGGTGACGGTCGACCGGAAGACGACATTCCGAATCGAGCTGACCAACACCGATGGCAAGTTTGATAAGGGACTCGAAGAGTACCGGATGGACGCAACGGAAGATCAGAAGCCCGTGGTCACCTTTGTGAAGCCTGGACGCGATTTTCGTGCCACGAACGTCGAAGAAGTCTTCACGGAAGCCAAGGCCGATGATGATTTCGGGATCGCATCCCTTGAGATCGTTTTCTCGGTAAACGGCGCGAAAGAGCAGAAGGTGGAACTCTTTAAGGCGTCGGGCAGCACGCCAAAGGAATACGTCGGCAATCACACGTTCTTCCTTGAAGAGTTCAAGCTGAAGCCTGGAGATTTCGTTTCGTACTATGCCCAGGCTGCCGATTCTCATAATCCTCCGAATGTCGCGAAGACGGATTTGTATTTCATCGATGTCCGGCCCTTCCGCCGCGATTTCACTCAGAGTCAGGAGGGTGGCGGTGGCGGCGGTGGTGGTGGCGGCGGTGGTGGTCGCGGACAGCAGCCCGATAACGCCGAGGCACTTGCCAGAAGGCAGAAGGATATTCTCGTCGCGACGCAGAAGATGGTGAACCAGAAGGACGCGCTGTCTCCAAAGCAGTTCACCGACAATCTGCACTCCATTGCGGAAAGCCAGACCAAGCTCGCCGACGCGGCTCAAACTCTCGTTGGCCGGCTTGAACGACGCCAGCTCACCGATCAGGACAAGATGATCAAGGAGCTCACGGAGAACGTGAACAAGGCTGTCGAAAAGATGCCCGCGATCGCGGACAACTTGATGAAGAACAACGCGGCAGCTGCGATTCCTCTCGAAGGCGAAGCCTATAACTACCTTGGCAAAGCAGCAGCCCTCTTCACGGAAATCCAGGTCCAGCAGGGACGCGGCGGCGGTGGTGGCGGACAACAGAGTGCCGAGGATCTTGCCGACTTGTTCGAACTGGAATTGGACCAGAACAAGAACCAGTACGAAACGGTTCAGCGCGGCGAGAACCAACAACAATCGCAGCAGGAGCAGGAGATCGAGGACAAGCTTGCTGAACTCGCAAAGCGTCAGCAGGCCGAGTTGCAGCGTCAACAACGCGAGCAGCAGCAGAATCCTCAAAACAATCAGCGGAACATCCAGCAATTGCGGCGCGATCTCGAAGAAATACAAAAACAGCTGGAACAGATGGCGAACCAGCAGAACAACCCGCAGGCGCGCCAGGCCGCGAACCAACTTGGGCAGGCGATCAATAATCTTCGCCAGGCGGAGCAGGCTGGAAATGCGCAGCAACAACAGCAGGCGCAGCAGCAGGCGCAACAGGCGGTTCAGAATGCAAACCGTTTGCTGAATCAGAACGGACAGGGAACGCCGCAGAATCTGCAGCAGGGCCTGGCACAGGCACAACAGAATCTGCGACAACTCCGAAACCAGCAGGGTCAGGCGCAGGAACAGATCCGTCAACTGCAACCGGGTGCTCCAGGTCAGCAGCAGGCCCGACAGCTCGCGCAGCCGCAGGAAGATATGGCGGACACCACGCGCAACCTGCAGCAACAGCTGCAATCGCTGGCGAACAGCAATCGGCAGCAGAATCCGACTGCCGCAAATCAACTGCGGGGAGCTGCGAACCAGCTCGGCACCGGGTTGACAGCAGATCGACTGGATGCGGCAGGCGAAGCTCTCCGCCGGGCGGCGAACGCTACCGGTCCGACTTCGGAAAACACCCAGAAACAAATGATTGAATACGCCAATGCTCGGCAGCAGGAAGTCGCCGAACAGCTGCGTAACGCGGAAAAGGCTCTCGGCCAGGCCGGTCAGTCCGCAGGACAACCCCAGGAGACCGAGCGCGTGCAGCAGGCGTTGAACAACGCCGGCCAGGTTCAGCAGCGTTTGCAGTCCATGCTGCAGCAGTACAACCAACAGGGCCAGCAGGGTCAGCAGGGTCAACAGGGCCAACAAGGCCAGGGTCAGCAAGGCCAGCAACAGAATCAGCAAGGGCAGCAGGGTCAACAGGGTCAACAGGGTCAGCAAGGCCAGCAAGGTCAACAAGCGCAGCAGGGCCAACAGGGTCAGGGCCAACAAGGCCAGCAGGGTCGGGGCCAACAGGGTCAGCAGGGTCAGGGCCAGCAGGGCCAGCAGGGCCAGCAAGCCGGGCGTCAGGGTCAGGGCCAACAGGGTCAGCAGGGCCAACAAGGGCAACAAGGCCAGGGTCAGCAAGGCCAGCAGGGTCAGCAAGGCCAGGGTGGACAGCAAGGTCAGCAGGGCCAGGGCGGTCAGGGCCAGCAGCAGGCAAATCAGCAGGGCCAGGGCGGCAACGGCCAGCAACAGTTTGGCGGGCCACGCAATGGCAGCCCGATAGGCCAGCCCGGTGCAGCCAGCGCCTCAGGGCCGCTGGATCCGCGTCAAATCAACTCGGCGTTGAATAACTCGATCACCGATATTCAGCAGTTGAGGAATCTCGTTCAGCAAATCGGTCGGGGCGGCAATCTCGGCGAAGCGATGCAGGACCTCACTGCGGCATTGACCGCGGCCCAGAATGGGCAACGTCGCTTCGAGGGCGATCCTTCGGAGATCGAGAAGATCGCGAAGCAGATCCTTGAGCCGCTTCGTGAGGCAGAACTCGAGCTGTCGAAGCATCTTGAAGTTCTCGTCGAGAAGGATAAGATCCGTGCCGCACTTGAAGACGAAACGCCGGCCGGACACGAGAGAGAAGTCAAAGCCTACTTCGAAGCAGTAGGCAAAGGTAAGTAAGCCGTTAAGCAATAAATAGGGACGTACCCCAATTTCCTGAAGGGAAACGGTACGTCCCTATTTATTGCTATTCCTTCCTCAGTAAAGCGGAAACTTCTCGCACAACGTTTCCACTTCTTTTCTGACACGCTTCTGAACACTTTCGTCCGCGACCTTATCCAGGACATCCACAATCCAGCCTCCGATGGCCTCCATCTCCGCTTCCTTCATGCCGCGAGTCGTCAAGGCTGGCGTTCCGATGCGAATCCCGCTTGGCGTCATCGGTGGATTCTGATCGAAGGGAATGGCGTTCTTGTTCACCGTGATGCCCGCTTTGTCGAGCGCCTCTTCCGCCTGCTTCCCGTTGATGCCCTTCGAGAAAACGTCGACAAGAAACAGATGCGTATCTGTCCCGCCGGACACCACGCGAAAACCACGTGAAGCGATCCGCGCAGCAAGAGTCTTTGCGTTCTTCAGAACCTGCCGGGTATACATTCTGAAATCGTCTGTCATTGCGGCCTGGAAACAGACGGCCTTGGCGGCAATCACATGAACCAGCGGGCCGCCCTGCATTTCGGGAAACACCGACCGATTGAGGTCCTTTATAAATGTATCGCGGCATAGCACCAGGCCGCTGCGGGGACCTCGCAGCGTCTTGTGCGTTGTACTGGTCACAAATTCCGCATGAGGGACTGGAGTGGGATGTTCCCCGGCAGCGACGAGGCCGGCGATATGCGCCATGTCCACCAGCATCATCGCGCCAGTCTCACGCGCGGTTTTCCCTATGCGTTCAAATTCGAGCGTGCGCGGGTAGGCGCTGGCACCCACAACGATGAGCTTCGG
>Ga0111538_10003883_pt1 | contig 20833 bp, 19 predicted proteins | sample SoiMethybrSBSTD1_FD_79669 | JGI IMG/M metagenome (GOLD analysis project Ga0111538, IMG submission 79669) | Bulk soil microbial communities from a Populus tree surrounding site in Tennessee, USA - Soil MetaG P. TD hybrid SBSTD1 (version 2)... | ecosystem: Environmental > Terrestrial > Soil >... | reverse complement strand
GAGGACGATCTGATCCTGCTTGCGGTTGTCGACGCCGGTGAGCAGCACCGTCGCGCCCGGCTTCGACTCGCGCACCGAGTTGACCATCGACACCGGCGGCAGGTCGTTCCACTTTGCGTTCGACGCGCGCTCGTCGCCCGCCACCTGCGTCACCGGGAACGAGACGCCGGCGCGGGTCGGCTTCGCCGAGATCTCCGAGAAATACTTTTCGTTCGACTGCTCGATCACGACCGGCAGCACCTCGCCGACCGGCGTGCCGCCCCAGCCGCCCTCGGCGAACGCGCGGCGGCCGCCGAGCATCAGCAGCCCGCCGCCGCGTTTGCTGACGAAGTCGGCCAGCATCCGCAGCTGCTCCGGCGTGAACGACGCCGCTTCGACGCTGCCGAGGATCACGGAGCGATACGAGAACAGCTCTTCGCGCGTCTTCGGGAAGCCGCCAATCAGCTCGTCGGGGCTGCTGACGTCGCCGCGCCAGTACTTGTTTTCCGCCGTGCGCAGCAGGATGGTGACCTGCAGGTTCTTGTCCTCTTCGACGGCGCGGCGGATGAACTTCATCTCGAAGCGCGGCTCGCCTTCGAAATAGAGGATCTTCTCGCGGCGATCGTTCACCTGGATGAGCGCGTCGCGCGCGTTGTTCTGCGTGACCTGCTCGTCGGGCTGGGTCGGCACCTTGAAGCGGAAGAGGCGCGCGCCGGCTTCGTTGGCGGTGAAACGCACCTTCACCGTCGCCGACTCGCCGTCGGCCGGCAGCGTCACCTCCTGCGTGCTGACGATGCGGCCGTCGTCTTCGATGCTGAGCGGCACGGTCTTGCCGCCGTAGCCGGTCTGCGACAGCACGACGTCGACGACCAGCGCCGTGCCCTTCAGCACCGCGCGCGGCGTCTCGACGCGCGTCACCTGGACGTCGTGCGCGAAGCGCTCCTGGCCGACGCCGACGGTGAACACCGGGATCGACCGCGCCTTCAGGCCGGCCAGCGTCTCGTCGATCGCCGCGTCCGAGGTGTCGGCGCCGTCGGACACCATCACCAGGCCGGCGAGCGGCAGGCCGGCGAGCTCGTCGCGCGCGCGGTCGAGCGCTGGCGCCAGGCGCGTCGACGTGCCACCGTACTTCAGCTCGCCCGCCGCGTTGACGCGGTCCGACGACGAGGAGAAGCGGAAGAAGCGGACGACGAACTTCTGCGACAGCGCCGCGAGCAGCGGCGAGGTCGGGCCGTTGAGCTGTTCCTGGACGAAGGCGCTGCGCGGCTGGCCGTCGCGATCCGCGATCGACATGCTGCGCGAGTCGTCGACGAGGACGCCGAGGAAGTTCTGCTGCGGCACGGCCGCCTTGAGGATCAGCGTCGGCCGGAACAAACAGAACAGCAGTACGGCGACCGCGGCCAGCCGCAGCGCGACCAGCACCGCGCGATCGATCTTGCGGTCGGTGGGCGCGACGCCGCGATAGGTCAGCAGCGCGAGGACGGCGACGGCGGCCGCGGCGACGACGGCCAGGAGCACCGGCCGCGACAACCCCCATGAGAAGTCGCCCTGCTGAAACAGCAGCGGTGGATACTTGAACAGGAAGCGGAAGAGGTTTTCCAGCACCTGGCGCTCATTCTATCTGGACCGGAGCGGCTGTCGAGAACCCATCGTAGTTTTTTCCTCCGGCGTCGTCCGGCGCGACAGCGCAGCCGCAGATTTCGACGCCGTTTGCACCCCTCCGGCCGGCACCGCGCTGGCATGGTTCCCTGTCCTCGCTGAGGACATGAAAACCTCGGCGAGCCCCCCGACCAACGCGCGGCGACTGGTGACGGCGGCTGTGCTGGCCGGCGCCCTGCTGATGACCGCCCGGCCGGCGGCCGCGCTCGATCGTCTCTGCGATCCCGCTTTCGAAAATTGCCGCACCCCGCTGCTCGATCTCATCAGCAGGGAAACGCAGGGCATCGACGTCGCGTTCTGGTTCATGGAAGACCCGCGCTACTTGAGCGCGATCGTCGCGAGATGGCGCGCCGGCGTGCCGGTGCGGCTGCTGGTCGACCCGCGCGCCAGCGCCACCTATCCGCTCAACGCCGGCATCCTGCAGGGGTTTCGCGACGCCGGCGTGCCGATGCGCCAGCGCATCGCCAGCGGCATCCTGCACTGGAAGATGATGCTCTTCGTCGGGCAGGGTGTCGTCGAATTCAGCGGCGCCAACTACAGCGAAAACGCCTTCAAGCCGGTGACGCCGTACGCGAACTACGTCGACGAATCGATCTTCTTCACCGACGACCCGGCAATCGTCCAGACCTTCATGACCCGGTTCGACTCGTCGTGGATCGATACCGCGTCGTTCAGCGACTACGCGAACATCGGCGTGTCGGCGATGGCGCGTCATTATCCGGTGTTCACGCAGTACGCCGAGCTGAACTTCCCGCCGGGACAGAGCTATGCGACGCGCGCCGTCGCCCTGTACAACGCCGAGCCAACCGGCATCGACGTGATCATGTACCGGGTCACCGATCGGCGACACAGCGACGCGATGATCGCGGCCAGGGCGCGCGGCGTGCCGGTGCGGATCATCACCGACCTGAAGGAGTACCGCAGCGTGGCGAAGCTGTGGCACGCGTGGAACATCGATCGGATGTGGGCCGCGGGCATCCCGATGCGCGTCCCGGCGCACGCCGGGATGAATCACCAGAAGAGCGTGATCCTGAAAGGGCAGCACACGGTGATCTTCGGCTCGTCGAACTGGACCAGCCCCTCCGACCGCTCGCAGCAGGAGCACAACTTCTTCTCGCGCGCGCAGGCGTGGATCTACAACTGGTTCACCAATCAGTTCGATCGGAAGTGGAACAACGAGACCGGCATCGCCGAGACCAAGGCGTTCGTGCCGCTGCCGCCCGACGCGCCCAAGCTGACGTCGCCGGCGACGCTCGCCACCGGCGTGTCGCGATCGACGAAGCTGACGTGGTACGGCGGCCCCTGGGCGCACACCTACGACATCTACTTCGGCACCAGTTCGACGCCGCCGCGCGTCGCGACGAAGAATCTCGGGCCCAGCCAGTCGTCGGGACAGACCCAGTCGTACACGCCGGGGACGCTCGCGGCGCACACGACGTATTACTGGAAGATTGTGTCGAAGACGGCGGCGGGGAAGACCAAATCGGGAGCGGTGTGGAGCTTCACGACCGGGAGCTAGTTGCTAGTTGCTAGTTGCTAGCTGATCGGTTTTTGGTAGCCGTGACAGCTAGCAACTAGCAACCAGGAACGAGTAACTACGCTTTCGCTTTGGACCCGCGCAGCTTCGACCACGTGAGGGCCGCGGTCTCGGCGACCACCAGGCCGGTCACCACCAACTCACTGAACCTGGTCTTCCTCGGCTGCGCCGGCGGCGCGGGCAGCAGCTCGTCGTCGACGATGCAGTTGGCGGCCGACAGCGCCGGCTTGAACGCCCCGGCAGCCTTCTGCTCGAGCCAGGCGCGCTCGGCGGCCGGACCGATCCTCCGCTTCTCGCCCGCCACCTTCTCGCCCGGCTCCTTGCCGTACGGAGACGCGTGCTCGATTTCGGCGTTCACTTCTGCGCCGACGAGCACCGCCAGCGCCGACACGTAGAACCACAGCATCAGCACGATCGCGCCGCCGATGAAGCCGTAGGTCGCGGTGTACGACGTGAAGTTGGCGATGTAGAACTTGAAAATCAGCGAGATCACCAGCCACAGGATCGTCGCCAGGATCGAGCCGGGCGTGATGTAGATCCAGTCCTGTTCGGCGTCGGGCGCGAAGTAGTAGATCAGCGCGATGCCGAGCGTGACCAGCCCGAAGACCACCGGCCACTGGACGATCTTCCAGGTCCACGCGAACACCGGCCCCATATGCAGCGACACCGCGGCCTCTTCGGCCAGCGTCGGGCCGACCAGCACGAGCGCGAGCGAGACGACGATGAAGAGCGCGAGGGCGATGGTCAGGGCGACCGCCGTCACTCGCACCTTCCACCACGGCCGGCTCTCCTGGATGTCGTAGGCCTGGTTCAGCGTGTCGATGATCGCCGTCATGCCCGACGAGGTGCTCCAGATGGTGCCGAGCATCCCGAGGGTGAGCAGCCCGGTCGCCTTGTCGTTGGCGATCTTCTCGAGCTGCTCCTGGACGATCTTCAGCACCTCGCCCGGCGCGATGCGCGCCAGCATCGCCGTCACCGCATCCTGCAGCCCGGTGACCGGCATGAAGCTCATGACGGCGACGAGGAACAGGAGCGCGGGAAACAGCGCCAGGAAGAAGTAGTAGGCAAGCTGCGCGGCGAGGCCGAGGCAGTTGTCGGCCATCACTTCGGTCGCGGACCGCTTGAACAGCTCGAGCCAGGTAATCGGGATCCTGAACGCCTTGAGCATCGTCACGCTCGCGGGCGGTTGCCGCGAAGGCCGGTGCCCACGGTGGGAGTAAACGCCGGCGCGTCGCTGGCCGGGAACGAGTCCGCCGAGGCGTCGTGAACCAGATCGTCGCGGCGCCAGCCGACGCGTTCGGCCATGCACGCGAGCCAGCGGCGCGCCTCGGAGAGGTCGCCTTCACCGGAGAGCGCCCACCATGCCAGGCCGCCGCCGATGCCGGCGAGCAGACCGCCCATGACGCCGCGCTGCCGAAGACCTTGCAGCGCCAGCGCGCTGCCTCCGGCGCCGAGCAGCCAGCGGGTCATTGCCATCCGCTCGCGTGTGCCGTCCCACCCACGGCGGTCCCAGACGCTCGCCGCGGCCCGATGTGTCGTCAGATTGAGCCCGCTCATATCACTCATAGCGCGTGCTCATGCAATTTCAGGGACAGGACACGGCGTTGGATACGCTGACCGGTTTTCCTACACGCCACGTCACAGGTACAACGGCCCAGCATGCCGGCCGGGCCGGATAGCTCAGCCGGACGCCAGGGCGGCTTTGGAATCACGCCTGTTTTTGCGTACCTCGACGGGCGGATCAGCGTCGCGGCCGAAAATGTCAGTGGCACATCGGTTGCTCCTTTTTAAGGCCGTTCCTAGGCAATACACGTTGGAGGTAGCCGATGACGCCCGAGCCAAACCGTGCGACCGATGAAGTGCTCAGGCGCGTCCAGGGCGAGTTCCTCGAAATGCCGGGACTGCGATTGACCGAACCGCAAGCGCGCCGCCTGTGGGGGCTCGATGCCGCCTCGTGCGATGCGCTCCTCGGCGCCCTGGTCGAAGCAAAGTTTCTGTTCAGAACTCGTGATGGCGCGTTCATGCGTGTCGAGCACGCGACGCCCGTCAAGGCCTCACTCCGGTCCCGTCATCTGGCGGGGGCGGCTTGATGGTTTCGACCTCTCCTCGATAACGAGGACTGCCCGCCCGTCGGCTGGACGCAAGTCTCTCCTTTGAGCCGTCAGCCAGCCGGCAGAACCACCTCCCGATTCCCCCGGGCGGCCGACCTTCGGGTCGCCGCCCGCGGCCAAACCTCACGAGCCAGTCGTCAGTTGCCAGTCTCACGAGCCAGTCGTCAGTTGCCAGTCATTGAGTCAGTCGCAGTCCACGAATCAGTCGCCGTCGCAGTCCTTGCCCCAGTGGTTCGTCGTCAGCGACAGTGTCCAGGACATACAGCTGCTTTTCTCGACCGTCAGGCGACTGACGCCCTGACTGGCGACTGACGACTGATGCGATTGCTGGTCGCAACGACGAATCCCGGGAAGATCCGCGAGATCCGGCAGCTGCTCGACGGGCTGCCGCTGGAGCTGGTCACGCTCGCCGCCTGGCCCAACGTCGCGCCGCCGGAGGAAACCGGAAGGACATTTGAGGAAAACGCGCGCGCCAAGGCGCTGTATTACGCTGCCGCGACCGGGGCGTTGACGGTTGCCGAGGATTCGGGGCTGGAGGTCGATCCGCTCGGCGGCGCGCCCGGTGTCGAGTCGGCCCGATACGGCGGCGTCGACCTGCCGTATCCCGACAAGTTCGCGCTCCTCTACGAGCAGCTGCGCGCACGCGGGGCCAACCCCAAGGCCGGTGCAGCCGCTCCCGCCCGGTTCGTCTGCGCCGTCGCGCTGGCGCAGGGAGCTCGAGTGCTGTTCGAGACCCGCGGCACCATCGAAGGGCAGATCGCCCCGGAGCCGAAAGGCAGCGGCGGGTTCGGCTACGACCCAATCTTCTTCTACCCGCCGTTCGGCCAGACATTGGCCGAAGCGGGCGACCGGAAAGCCGCAGTCAGCCATCGCGGCGCGGCGTTTCGGGCGCTCGCCGCGTTTCTGCACTCCCGTTTCTGACCTTGCTGCTTTCAGGGGCCTGGACGCAGGCTCGCGGCGCTGGCAACCACGAAGAACACGAAGAACACGAGAACACGAAGAAGACAGTTTTGTACTCCGGGTGCTTCGAGCGCGCCGTTGCTCGATCGATGCGCACCTGTAATCAGCCGGTCGCAGCGCCGTGGCAAGAAGAGAAAAAAGATCTTCTTCGTGGCCTTCGTAGTCTTCCGTAGTCTTCGTGTTCTTCGTGGTGCGTGGCGGCGAGGTAGCGGCCAAGCCTCGGAAAGCAATCCGTGGCTTACGTTGGGGCGGGCGCCATTCAGCGGCTGTCAGAACAGCGACGGCTGCGGCTCGCGCCGCCAGCGGCGCTCGTGATCGATCAGCCAGCTCTTCCGATCGAGGCCGCCGCCGTATCCGGTCAGCGACCCTGACGCGCCGACGACCCGGTGGCACGGGACGATGATCGCCACCGGGTTCGCGCCATTGGCGGCGCCGACCGCGCGCGAGGCGCCGGGCGAGCGCAGCCTCGCCGCAATCGCGCCGTAGCTGGTCGTCTCGCCGGGCGGGATGCCTCTCAGCGCGTTCCACACCCGCTTCTCGAACGGCGCGCCGCGCATGTCGAGCGGCAGATCGCCGATCTCGGCGCTGGCGCCGTCGAAATAGGCGCGCAACCACGCGCGCGTCTGCCGCAGCGTGCGCGTCTGGCGATCGACGATCTCGTGCGGCGGAAACCAGCGTGCCAGCCGCGCGTTCAGCCGCGTCAGGCGCGCCTCTCCGGAACCGCCGCCGCGCACGGTGGTGAACTCCAGCGCGCACAGCCCCTCGTCCGATGCCAGCGCCAGCATCTTGCCGATCGGCGTGTCGAACAGCGCGCGCGAGAGGCGCATCACACCGGCCTGGGTTCGGTGTATTTCACCAGGTGGCCGACGATCGCGCGCTGCTTCTCGACCAGCTGGCGGATGCCGAGGTCGGCGAGATCGAGCAGCGACATCAGCGCGTCGCGGCCGAACGGAATCGCTTCCGCCGTGCCCTGCACCTCGATGAAGCGGCCGTCGCCGGTCTTGACGATGTTCATGTCGACGTCGGCGCGGCAGTCGTCGTCGTAGGCGAGGTCGAGCAGCGGCTCGCCGTCGACGATGCCGACGCTGGTCGCGGCGACGTAATCGGCGAGCGGAATGGTGCGGACGACGTCGCGCTCGCGCAGCTTCTCGAGCGCCAGCGCGAGGGCGACGAACGCGCCGGTGATCGACGCGGTGCGGGTGCCGCCGTCGGCCTGGATGACGTCGCAGTCGACCCAGATGGTGCGTTCGCCGAGCGCGGCCAGGTTGGTGACGGCGCGCAGCGAGCGGCCGATCAGCCGCTGAATCTCCTGGGTGCGGCCGCCGACCTTGCCGCTCGACGCCTCGCGCTGCATGCGGGTGCTGGTCGCGCGCGGCAGCATGCCGTACTCGGCCGTCACCCAGCCCTTGCCGGTGTTGCGCAGGAAGCCGGGCACGCGGTCTTCGACGCTCGCCGTGCAGATCACCTTGGTGCGGCCGGCGGAGATCAGCACCGAGCCTTCGGCGTGCATCAGGTAGTCGGGGGTGATGATGGTTTCGCGCAGTTGATCGTGCGGACGCAGGTCGGAGCGCATGCTTATTCAACCCAGGAGAGATTTTTTGCCAGCGGCCGGCGGAGATCGACGTGGCCGGCGAGCGTGTCCACTTCCCTGCCGTCGACCAGCACCTGGACCGCGGTCACCACCGGCAGGTTCTCGGTCAACGCGTTCACCAGCGTGTAGATCGACAGCAGCTCGTTGATCGTGCCGCCGGGGTGCGCCGCCGCGACCTCGCGCGACAGATCGACGTAGGCCTCCCCGTCGTTGGTGATGAACACCGCCCGCAACGACGTGCCCGGCGGCACCGCCGAGACCAGCGGCTCGACGACCGGCGCGATCTGCGCGGCGATGATCTCGCGCGCCTGCTCGACCGGGCTCTCGCCGAAGGCGACGTCGCGCTCGATGCTGCGCAGCCGGGTGCCGCCCTCGGCGATGTAGAAGAGCCGCGCCTTGATCTTGCGGCCGGCGGCGGCCGGCGCGGCCGGCGGCGACGTGGCGGCGCTCGCCGTCGTCCGCATCGGCGGCTGGCTGCTCCAGCGCGTGGTCCACATGAAGGCGGCGAACAATCCCGCCGCGGCGAGCAGGCCGAGCGCGCCGGCGACGACCGCGATGCGGCTGCCAGAGCTCACCGGGTGCCACCCGCCGCCATCGAATCGCGGAACCTGACGATCGCCTCGTACAGCGACTGCGTCAGCGCGCTCTGGAAGGCGTCGCTCTTGATCAGCGTTTCCTGCTCCGGGTTCGTCAGGTAGCCGACCTCGACCAGCACCGCCGGCATGTTGGCCGACTCGAGCACGCGCAGCGCCGCCCGGTCGATCGCCTGCGCGGCCATCGGCACGCGCTCGCGCATCTGCTGCTCGAGGACGCCGGCAAACGCCGCCGATCGATCGAGGTGGCGCGTCTGCGCCAGATCCCGCAAGACCAGCTCGATGTCGCGCACGCCGCCGGCGAAGGTCGGCACGCGATCGACGCCGCCGGCGGTGGCGTTGGCCGCCGCCTCGCGCTCGAAGGCGGCGGTGAAGATGGTCGCGCCGCTCGTCGCCTTGCGCAGCGACGCGTTCGCATGCAGGCTGATGAACAGGTCGGCCTTGTTGTTGTTGGCGATCGCCGTGCGCTCGTCGATCGGCACGTTGCGATCGTCGTCTCTCGTGAGCAGCACGCGCAGTCCGAGCCGCGCCTCGATCACCGCTTTGACCCGGCGCGCGATGGCCAGCGTGACCTCTTTTTCAATCGCGCCGCCGGCGCCGCGCGCGCCGGTATCGTCGCCGCCATGCCCGGGATCGACGGCGAGGGTGTGAATCGCCGACGTCGTCTGCCCGAATGCCGGTGGCAGCTCCGGCGGTGGCGGTGGCGGCGGCGGCGGCGCGGCGCCCGGTGGCGGTGTGCCCGGTTGCGCCGCGTCGGGTGGCGCGGCGGGCTGCGCGGCCGTTTCGGTCTGCCCGAGCAGATCGATGACCAGCCGCTCGGTAGTATCGACCGGCTGGCTCGTCGCCCTGAATGCCGCGAAGCGCGGTCCGACGTCAACCGCCAGCGTCGTCTGATCGACGGCCCGCACACGCTGCAGCAGATCCTTCGAGCTCGGTTCCGGCAGCGGCGGGTTGGCGACGTCGAGCGCGTCGGCCTCGAACTTGATCGTGAGATGGTCGGCTTCCTGCGTGACCGTGGCGAGGGCGCGCGGCGTGGTGTCGAGCGTCAACCGTCCCGAGGCGCCGAGCGGATCGTAGCGAACCGTCACGCGCGGCACGCGCAAGTCGCCGATGATCACGAGGCGGGCGGGTTTCCGCAGTTCCAGCCGCGCGTCGTAGACGAGCGAGAGCGCGCGGTTGATGAACTCCACCGGCACCAGCCAGCGGCGTCCGCTGCGCGCGGTCGGCGCCGGCAGCGACACCAGGCGGCCGGATACCGAGGCCAGCGCCTGGTCCGGCGTCAGGAGAATCGTTTTCCCTTTATAGGTAACGGTGATCGCGCCGAGCGTCTCTTCGCGCACGGCGAGCTGGAAAGGCCCTGCGAGATCGTCGAGCGCGACCATCTCCTGGTCGGCGGCCAGGGTGATCGGCACCGCGCGACGCCCCTCGCGCGAGAGCAGGGTCAGCGAAGGGCCGGGCGGCGTCTGACTGGAGAGCGCGGCGGCCAGCGCCAGCACGCACGCGACGGCAGCGGAAAAAAATGTGGGCGTGCGTCGGTTCAATGGAGAATCCCGGACTGCCGAGATTCTCCATTGTATCAGCCGTCAGCCGACGATTTTGCGCGTCGCGACGAGCCCGATGACCAGGAACACGAGGAACAGCACGAGGAACAACCCGGCCAGGAACTTCGCGATGGCAATCGAGGCGCCGGCGATCGACGTGAACCCGAGCAGGGCCGCGATCAGCCCAATCACCAGAAAAACGAGCGCCATGTGGAGCATGCCTTCTTCTCCCTCCAACTGGCTGTATCTAGCGAAACGCGTGCCGGGACTGCGCCGGCGGCAAACGGCTGGGCTGCGATCGGGCCCTTCGACATTTACCTCGACGAGCTCAGGGCAGGCACAATAGCGGCCGATGGACCCATTTCTCACCGCAGCCATCGATGAGGCAGCTCGAGGGCTCGCCGAAGGCGGCATCCCGATCGGATCGGTGCTCGTGCACCGCGGCGCGATCATCGGCCGCGGGCACAACCGCCGCGTCCAGCAGGGCAGCGTGGTGCTGCACGGCGAGATGGACGCGCTCGAGCGGGCCGGACGGCAACCGGCGTCGGTGTATCGCGAGAGCGTGATCTACACCACGCTCTCACCGTGCGCGATGTGCAGCGGTGCGATTCTGCTCTACGGCATCCCGCGCGTCGTCGTCGGCGAGAACCGGACGTTCATGGGGGAGGAAGATCTGCTGCGCGCGCGGGGCGTGGTCGTCGAGGTGGTGCAGGACGAGCGATGCACCGCGATGATGAAGGCGTTCATCGCGGCGCACCCCCGGTTGTGGAACGAGGATATCGGAACGGAGTAGCAGGTCGCCGGGAGAACGGCGACCTGCGCGTAAGTTCGAAGTACGAAGTTCGAAGTGGGAGTTGCATCGACCGGTGGGGAAAACCCCGCCGCCCGTGCCTGGCCCGACTTCGTACTTCGTACTTCGTACTTCAGACTTACGCGCCAGGCGTCGAGATCAACGCCTGGCTACCGAACGTTGGCGTGCAGCGTCAGCGTCTGGCCCGGCTGGACGTTCACGTCGTAGTTGAGCGGCGGATAACCTGGAGCCCGGACTTCCACCGTGTGCGAGCCGGCTTCGAGGTTGAGGCGTTGGAACGTGCCGTCGAAGTTGTCGACGACCCCGGCGTAGGCGCCGTCGACGTAGACCTCGGCGTTGCGCACGGCGCCGTCGATGCGGATGCCGCCGAACGCCGCGCCTCGATACGAGACATACCCGGCCGGATACGCAGGGTAGCCGTAGGCGTACGGGTATGCGTACGGGTAACCGTAGCCGTAGTACGGATCGCCGTACGCGCCGTAGAAGCTGCCGTACCCGAAGCCGACGCCGATTCCAACAGCGAAGCCCGGGTAATAGGGGTAGTAGCCGTAGCGGTACGGGTAACCGTAACGGTACGGATAGCCGTAGTACGGGCGGTAGTACGAGCCGCTCACGTGGCCGTAGCTGCGGCCGCCATACACGCGGCCGCCGCCGCCGCGCACGACTCCGCCGCGCGGCACGGCGCGTCCGACGGTCGGGCCGCCGCCTTGAGGGCGAGCGCCGCCGGCTGAGCGGGCGCCGCCGGCGGAGCGGCCGCCGCCACCGCCACCGCGGCTGCGACCCTGGGCAGCGGCCTCGGTGGCGACGAACATCGCACACACGGCTGACGCGAGAAGGACAGTGATCGATTTCGAGTAGCGCATCGGACGACCCAAACTACTCAGGCGGCTTGGCTGGCTCTGTGATTCTAGCGCAGACAGAGATTCGGGAGTAAGCAGGGATTCGCGCAGCCAGCCCCCGGCCCCAAGTCCCCAGCCCCTACCTGGCGGGGTAGTAGCGGACCAGCCATTCGGCGGCGCAGGCGGGCTTGTCGCTGTGCTCACGCTCGATCGTCGCGAGCCACGTCACCTGGTATCCGCCGGCGACCTCCTCGACCGCATGAACCGTGATCCGCGCGCGGATGCGCGCGCCCGAGGGCACCGGCGAGATGAAGCGGACGCGGTTGAGGCCGTAATTGATCGCCATCCGCAGCCCGCTGAATTGCATCGAGTCGCGCAGCAGCGGGCTGAGGAGCGACAGCGTGAGGAAGCCGTGGGCGATGGTCGTCTTGAAAGGCGATTCCGCCGCCGCGCGCGCCCGATCGACGTGAATCCATTGGCGATCGCCGGTCGCGTCGGCGAACTGCTCGATCCGATCCTGCGTCACCTCGAGCCAGTCGCTGACCGCAATCTCCTGGCCGATCCGATCCTTCAGCGTTCTCACGTCGATGTCGATCATTGCTTCAGGGCTGCCTCACGCCGGCGCGGCCGCTTCGCTGTAGAAGCCGCGTCCTTCGGCCGCGAGCCGTTCGAGAAGCGGCGCCGGCGTCCAGTAGTCGCCGAAGCGCGCGCGGTACTCCTTGACCCGCGCCAGCACCCGGTCGAGGCCGACCGTGTCGGCATAGAACATCGGCCCGCCGCGATGGCGCGGGAACCCGAAGCCGTAGACGTAGATGATGTCGATGTCGCCGGCGCGCGTCGCATACCCTTCCTCGATCACGCGCGCACCTTCGTTCGCGAGCGCCGTCGTGATCCGCGCGATGATCTCCTCGTCTGCCACCGGACGGCGCGCGATGCCGCGCTTCCGCGCTTCTCCCTCGGCCAGCTGTTCGATCAACGGATCCGGCATGCGGTTGCGGCTGCCCGGCGCGTCGTACTTGTACCAGCCGGCGCCGGTCTTCTGGCCGTAGCGCCCCATCTCGAACAGCCGATCGGGAACCGCCGACTGCGGCCCTTCGGCCCGCGACTTCCCGATCGACGCCAGGTACTGTCGGATACGCGCGCCGACGTCGATGCCGGCGATGTCCTGCATCCCGAACGGGCCGACCGGCAGCCCGAACTCCGTCAGCACGCGATCGATCTGCTCGACGCTCGCACCTTCCTCGAGCAGCAGGTAGGCCTCGCGCATGTAGTAGGCGAGCATCCGGTTGGCAACGAACCCGAAGCAGTTGCCAACCACGACGCCGACCTTGCCGAGCTTCTTTGCCAGCTTCAACGACGTGGCGATCACTTCCTTGCTCGTCTCGCCCCCGCGCACGATCTCGAGCAGCTTCATCACGTTCGCCGGGCTGAAGAAGTGGTGGCCGACCACCTGCGCCGGACGCCCGCTCGCCTTCGCGAACTCGTCGATGTCGAGCGTCGACGAGTTCGACGCCAGGATGCAGTCGGGCCGTGTCGCCTTCCCGAGCTCGGCGAACGTCGCTTTCTTCAGTTCCATGTTCTCGAACACCGCCTCGACGACGATGTCGACCTGGTCGAAGCCGTCGTAGGTGGTCGTCGGCGTGATGAGCGACATGGTTTTGTCGACCTGCTCCGCCGTCATCTTGCCCTTGGACATCGTCACGTCGTAGTTGCGCCGGATGGTCGCCAGCCCGCGCTGCAGCGCCGCATCGTCGACGTCCTTCAATAGGACCGGGATGCCGGCGTTGGCGTAGGTCATCGCGATGCCGCCGCCCATCGTGCCGGCGCCGACCACCGCGGCGCGCTTGATCTCCTTCGCCGGCGTGTCCTTCGGGATGTCGGGCACCTTGGCGACTTCGCGCTCGGCGAAGAACAGGTGCCGCAGCGCCTTCGACTCGGTCGACACCACGCACTCGGCGAACAGCTCGCGCTCGCGCACCGACCCTTCGTCGAACGGCCGCTTCAACCCCGCTTCGATGGCGTCGACGACGGCAAACGGCGCGCGCATCCCGCGCGCCGTCTTCTTGAGCGCCGCGCGCGCCGCATCGCATGCTTCGAGGCCCGCCTTGACGGCGTCGGCGCTGTGCGGGATCTCGCGCACTTTGCGAATCTCGCGTGCCCCCGCCTTCTCTTTGGCGAACGCGATCGCCCCCGTCAGGAGATCGCCGTCGACAACGCGATCGACGATGCCGGCGGCGAGCGCCTTCGGCGCCGCCATCGGTTTGCCGTCGGTGCACATCTCGAGCGCCACCCTGGCGCCGGCGAGGCGCGGCAGGCGCTGCGTGCCGCCCGCCCCCGGGATGATGCCGAGCAGCACTTCGGGCTGCCCGACCTTCGCATCCCTGGTCGCGACGCGGAAGTGGCACGCCTGCGCCACCTCGAGCCCGCCGCCGAGGGCATTGCCGTGAATCGCGGCGACGAGCGGCTTTGGCGAATCTTCCATCCGCCGCAGCAGCGCGTGCGTGCCGGCCGACCGGGTCATCGAGTCCTGCGGCGTCTTGAAGAGGTCGAACACCTTGATATCCGCGCCGGCGATGAACGTGGTGCCGGCGCCGATGAGCACGATTGCTTCGGCGGCCGGATCGGCGACGCCGCGCTGCACCGCGTCGTCGATTTCGGTCCAGACGTTCGGCGCCAGCGCGTTGACCGGCGGGTTGTCGATGGTGACGACGGCGACGCCGTGCTTCACTTCGTAGCGAACCAAATCGGGCATTGTGGGCCTTCGTCCGTGGGGCGGCCCTTCAGGCCGCCGGCTCGGCGGGGCTGAAGCCCCGCCCTACATATGTGGCTATGGTTCCAGCGGGCCTCGCGGCGCTTCGACGATGATGCACGTCGTTGTGCCGTGGGCGTAGAGCTTGCCGTTGCGATCGACGATGCGTCCTTCAGACGTCGCGGTGCGGCCGCCGAGGTGGACCACCTTGGCCTCGCAGAACAGCTGCCCGACTTCGTGCGTCAGCGGCCGCGTCAGGTTCACCTTGAGCTCCAGCGTCGTGAAGCGCCTGCCGGGCGGCATCAGCGTGTTGATGCAGCAGCCGAGCGACGAATCGAGCAGCGTCGCGGCGTAGCCGCCGTGCGCCACGCCCATGCCGTTGTAATGCTGCTCCTCCACCGTGCCGGTGAAGACGACGCGTCCCTCGTCGGCTTCAATCAGCCGGATGCCGAGCAGCGCGAGCATCGGCGGCAGCGGGAACTCGCCGGTGATCATCCGGCGGAAATATTCCAGGCCGCTCAGGCCCTGGCGGATGACGGGCATCAGCTCTTCTCGGCCAGCGATTCGGCGTACTCGGTGCGCAGGACGCGGTAGAGGATCTTGCCGACGGCGCTCATCGGCAGCGTCTCGCGCACGTCGACGCTGCGCGGCACCTTGTACTCGGTGAGGCTGGTGCGGCAGAAGTCGACGAGCTCCTCCGGCGTCGCCGACGCGCCGGGCTTGAACGCCACGCAGGCCCGCACGGTTTCGCCGTGATACGCGTCGGGGATGCCGATCACCGCGGCCAGGCGCACCGCCGGGTGGGTGTAGAGCACCGACTCGACTTCCGACGGGTAGACGTTGAAGCCGTCGACGATGATCATGTCCTTCTTGCGCTGGACGATCGAGGTGTAGCCCTCCTCGTCGACGACGGCGATGTCGCCGGTGTGAAACCAGATCCGGCCGTCGGCATCCGCGCGCAGCACCTGCGCGCTCTCTTCCGGCTTGTTCCAGTAGCCCTTCATCACCTGCGGGCCGGCGATGCACAGCTCGCCGGCTTCGCCGAACGGCATCTCGCGCAACCCCGTCTCCACGTCCACCACCTTGGTGTCGGTGTCGGGAAACGGCACGCCGATCGATCCGAGCTTGCGCCGCGCCAGCTGCGGCGTCGAGTGCGTCACCGGCGAGGTCTCCGAGAGCCCGTAGCCTTCCAGCAGCGGCCGGCCGATGCGGCGCTCGAACTCCTCCATCACCTCGACCGGGCACGGGGCGCCGCCGCTGTTGAAATGGCGGACGTGCTCGAGCCCGAACTCCGCCATGCGCGGGTGGTTGAGCAGCGAGACGAACACGGTCGGCACGGCGGGGAAGTAGGTGGGACGGAACTGCTTGATCGAGGCGAGCACCTGCTCGGGATCGTACTTCGGGTGGATGATTTGCAGCGCTCCGACCCACAGCCCGGTCATCATGCAGACCGAGAAGGCGTAGATGTGAAAGTAGGGGATGACGACGAGATAGCGTTCTTCGCCGCCGAAGACATAGGTCGGGTTGGTCCACGCCACCGTCTGCACGATGTTGGCGAAGATGTTCGCGTGCGTCAGCATCGCGCCCTTCGGCGTGCCGGTGGTGCCGCCGGTGTACTGCAGCACCGCCAGGTCGTCAGGGTTGATCCGCGCCGTCGCCGGGGCCTGACGGGTGCCGGACCCGCTGGTCAGGTCACCGAGGGCGAGGGTGTTGTCGATGCGAGGGGGCGCGGCCGCGGCTGCTGAATATTCTGCCAGCGAGGTGACGATGACGTGCTCGAGCGTTGTGTCCTTCCGGACGCCCAGCACCAGCGGCGCGAGCGCGTCGAGCGTGATGACGATCCGCGGCGTGGCATCGTTGGCGACGACGAGGAACTCGCGCGGCGTGTAGCTCGGGTTGATGTTGACCACCACCGCGCCGAGCTTGAGGATCGCGAACGACGCGATGATGTACTGCGGGCAGTTGGGCAGCATGATGCCGACGCGATCGCCCTTGACGATGCCGAGCCCGGCGAGCGACGCGGCGAGCGCGTCCGAGCGCTGCTTCAGATCGAGATAGGTCAGCTCGGCGCCGAGAAAATGCGTCGCCTTCCGGTCGGGCCGGTGCACCGCGGTCAGCGACAGGATGTCGCCGAGCGGCCGCCCGGGATAGGTCATGTGCGGCCGGACCCAGTAGTCGTAGTGCTTCAACCACGGCCGCTGCGCGTAGTGTGATGGCATGCTCACGCGATGGTTCGCCCCCCGTCGACCACGATCGTCTGGCCGGTGATGTAGTTGGAGGCGTCGGCGGCGAGGAACACCGCCACGCCCTTCAGCTCGCCCGCGTCGCCGACGCGCGGGATCGGGCTGCTCGCCTTGATCGACGCTTCGTTCATCGCGATCGCGCCGTCGGCCAGGCGCGAGTGGAAGAAACCGGGCGCAATCGCGTTGACGCGGATGCCCTTGCGCGCCCACGACACCGCCAGCTCGCGCGTCAGCCCGACGAGGCCCGCTTTGGTCGCCGCGTACGCCGCGTAGTGCGGGCCGGTGACCGAGGCGTGCATCCCGGCGATCGAGGCGATGTTGATGATCCGCCCGTGCTGCCGCTTCAGCATGTCGCGGCCCGCGGCCTGCGCGAAGAGAAACGCCCCGGTGAGGTTGACGTCGACCACCTTCTGCCACTTGTCGAGCGGCATGTCCTCGGGCTCCGCCGCCCAGGTCACGCCGGCGTTGTTCACCAGGATGTCGACGCGTCCGTACGTGGCGATCGTCTTGTCGACCACCGCCTGCACGTCGGCCGGCTTCGACACGTCGCAGAGCACGCCGTCGACGGTGAAGCCGCGGGCGCGCATGGCGTCGACGGTGGGCGTCAGCCACTCGGCGCGGCGCGCGCACAGCATCAGCGACGCGCCCGCTTCGGCGAGCCCTTCCGCCATCTCTTCACCGAGGCCGCGCGATCCGCCGGTGACGATCGCCACGCGATCGCGCAGCTGGAACAATTCGCTGATGCCGGGCACGATGTCAGGCTTATACTTCTCCGCCGCCGCGAGAGTCAAACGCGCGGAGCACGCAGAGGCAGCGGAGATCGCAGAGAACAGCGTCATGACTCAAACCCAGGCGCCGGTCGGCGGTGGACAGTTCCTCACCTCGACGCCGCGGCCAGACGACGTGTTCGTGCGCGAGGAGTTGACCGACGAGCAGCGGCTGTTCGGCCAGACCGCCGCCGAGTTCATGCAGAAAGAAGTCGTGCCGGTGGTGCAGCGCCTCTACGAGCACGACTGGGCGCTGACGCGGCAGCTGCTGAAGAAGGCCAGCGATCTCGATCTGCTGCGGCTCGAGATCCCGCCGGCCTACGGCGGCCTCGGCCTCGATCTCATCAGCGCCGCGTACGTCGGCGAGCAGATCGCCGTGAACCCGTCGTTTGGCGGCTCGCTCGGCGCGCACACGTCGATCGGCACGCTGCCGCTGGTCTACTTCGGCACCGAGGACCAGAAGGCGCGCTACCTGCCGCGGCTCGCCAGCGGCGATCTCATCGGCGCCTACGCCCTCACCGAGCCGCAGTCGGGATCCGATGCGCTCGCCGCGCGCACCACCGCCACGCTCACCCCGGACGGCCGCCACTACGAGCTGACCGGGCAGAAGATGTGGATCACCAACGGCGGCTTCGCCGACCTCTTCACCATCTTCGCCAAGGTCGGCGGCGACCGCTTCACCGCCTTCCTCGTCGAGCGCGGCATGGGCGTCATCAGCGGCCGCGACGAGGTCAAGCTCGGGCTCGACGGCTCGTCGACGACCGCGCTGATGCTCGACAACGTGAAGGTGCCGGTCGACAACGTGCTCGGCACGATCGGCCAGGGACACAAGGTCGCCTTCAACGTCCTCAACTTCGGCCGCGTCAAGCTCGGCGCGCGCAACATGTCGGGCGTGCGCACGGCGCTGAACCACGCGGTGAAGTACGCGAAGGAGCGGCGCCAGTTCGGCAAGGCGATCGCCGAGTTCGGCCTGATCAAGCAGAAGCTGGCCGGCATGGCGGTCCGCGGCTTCGTCGGCGACGCGATGTCCTACCGCACCCTCGGTGACGTCGACCGCGCCCTCGACACCGGCGATCGCGCCGACGGCGCGCTGGTGATGAGGACGATCGAGGGCTTCTCGGTCGAGTGCTCGGTCAACAAAGTGTGGACCAGCGAGGCGCTGGCCTGGGCCGTCGATGAAGGGGTGCAGGTCTTCGGCGGCAACGGCTACTCGCGCGAGTTCCCGCTCGAGCGGATGTACCGCGACGCCCGCATCACCCGCATCTACGAGGGGACCAACGAGATCAACCGGATGCTCGTCCCGACCCGTCTCCTGAAGCAGTCGCCGGCTTCGTTCAACGCCGAGAGCTCCCGGGCCGCGATTGCTGCAGGGGCCGACCTTGGTGGGCCCCCGAGTGGACCGTCGGATTTGGGCGCCGAGCGCGAGTTCACCGCTCGTCTCAAGCGCCTCTCGATCGCGCTGCTCGGGCAGGCGGTCGCCACCTGCGGTGACGCGCTCAAGGACGAGCAGGAAGTGCTCGCTCAAATCGCCGACGTCGTGATCGAAACCTACGCCACCGAAAGCGCGGTGCTGCGCGCCGGGAAGATGGCCGCGCGCGGCGACGGGCGCGCGCCGCTGGCCGTCGACATCGCGCGCGTCTACGCGCATGACGCCGCCGACAAGGTGGCCGCGGCGTCGCGGCAGATCGTCGAGGCGCTGCAGCCGCGCGGCGCGTCCAGCGCGCTCGCCGAATCGGTACCGCGCACGACGACGCAGCCGCCGTTCGACGTCATCGCGGCGCGGCGCCGGATTGCGGATGCGGTGATCGACGCCGGGCGATATCCACTCTAGGAGTTCGCGGCGCGCGTGCTGGGGAGATGACGATGTCTGGTTCCGGGTACGCGCTGGCTGTCCTCTTCGCCATCAACCTGATGAACTTCTTCGACCGCCAGATCATCGGCGGCGTCGGCGAAGGGATTCGCCGCGAGTGGGCGCTCACCGATACGGCGCTCGGCCTGCTCGGCACCGTCTTCACGCTGCTCTACGCGGTCGTCGGCCTGCCGCTCGGGCGGTTGTCCGACCGCGTCCAGCGGCGCAAGATTCTGGCAGTCGGCGTCTTCGCGTGGAGCCTGCTGACGGCGCTGTCGGGCATGGCGCGCAGCTTCGCGCAGCTCGTCGTCGCGCGGCTCGGCGTCGGCGTCGGCGAAGCCACCTGCTCGCCCGCGTCCACCTCGCTCATCGGCGATCTGGTGCGCCCGACCGAGCGGGCGCGCGCGATCGCGATCTGGATGCTCGGCCTGCCGCTCGGCCTCGGCCTCGCCAACGGCGCCGGCGGCTGGATTCTGCAGAACTGGGGCTGGCGCAACGCCTTCTACATCGCCGCGGTGCCGGGGCTCGTCTGCGCCGCAGCCGCGCTGGCGATGCGCGAGCCGGCGCGCGGCACCCGCGAGGCGCACGCGGTCGGCGCCCGCCGCCGCGCCGGCAATCCGTATCTGCTGGTGCTGTCGATTCCCACCATCCTGTGGATCATCGTCTCAGGCGCGCTGCACAACTTCAACATGTATACGCTCGGCGCGTTTGTCGCCCCGTTCCTGGTGCGCTTCCATCACATGACGTTCTTCAACGCCGGCTGGGTGGCCGCGTGCGTCTACGGCTTCTCCGGCGTGATCGGGCTGACCGGCGGCGGCTGGCTCGCCGATCGGCTGTACGCGAAGCGGGTCGACGGCCGGATGATTGTCGGCACGGCGTCGATCGTCATCTGCACGCCGCTGATGTTCCTCGGCCTGTCGCGCCCGGCCGGCGACGTCGCCGGCTTCGCGCTGCTGATGGGGCTCGGCAGCGGCGTGATGTTCGCCTATTACTCCACCGTCTACTCCACGATTCACGACGTCGTCGAACCGTCGCTGCGCGGAACGGCGATGGCGCTGTACTTCTTCGCGATGTACGTGCTCGGCGCGTCGATGGGCCCGGTCGGCACCGGCCTGGCGAGCGACTACTTCACGTTCCAGAAGGCGAGCGCGGCCGGCGCGGTCGCGCCGCTCGGTTTCACCGCGCTGATCGCGGCGGAGCTGCGCAGCCTGGTCGGCGAGTCGAAGGGGTTCGACGTGCGCGCGCTCGAACCGTTCCGCGCCGACGGGCTGCACACGGCGATGTACATCGTGCCGGTGCTGGCGGCGCTGCTCGCCGTGGTGCTGTTCGCGGCGTCGCGCACGGTGAAGAAGGACGTCGCCAGGCTGCAGGCGTGGATGCGTGAGGGCGGCGCGGCGGCGACGAGGTAGAACGCCGCCGCAATGTAAGTTCGAAGTACGAAGTTCGAAGCGGGGCTCATGCGATGGCTCGGTTTTTGAGCTAGGGCCATGGCATGCATCCACACCAGCCAGAAGATCTCTCCGAGCGCTCGTTCCAGTTTGCATGCGACGTCTATGACTATTGCGAAGATCTGGTTCGACTTAAGGGTCTTCCGTGTCGCGTCG
>Ga0111538_10003882_pt1 | contig 20837 bp, 12 predicted proteins | sample SoiMethybrSBSTD1_FD_79669 | JGI IMG/M metagenome (GOLD analysis project Ga0111538, IMG submission 79669) | Bulk soil microbial communities from a Populus tree surrounding site in Tennessee, USA - Soil MetaG P. TD hybrid SBSTD1 (version 2)... | ecosystem: Environmental > Terrestrial > Soil >... | reverse complement strand
CGACCTCGCGCGCCGAGAGCTTCGCGATCTTCGCCGCCTCGGGGTTCTGAGGCGGGGGGGGCGCCGGCTTCGACATCTCCGCGAGCAGGTGCGCCGTGCTCGTCCGGTCGAGCCAGATCTCCCCCTCGTGAACCTTCCGGATCGCCTTCATGAGCGTGTGGGCCGCCGCTTCCTTCACGACGAGGCCCCGCGCCCCGAGCCGGAACGCGCGCCGATGCGCCTCGATGTCGCGCAGCCCCGTGAGGATGACGATGCGCGCCCGCGGCGCCGCCGCCTGGATCCCTGCGATCAGGTCGAGGCCGCTGTCGCTCCCGAGGTCGATGTCGAGCACGACGATGTCGGGCTGCTCGGAGGCCGCGAGCGCGAGCGCCTTGGTCCCGTCCTCCGCCTCGCCGACGATGGCGAACCCGGCCTCCGCCTCCACGAGCATGCGCAGGCCCTGGCGGAGGATCGCGTGATCGTCCACCACGAGGATGCGAACGGTGTCCGTCTGGATGCTCACGACGCGTCGGCCCTCCCCTCGAGGGGAATCTCGACGACGACCGACGCGCCCCCACCGGCGCGCTCCTCGACCGTCACCCGGCCGCCCAGCCCGAACGCCCGTTCCGAGATCGTCCGCGGCGAGAACGGCCGGAACCCGTCGTCCCCCGTCCCCTCATTGTCGATCGAAAGGCGGAGATGGCCGTTTCTCCGGTGGCATCTCACGCGCACGCGCTCCGCCTGCGTGTGACGCCGCACGTTGGACAACCCCTCCGCCACCATCTGGAACGCCTCGCCCGCGATCCGGTCGTCCAGCGCCAGGTCCTGCGGCGCGTCCACCTGGACCGCGATCCCGGTGGCGTCCGCGAACCGCGCGGCGAAGCGCGAGACCGCCGACAGGAACGCACCGCCCGCCCACGCGCCGCCCCTCAGGGACGACACCTGGCTCCGGAGGTCTTCCACGCCCGCGCTCGCCATCTGCACGAGCCGGTCGACCTCCGCGGTGTGCTCGCCGCCGGTCGCGGCGAGCCGCTGGGAGAGCGCGGTGAGACCCATGTGGAGGCCGATGTACGGCTGGATGACGCTGTCGTGGATGTCCCGCGCGATCCGCTGCCTCTCCTCGTGCGCGGCGGAGGCCGCGAGCCGGTCCACGAGCAGGATGTTCTCGATCAAAGGGAACGCGTGCTCGACCGCCTGCGTGAGGAACGACGCGTCGGATTCGGACATCCAAGCCGCCCGCCTGCCCGACTCCAGGAACACGCGACCGCTCGAGCGTCCCCGCAGCACGATCGGCACCGACAGGAACGACTGCGCCTCGAGGATCGCCGCCGCGCGTTCGATCGCCGGCCGCGGCACGTTCCCCGCCGACTGCGCGATCCCCTCGCGCCAGCACGTCACCGCCGCGGTCCCGCCGTACGCGACCGCGAGGTCGTCCGGCATCTCGAGGAACTCGGCCGCGATCTCGCGCGGGATCGCCTCGGACGGCGCCCGGTCGTCCGGATCCGATCGCCGGGCCCGCCGCAGGTCGCACCTGCCCGTCGCCGGGTCGTCGAGCACGATCGTGCACGAGTCGGCTTCGAAGTGCCGCAGGAGCCGGTGCATGAAGGCCCCGAACATCCGGTCGGTCCCCAGCCGCGGATTCGCGACCGCCGCGATGTCCTTCAGGAACTGCAGCCGCTCGCGCAGCTTCAGCTCCAGCCGGCCGCGCGACGCGACCATGTACCCCAGGCCGAGCTGGACGAAGGGGCGGAAGAAGAAGCGCTGCGTCTCCGCACCCGGCGCGGGCGGGCGCGTGAGCCACCCGACCCCCGCGAACAGCGCCGCCGACGCCATCGCCACGCGCATCCCGGACGCGAAGCCCCAGCGGAACGACGCGACGATGATCGGGAAGAAGTACCCGAAGAAGAAGATGCTGTTCGTCCCGCTGCTGAGCGAGATGAGCGCCGTGTACCAGGCGATGTCGATCCAGTGGCCCCAGTCGTAGATGAACGTCCCGACGCGGGTGCGGAAGAATCTGAGGAGATATAGCGCCCCAGCATAGAGCGTCTGCAGCACGAGGACCGCGTAGGTCAGCCCCTCCAGCCGATCCGGCTCGGCGGGAATGAGAAAGACGATCAGCAGGCTGGACGCTGCCAGGAAGAGACGCGTCCCCGCGACGATCAGGTCGTCCGAGACGAGCGACGACGCCGCGAGCTGGGAGTTCCTCGACACGGCCGGAAGATTGCGGAAGTCGTGCATGCCCTGTCAACGTACGGCGAACCTGTTTCTGGGGATGGCACGATCCGCCCATCACCCATTGGTCGGAAGATCGCACCCTAAAAACGTAACCGTCACCGTATACTCCCAGGGCTTTTCCACTTGGGGCGTGTTGGGGCGTGGCACGGGTCCACTTGCGGCGTGGGGGCGCCGGCTTTGCCGGTCCGCGTCGGTGTCCGTCCCGACAGCAGCGATCCACGGCAGCTTCCAGGAGAGATCATGAGACACGTCCGTCTGGCCTGTAGTCTGTTCACCCTCTCCCTCTTGGCCCTCGCGGCCATCACTCCCGCCTCGGCGGCCGTCGGCACGTGCGATACGGCCGGCCCGATCGAGATCGAAGCGACGGCCGGCACGACTGGTCCGACCCAGTACGCGACCCTGACCGCAGCGGTCGCCGCCATCAACGCCGGCACCCACCAGGGGGACATCAACATCGAGGTGTGCGGCAACTCGGTCGAAGCGGCCGCCATCGTCCTCAACAGCAACGGCGCCGGCGCGGCTCTCTACACCTCGATCACCCTCCGTCCGAACGTGGACGGCGTGTCGATCACCGGTCCGACCGTGACCGGGCGCGGGCTCATCGAGCTGAACGGCGCCGACAACGTCACGATCGACGGTGACAACCCCAATACCAACGGAACGAACCGCAACCTGACGATCGCGAACACCGCGGCGAACACGATCACGTTCAACATGGCGATCCGTGTCGCCGTCGCCACGACCGTCGTGACGAGCGCGAACAACGTCGTCATCAAGAACACGATCGTCAACGGAAGCGCGACTGGCCGGAACATCTCGACCGCGACCAGCACGACCGGCTCGGAAGCCAACACCTACTGCATCTACGCCGGCGGCGGCGCGTCCACCGTCTCGGCCACGACCGCGCCCACGGCGATCTCGAGCTTGACGACCGTCGTCGGGGCCGGCGGGACGATGACCGGACTGACGATCGACAACAATCAGCTCAGCGCCTGCTCGCGCGCCATCGCCGTCCAGGGCTCGTCCGCGACGGTCGTGAACCCCCTGACCGTCACGAACAACTTCATCGGCTCCGCATCGCCCTCGACGACGACCGTCTACAGCCGCGGCATGACCCTGCAAGGGTTCGACGCCGCCGCGATCAGCGGCAACACGATCCAGAACATGAGCTGGTTCGTCGGCACGCAGCAGATGGGTCTCAGCTTGGGCGACATCTCGGCGTCCGGCCAAAACTCCACGGTCGAGCGGAACTACATCAACGGCGTGACCAACGCCGCGACCGGCACGTTCGGAGCCTACGGGATCAACATCCAGCCCGGGAACAACATCACGGTCCGGAACAACTTCGTGACCGGTGTCACGGGGGACATGACCGGCGGCGCGGCGTTCTCGACGCAATTCGGATTGTTCGGGATCCGCGTCGCAGCGGGAACCGGGCACAAGTTCTACAACAACTCGGTCAACATGTTCGGCCTCCGGACCGGCACGGCGGCGACGTCGCTGCTCTCGGCGGCGTTCGGCATCACCTTGACGTCGGTCACGGGCTGCGACGTCAGGGACAACGCGTTCTCGAACACGCAGTCGGGCGGCTCGACGTCCCTCGCCTACGTCTCGATCTATCTGCCGTCCGGCGGCACGTCCGCGATGAACCTGACGTTGAACAACAACGGCTACTACACCGGCCCGACCACGGCGAGCCAGGGTCTCGCGCAGGCGGGCACGACGGCCGGAACGAACTTTTTCCTCGCGACGAACTTCAACCCGGGCGCGACGACACCGGCCAACAACTTCCGGTCGTACTCGAGCATTCTCTCGGCCGCCGGCACGAACGACAACGCGTCGTTCGCCCTGAACTTCGGCGCTCCGTACACGTCGAACTCCGACCTGCACATTCCGGCCGCGACGGCGACGGCGCTCGAATCGGGCGGCGTGCCTCTCGCCGGCGTGACGGTGGACTTCGACGGCGACGCGCGCAACGTCACGACGCCGGACATCGGCGCCGACGAGTTCGCGGGCACCCCGCCCGATCCGACGCCGACCTCGCTCACCTACGTCGCGCTCGGCAACACGACAAGCACGTCGAACCGCACGCTCACGATCAGCGTCACGGATGCGGCCGGCGTGCCGACGTCCGGGACCGGGCTGCCGGTGCTCTATTTCCGCAAGGGAACGTCGGGCGCCTACACGGCGAGCCAGTGCACGTTCACGAGCGGGAGCAACTACGACTGCGTGGTCGACTACTCCCTGGTCGGCGGCGCCGCCACGGGCGACACGTTCCAGTACTTCGTCGCCGCGCAGGACAACGACGGCCACGTCGTGACGAACCCCGTGGGCGGCCAGACCCTCACCCCGAATCCTCCGGCGGCCGGCACCCCGCCGTCGTCCCCGAACGCCTATTCGATCCTCGTGGCGTTCTCGGGAACGAGGACGGTCTGCGCGTCGGGCTGCGATTTCGCGGGCCTGACCACGCCGACCGGCGTCTTCAACACGATCAACAACAGCGTCCTGACCGGGAGCGTCACGCTCGAGATCGCGGGCGACCTCACCGGCGAGCCCGGGACGGTCGCGCTCAACCAGTGGGCCGAGGAGGGCGCCGGCGGCTACACGCTCACGATCCGGCCGACGGGCGCTCCGCGCACCATCACGGGGACCGGCACCGGTGTGACGGTCATCAAGTTGAACGGCGCCGATCGGGTCACGATCGACGGCTCGCTCACGCCGTTGTCCGGCACCGACCGCAGCCTGTCGATCATCAACCCGGGAACGACCAGCGGCACGACCGTCCTTTGGATCGGCAGCGTCGCCGTGGGAGCCGGCGCTTCGAACAACACGGTCCGGAACTGCGTCCTCCAGCACGGATCGCTCGGGAGCAGCACGGTCGTCAACTTCGCGATCTTCGTCGGCGACACGACGGGGGCCGCGGCGGGCGCCGACAACGACAACCTCACGATCCAGAACAACAAGATCCAGAAGGCGGTCCTCGGCATTCAGGCGGTCGGCGTCGCCACGACCGGCGTCCTCGACAACCTCACCATCGAGGGGAACGACTTCGGCGACGCGAACGCGGCCAACGGGATAGGCCGTTTCGCGATCCTCGTCGGCCAGGCTACCGGGGCGAACGTGAACCGCAACACGATCACGAACGTGGTCACGAGCGACCCGGCGGTCTCCGCCACCAACAACGCCCGTGGCATCCTCATCGACGTCGGCACGGTGAACTCGAACGTCACGAGGAACACCATCACCGGCGTGCGGTACACGAGCACCGCGGGCTACGGCGGCAAGGGGATCGACATCAACAGCGGCTCGACGACCAGCAACCTGCTCATCGCGAACAACTCGATCTCGGCCGTGCAGGGCGATGGCTGGAACACGTTCACGACGGACTCGGTGGTCGGCCTGCGTATCCTGGGAACGACCGGCGGCGTCAAGATCTACAACAACTCGGTGAGCCTCACCGCTTCGGTCGCCGGGAACGCCTCCGGAACGCTCAGCGCCGCGTTCTACGCCGCGTCGGGGACGACGAATCTCGACATCCGGAACAACATCTTCCAGACGAGCTACGACAACACCGCCGTCACGACGGACAAGTCATACGCGATCGCGACCGACGCGACGACGAACGCGCTGTTCGCGACGATCAACAACAACGACTACTTCGTCAGCGGGACGCCCGGGAAGGTCGGCCTGCTGAACGCGGTCGACCGGAACGGCCTGTCCGACTGGCAGACGGCCAGCGGCCAGGACGGTGCGTCGGTGGCCGTCAACCCGAGCTTCACCTCGACGAGCAACCTCCACTTGAACAACTCGGTGGCGGCGTCGGCGGTGGAGAACCTCGGCGTCTCGCTCGCCAGCGTGACCGTCGACATCGACGGCAACGCTCGCGGCAGCAATCCCGAGCTCGGCTCCGACGAGGTCGATCCGTGCACCGGCTTCAGCTGCACGGGCTCCAACACCGCGTGCGGCACGGCCTCCTGCGACACGGCCGGGCTCTCGCACAACTGCTCGATCCTCACACCCGCGAACGGCGGGTTCGAGTGCCGCGCGGCCGTGGGCAATTGCGACTTCGCCGAGGTGTGCGACGGCGTCAGCGCCCTCTGCCCGGCGGACCTCGTCGTGGCCGGTGGGACCGAGTGCCGTGCGTCGGCGGGCGTCTGCGACCTCGCCGAGGCCTGCAACGGAACCTCGGGCGCCTGCCCGGCCGACCTCCACAGCACGTCCGAGTGCCGTGCGTCGGGCGGCGTCTGCGACTTCGCGGAGTCCTGCGACGGGGTGAGCAACGACTGCCCCGCCGATCTCCACAGCACGGCCGAGTGCCGTGCGTCGGGCGGCGTCTGCGACATCGCGGAGTCCTGTGATGGCGTGGCCAACAATTGCCCGGCCGACGCGCTCCACGGCAACGAGACCGAGTGCCGCGCCTCCACCGCCACCTGCGATCCCGCCGAGGTTTGCGACGGGATCAACGCGGCGTGCCCGACCGACGTGGTCGGTGCCTCCGCCACGGTCAACAACGAGGTGGCCCTCGCCCACAACAAGGTGACCGCCACGACGACCGTGTCGTGGACCTCGGTGGACGGACCGTTCAACGTCTACCGCGGCGGCAAGTTCGCGAACAACCCGTTCGCGTACAACCACGCGTGCTTCGCCGAGAACGTCGCCGGCACCTCGACGACCGACACGTACCCGCCGGTGAACGGGCAGTACCTGTACTACCTGGTCTCCCGCGAGAGCGGCACGTGCGCCGAATCCGGCCTCGGCTCCGGGACCGGTGGACCGCGGCCCAACGCCTCGGCCTGCCCGAACCCCGGTAACGACGCCGACGCCGACGGCGTGATCGACGCGCTCGACAACTGCCCGAGCGCCTACAACCCGGCGCAGACCGACGTCGACGGCGACTCGGTCGGCGACGCCTGCGACAACTGTCCGAGCACGTACAACCCGACGCAGGCGGACAGCGACAACGACAACATCGGAGACGCCTGCGACTTCTAACCCGGCGCTTCCGATCTCAGCTTTTTCTCGGCCGGCGGGGCAACCCGCCGGCCTTTTGTTTAGGGCCCTTGACAACTACGAAATTCTTCGTACATACTCGCGCGCATGCAGAAGCGTCCGACCGAAGGTGAGCTTGCGATCCTCCGCGTGCTCTGGCGCCGCGGGCCGTCGACGGTCCGCGAGGTGCACGAGGAGTTGAGCCCCGACAAGCCCACCGGCTACACGACCACCCTCAAGCTCCTCCAGATCATGGGAGACAAGGGGCTCGTCCACCGCGACGAGACCCGGCGTGCCCACGTTTACGAGGCTCGGGAAGCGCCCGAGACGACCCAGGCCCAACTCGTCCGCGACCTCGTGGACCGGGTATTCGCCGGGTCCGCGGCGCGCCTCGTGATGCACGCGATCTCGGGGAAGAGGGCGTCGAAGAAGGAGCTGGCCGAGATCCGGCGGGCGCTCGACGAGGCGGAAGGGAGGAAGGGATGATGAGCCGGGAGTTCATCGAGGCCCTGGCGTGGGCCCTGATCCATTTCACGTGGCAAGGCGCGCTCATCGCGCTGGCGGCGGTGCTCGCGTGCGCGAGCCTGCGCTCTTCGAGGCCGCAGGCGCGGTACGCGCTGCTCGTTCTGGCGCTTGCGATCATGGCGGCGGCCCCGGTCGTCACCACCGCCTACCTCCTCGCCCGTCCGACGGCCGCCCCGTTGACGACTTCGATGGCCGCGCTTCCGGTCGGGGGCGCGATGGCCCCAGCGGCGCCATCCCTCTCGATCGCACCGGAGCTTCCGGCGCCGTCGGGGTCGGGCTGGCTTGCGGCGCTGGTCGCGAGCTGGTCGGGGATCACGGCGTTTCTCTCGCTGAGATCGCTCGGGGGCTGGCTGCGCGTGCAGCGACTCGCGCACCGGAACGTCGCCCCTGTCGCGCGCGCCGTGGAGCAAGCGGCGGCCGTGCTCTGCCGGCGGCTCGGCGTTCGGCGCGCGGTGCGCGTCGTCCTGTCCACGGCCGCCGAGGTGCCCGGTGTGGTCGGCTGGCTCAAGCCGGTCGTCCTGCTGCCGCTGAGCGTCGCGACGGCGCTGACGCCGGAGCAGATCGAACAGGTCCTGGCGCACGAGCTGTCCCACGTCCGCCGGCACGACTATCTGGTCAACCTGTTCCAGACCGCGGTCGAGAACGTCCTCTTCTACCACCCGGCCGTGTGGTGGATCAGCGGGCAAGTCCGGGTCGAGCGCGAGAACTGCTGCGACGATCTCGCCGTCGCAACCTGCGGCGACGCGACCGCCTACGCGAAGACCTTGGCCCAGCTCGAGACGATGCGCGGGACCGCCCCGGCGCTCCTCCCCGCGGCCACGGGCGGCGCGCTGCTCTCGCGGGTCCGGCGCCTCCTCGGCCACACCCCCTCGCGTCGCGCGGTGCCCGCGTGGTTCGGCCTCGTCGTTCCGGTGGTGATCGTCGTGCTCGCGCTCGTCTCGGTTCCCGCGCCGAAGGCGGAGACCAACTCCACGCCGGAGCCTTCCTCCGCGCCGGTTGCCCTCCCGACGGACACTCCCGTTCCCCCGCCCGCGCCGGCCCGCGTCGTCGCGCCCGCACCGCGCGCGCGTCCCGCGACGACGCCGAGGCCGGATGGGACGGCCCCGATGGCGCGCCCAACACGGGCGGAGACAGCGCCCGCGCCGGAGTCCGCTCCCGTCGCCCCGCCGGCACCGGAGGCGGTCACTCCCGCGCCGGCACCTGTCGCGCGGCCCGCGACGGATCCCGACGCCGAGGCGCAGCCCGCGCCGGTCGCTCGCGCGGAGGCGGCCCCGACGCCTCCCGCCGCGCGTGTCTCGACGTCCCGCCCCGGCTCGAGTGGGTATCTCGCGGGCCTCTCCGACGCGGGCTACACCGACATCTCGGTCGAGGACATCATCACGCTCCGCGACCACGGCGTGGACCCGCCCTACATCAAGGCCATGCTCGGCGCGGGGCTCGGCCGCCTGAGCGTCGAGCAGCTCGTCCGTCTCCACGACAACGGCGTGCGCCCGGAGTTCACCGCCGCGGTGGTCGCGTCCGGTCTCGCGTCCGGCCTCGACGTGGAGAACGTCATCCGCCTGTTCCAGAACGGCGTGCAGCCGCAGATCATGCGCGGCGTGCGCGCGCTCGGCTTCGGGCCCTACGCCACCGAGGACGTCATCCGCCTCGCCAACAACGGCGTGGACGTCGCGACGTTCGAGGCGCTGAAGGCGGTTTCCGGCACCGCAGCGCCCGCCGAGCACGCGATCCAGTTCCGGCAGAACGGGGTCACGATGCGGACGGTCACCGAGGCGGAGCGTCAGGGTTTCAAGGGCCTCACCTTCGAGCAGGTCCTCAAGCTCCACCGCGCCGGCGTCATCTGAGCGAGGTCCCCATGAGCGCACCGATCGCCGCCCTCCTGCTCCTCTCCGCCCTCCCGAACGCCGGCACGTGGAAGATCAACAACTGGGTCCCGGGAGATCAGGTCCAGCTCTCGATCACGAGGCAGGACGGGTCGTCGCGCTGGCAGATGTCCACCTCGTACGCGATCGCGGACCTCCACGGCCTGACGCGCGAGCAGCTCCGCGCGGTGCACGGCGACGTCGCCTTCAAGCTCGAGCGCGACGCGGGCACGTTCGTGTTCGAGGGGAAGACGACGCTCGGCGTGGGGAGCGGCCGCTTCCGCTTCGAGGCGAACCCCGCCTTCCGCGAGAAGCTCGCCTCGCTCGGCTACCCGGCCCCCGACGACGAAGCGATGCTGGGGATGGCGATGCGCGACGTGTCGCTCGACTACGCGGCGCAGGTGAAAGAGCTCGGCCTGAAGAACGTCGAGGTCGAGGACCTCTTCGCCTTCCGTGACCGCGGCATCAGCCTCGAGCACCTCCGGGACGTCGCCTCGATCGGCTACCCCGGCCTCACCGCGCAAGGCGTCACGACGCTTTCCGATCACGGGGTGAACGGCAAGTACATGAAGGGCATGAAGACCTCGGGCTACCGGATGCTCGAGGTCGAGGAAGTCACCCAGCTCCACGACCGCGGCATTTCACCCGAGTTCGTGAGCGGTCTCGTCAAGGCCGGGCGCGCCTCGATCCCGTTCGAGGAGATCATCCTCCTGCATGATCATGGGATCAGCCCGGCTTACGTGGCGAGCGTCGAGGCCGCGGGGTTCAAGGACCTGACGACGGAGCAGATCGTCCGCCTCCACGACCACGGCATCGACTAGTCCTCCGGCGGCCCGCCGGCCGCCGCGAGCTGGTCGGCCTTGATCTTCCCGGCGTCGAACTTCTCGGCCGAGGCGAGCATCTTCTCGACCGTCTCGTCGAACGTCGCCTTCGCCTTCCGCTGGAAACGCAGCGGGTTGATCCGGGCGACGACGAACGCCTTCAGGTACGGGCTCACGAAGCCGCGCTCCTTCAGGGCCGCCACGGCCGCGATGACCGCGTCGTCGAGCTCGAGGAGGGCCCGGGCCCGCTCGGTACGCGTCTCCAAGGCGTTCGGAAGCTTGCTCCCGAGGAACGCTTCGACCCTCCGCAGCATCGGCGCGTAAACCCCGCCCGAGAAGCGGCCGCGCTGCTCGTAGCAGAGGCCGAGCGTCAGGAGCGACGGGTCCTCGAACTCGAGCGCGAACTCACGCTCGGGGCGCGGGTCGAGCTCGGCGAGCGAGCGCGCCATGCGGACGACCTCGAGCGCCTTCTCGCGCACGTTGTGCGCCTTCTCCGTGTTCAGCGCGAGGATACGGTACGCGACCTCCGGCTCCGGCACGACGAGCGCGACGATCGCACGGGCGCCGACGGCGCGCATCGCCTCGAGCCGGTGCCGGCCGTTGGGCGTCCAGTAGGCGCCCTCGTCGTTGCGGACCACGATGACCGGGTCCAGGAAGCGGTCCAGCTTCCCGATGACGTCGGCGAGCTTGGCGGCATGTGCTTCGGACAGATCCCGCTGGAAAGGCGTCGGCTCGACCTTGTCGATCGGGAGCGCCGCGAGCACCTGCCAGTTTCCGCCCAGAGGGTCGCGGTACGTGGCGAGGACGGCGCCGCGGTCGTCCTCGATCGCTTGCGCGAGCGCCGCGATCTTGGCCGGCGGACTCCCGTGGGCGAGCTTCGCGGCTTCGAGTCCCCGCGAGCGCGCCTCGGCGATCGCTCTCTTCTTCTTCCTAGACGACGGCATCCGGCGAGGGGGCGGCCCGCTTCGGGCGGCGAGGGACGACGCAGGTGACCCGCGTCCCCTTGCCGCGCTCGATCGTGATCTGGATGCGGCCGCCGATGAGGTCGGCGCGGTAGCGCATGATCCGCGTGCCGCTGCCGCCGGTGTTCCCCTTCCAGTCGCCGGTGCCGTTGTCGGCGATCTCGAGCTCGATGCGGCCCCCACCCCGCAGCGTGATGACGATCTCACTGGCGCGGGCGTGCTTCAGGGCGTTCCGCACCGCCTCCTGCGCGATCCGGAAGAGCTGCGCGCCGACGAAGCCGTCGTCGATGCCGAGGCGGCCGGGGTCGTCGGAGACGAAGCGGCAGGCCGTCCCGTCCACGCTCGAGCGCTCCGAGAAATCGATGAGCGCGTTCAAGAGTCCGGTGCCGTCCAGCTCGACCGGGAGCATGCCGCGGATGACCTTGCGCAGCTCGTCCTTGGTGGACTCGATCCCGTCCTGGATGCGCGCCGCCTTCACCGCGTGCGGGAGCTTCGCGGCCTGGAGGTCCTGGAGGAGGTCGCGCGTCATCATCGCCATCGCCGCGAGGCTCTGCCCCACCGTGTCGTGCAGCTCCTGCCCCACCGTGCGGCGCTCGCGGTCCGACTGGTCGGCGATGTGCTTTTCGAGCTGCTGGCGCTCGATGACATAGCCCAGGTGCAGGCCGACGTTCTTCAGCGACGAGAGGAACCGCTGGCCGGGGCGCGTCTTCGCGGCGCGGGAGAAGAACTCGAGGACCGCGAGCGGCCGTCCCTTGACGAGGATCGGGATCGTCATGCCGGTGCGGATGCCGGCCCCCGCCAGGTCGCCGCGGACGAACTGCTCCGAGGAGACGTCGTCCAGCCAGATCGTCTCGCCGCTTCCGAGCGTCCGCCGGATCAGGCCTTCCCCGGGACCGAGGGTCGTTCGCATCGTCGCCGCGATGAGCTCGGCGAAGTCGGCGCCGGGGGCCACGTACCACACGTCGAGCGGCACGATGAGGCGGGTCAGCTCGTCCACCTGCCACGCGTGCCCGAGCTCCCATCCTCCCTGGACCGAGACGAGCTTGAGGACCGCGTGCACCGCCTCGGTCACGGAGGGAGCCTGGTTCGCCTCGCCCGCGATGTCGTAGAGGAGCTGGAGGAGCACGGTGCGCTGCTCGACGCGGGTCTCCAGCGCCTCGGTCCGCTCCTTCAACGCTTGCTCGGCGGCGCGGAGGGCCGTGATGTCGGTGAAGGTGATGACGACCCCGTCGATGCGGTCGGTCCGCGTGCGGTACGGGAGCACGCGCCTCAAGTACCAGCGGCCGTCGTTCGTCTGGATCTCGCGCGAGACCGGCACCAGGTCCCTCATGACGCTCTCGGAGTCCGACAGCAGCTCGGGATCGGTGAACCGCGCGGCGAAATCCCCGAGCGCGCGGCCCACGTCGGTCGGGAGCAAGGACATGAGCGAGGTCAGGGCCGGGCTGAACCACTTGATGCGGAACTGCCTGTCCAGAAGGATCGCCGCGAGATCGGTGCTGCGCTGCAGGTTCTCGAGATCGTCGTTGCGCTCTTCGAGCTCGGCCAGCTTCGACTGAAACTGGGTGTTGACCGTGAGCAGCTCCTCGTTCAGTGATTGCAGCTCTTCCTTGGAGGTCCCCAGCTCCTCGTTCGTGGCCTGGAGCTCCTCGTTGAAGGACAGCGCCTCTTCATTGACGGTCTCGAGCTCCTCGTTGGAGTTCTGCAGCTCCTCGATCGTGGTTTCGAGCTCGTGGCGCGTCTCGCGAAGCTCGTCCTCGAGCCTGTGAACGATCGAGAGCTCCGCCTCCGACGGCGGGGACGGGGACGGGGACGGGGACGGGGACGACGATACCTCGAACCACACCAGGGCCACGTCCTTGAACTCGGGTTGGTCCCCGATCGCCTCCACGGTGAGCCGCACCGGCGGTCCCTTCTCACGGGTCTCGCGGGCGAGCGCGGTCTCCTTGGTACCGTCGGTCCGCTCCCAGAACCGGCGGAGCGACGCGCGCAGCTTCGTGCGAAGCGAGCCCGAGCACCACTCGAAGATGTCCGCGGTCAAGGCACCTTCGGGCTGCTTCAGGAACCTCTCCGTCGCACCGAACAGGAATTGGATCTTGTTCTGCCGGTCCACGATCGCGGACGCGGGCGAGAAGCGGCGGAGCACGGCCTGTTCCGCGCGCCGGATCGTCCGCTCCGATGGCTCGACTCCGGCGACCGCGCGGCGCGCGACGGGGGATGGCTCGCGAGAGGAGAGGCCCATCGGGTCGACGCCGGTCCTCTCGACCCGCCGGTAGATCCTCCACTTGGAGGACAAAGGGGCGAAGTGCTGGTTTTGCTGCCCGATGCTCTCGGCACTCCCCAGGAAGAGGCTCCCGCCGGGGCGCAGCGCGAAGTGCAGGCGGGAGAGGAGGCGCTGCTGCCGGTCGGGCTCCAGATAGATCAGGAGGTTGCGGCAGCTGATCATGTCGAGCTTGGAGTAGGGCGGGTCGGTGAGGAGGTTCTGTGACGCGAAGACGACCGACTGCCGGAGGCTCTTCACGACCCGGTAGTGCTTGCCCTCCTTGACGAAATACTGCCGGAGGAAGGCGGCGTCGACATCGGCGGCGATGCTCTCCGCGTAGAGACCCGCGCGGGCGTGCTCCAGCGCGGTGTGATCGATGTCCGTCGCGAAGACTTGGACCGGACAGCGCTTGTGCAGCTCCTCGACGTGGCGGGTGATCAGCATCGCGAGGGTGTACGCCTCCTCCCCGGTGGCGCATGCGGGTACCCACGCACGGATCGGCTCGTCCGGTTCTTTGGACTCGACGAGGGGCCGGAGGACGAGCTCGTCGAGCTTGTCCCACGCCTCGCGCTCGCGGAAGAAGCCGGTGACGCCGATGAGCATGTCGGCCGCCAGGAGATGGACCTCGGCGGGGTCCTCGCGGAGCAAGGCGACGTAGTCCGAGATCGTCTCGACCTGGCGGATGCCCATGCGGCGCTGCGTCCGCCGCCGGATCGTCGACTTCCGGTAGCTGCCGAAATCGAGGTGCACCTTCGTGCGCAGCATCGCCAGCACGCCGCCGAGATCCGCATCGTCTTGGATCGACGTGGACGGATCGGACTCCTCGTCCTCGTTCGTGTAGGCGTGTCGGGAGTACTTCATGATGAGCGCGGGCATCTCCGCGACCCGCGCGACATGGTCGACGACCCCCCCGTCGATCGCGCTCTGGACCATCCCCGCCTGGTCCGCGGTTCCCGGGTCCTGCGCCATCGTCAGGCCACCGCTCGACTTGATCGCGCGGAGGCCGGTCGTTCCGTCCGAGCCCATGCCGGAGAGCACGATCCCGATCGCCCGCTGCCGGCAGCTCTCCGCGATCGACCTGAAGAAGTGGTCGATCGGCATCCGGAAGCCCCGCTCCTCGGACGGGGGCTGGAGGTTGAGCAAGCCCCCGTCGAGTCTCAGGCTCGTGTTCGGAGGGATGACGTAGACGTGGTCTCGCTCGAGGCGCTGGCCATCCGTCGCCCGGGCCACGGGCATCTTCGTCTTCCGAGCGAGGATCTGGGGGACCGAGCTCTCGTGGGTGGGATCGAGGTGGACGACCACGACGAACGCGCCCCCGCTATCGGCGGGCATGGCCGCGAAGAACTCCTCGAGCGCGACGAGCCCGCCCGCCGAGGCACCCAGGCCCACGACAACGACCGGTGCAGACAGGATCTCACCGTCTCCGCCTGCCTGCGCCGCAGGCGCTGCCGCGGAAGTGGCGTCGACACGGGCGCCGCGGGCTCGGTTTTTCAACGCCACGTCGGCCTCCGAGATTCCCGAAGGGGGAGGCCGAGTTTACCACCCACCGTCAATCCACGGGTCCGGTGCCCGGCTCCTCCTCGACGTGCCGCAGGAAGCCGCGGAGGACGACGGCGTACTCGCCGGTCCCGAACGTCAGCTCCTCGACGCGCACGCGGACACTCGAGCTGTTGCGGATCATGAGCCCTATCCGGGACCCGAGGGACTCCTGCGTGTCCGCGGTCTCCAGGTCGGTGAGGTCGGCGAAGCTGAAGGGGAGCATGAGGGTCTCCGATCGAGGTCAGGCTCCCGGACCGCCGGCGAAGCGCCGTGCCGGCTCGGGGACGCCGTGGGGGACGATGGCCGGGCACGAGATCACCCGGTCGCGCAGGAAGTCGCGGAGCTTCGCGGGCGTGCCGAGATCGGTCCACCCGCACGCGGGGATGCGCGCGACGGAGAGCGGTGCGGTCGATCCGCCGAGGACCTCGCGGTGGAAGTCCCGCGGGACGACGGCCTGGTAGAGGGCCGCAAGGGACGCGCGCTCGTCGCGGCACTCGATCATGTGCTTGACGCACTCGCGCACGAGGTCCGGGACCGTGGCCGCGAATTGGGCCACGAGCGCCGCTCCGGTCCCGACGACGATCCCGGTGCTGACGAACGCGCCGTCCCGTGCGAGACGATCGGTGGCAGGGAGGTCGCTGTGGCTCACCACGCAGCCGACGTCCCACGGTCCGCCGCGCGAGGTCCCGGGCACTCTCGGGAGGATCCACGCGCACTCGGCGCCGCGTGCGTCGCCGTTCGCGCCCAGGAGCACGATCCGGTCGGGACGCGTCGAGGCGAGGCGCGCCGCCTCGAGGATGGCGTCGGTAAGCCTCCGCTCCTCCTCGACGTGGTGGTCGCACGGCAGGAGCACGACGACCGCCTCGGGATCGGCCTGCGTGATCTTCATGAGCGCGAGGAAGAGCCCCGGCGCCGAGCCGCGCTCCGCGGGCTCGACGAGGACGTTCTCGGGGGGCAGGTCGCGGAACCGCGGTCCCGCCCATCGCGCGTGCTCTTCGCGCGTGACCGCGACGATGCGCTCGCGAGGGACGAGGCGGCGCGCGCGCGACAGCGCCCAGCCCATCATCCCGCCCGTACCGTCGAGCGACCAGAAGTGCTTCGGCACGGACGCGCCGAACATGCGGATGGAGAAGTCACCGTAGTCGCGGCCCTCGCCGGCCGCGAGGAGCACGGCCCACGTGTGGGCCGAGCCGCCGTTGTCCGCGACCGCCGTCAGGAAGCGCGGGGCTTCCGCGGTCCGCCGCGAGGAGCAATGCCGGCACGGGGTACGCGCCGACCACATCCGACAGTGAGGGCACCACAGCATCGCCACGCCTCCTGGGTCTGCTTCGACCTTGTCACCGAAGGGTACGCTGCTGCGCGCGCGTTTCAATCGGCGGGACGTTCATGTCGTCCTAGGTGGGACACCCGTCGGAGCCTAGGGAATCGCCTTAGAGGCCGATGCCGGGCAGCGTGGTACGCTTTGAGACGGTATATAGGGAAAGCGCGCATGGTCGATCGAGCACCGAAACGCCCCGCTCCTAAGGCTGTGGCCAAGCCGCAAACGCGCATCCTCGTCGTCGAGGACCACCCTCTCGTGCGGCGCGGGATCATCGACATGGTGGCTCGCGAGACCGACCTGGTCGTCTGCGGCGAGGCCGCGACCGCCGCCGAGGCGATGAAGCTGGTCGAGAGCACGAAGCCAAACCTCGTCATCGCGGACGTCACGCTCGGGGACGGGAACGGCATCGACCTCATCCGTCAGATCCGCGCTCTCGGCGGGAACCTCCCCGTGCTCGTGCTGTCGATGCGCGAGGAATCGCTCTTCGCGGAGCGCGCCATCCGCGCGGGCGCGCAGGGGTACGTCAGCAAGAGCGCCCCGTCCGAGCGCTTGATCAGCGCGATCCGCCAGGTGCTCCGCGGCGAGCTCGCGCTGTCCCAGCACATCGCCGAGCGTCTCATCCGCCGCGCGGCCGGGCTGCACGCGCCCAATCCGCAGAGCGCCGCGATCCCCGAGAACCTCTCGGACCGCGAGCTCGAGATCTTCGAGATGTTCGGCCGCGGGCTGACGGTCGCCGAGATCGCACGGCGCCTGCGCATCAGCGCCAAGACCGTGCAGGCGCACCGCGAGAACATCAAGGCCAAGCTCGAGCTGGGGACGAGCACCGAGGTGACCCGGTACGCCGCCCTGTGGACCGACGGCGCCGGCGGCCCCATCGAGCGCTAGTCGCAGCCCACCCCCACGCCGCGCGGCCGGTCGCGCGCGCTAACGGGCGAACTTGCTCGGGTTCTCGTCGAACTTGTGCTTGCAGTCCCGCGAGCAGAAGTAATACGTCTGTCCCTCGAAGTCCTCCTTGCTCTGCGCCTTGTCGGGCTCGACCTGCATGCCGCAAACGGGATCTCGCTGCATCGCTCAGCTCCTTTCGAGGTCCGTCATCGCGGGGCCGTTGACGACGTGACCGTCCGGCGCGAACCGCGATCCGTGGCACGGGCAGTCCCACGTCCTCTCCGTCTTGTTCCACCCGACGATGCATCCCAGGTGGGGACACACGGCCGACCGCTCGAACAAGCGGCCGGAAGGATCCCGATAGATCGCGAGCTTCGTCAGGCCGCGCCTGACGATCGCGCCGTGCCCGGGCGGGATCTCCTCGACCGAATCCACCTCGCCGGCCGTCACCCGGCCTCCATAGCCCACCTGCGAGAGGACGTTCTCGCGCGCGTACTCGGGGACGGCGCGCACGCTCTTGCGCGAAGGGTCGTAGAGGTCGGCCCAGGCATTTCGCCGCCCCGTGATGAGATCGGTCAGGAGCATCCCCGCGATCGTGCCGTGGGTCAGCCCGTGCCCCGAGTCTCCGGTCGCGACGTAGACGTTGTCGTCGTCGCCTGGGTTCCTGCCGATGAACGCGAGGCCGTCCACCGGCTCCATGACCTGCCCCGACCAGCGGAAGACCGCGTCCCCCGCGAAGGGGAACCGTGCGCGCGTCCACGCCTCGAGCCGCGCGAAGCGCGCGTCGCCGCCGCCGGACTGCCCCGTGCGGTGATCCTCGCCGCCGACGAGGAGGACTTCGGAAGCGTCGTCGTAGTGCTCCGTGCGCACGTAGTGGTACGGGTCCGCGGTGTCCCACAGGAGCGCGCGCTTCACGCTCCCCTTCGGCACCCGGAGGCCGACGACGTAGGTCCGGTACGCCGCCTGTTTCGTGTGGATGGTGACGCGGTCGTTCACCGGCGTGTTCGTGGCGACGACGATCGCGCGCGCCGCGACCGAGGCACCTCCCGCCGTCTTCACGTGCGCGTCCCGCCCGCCGCGGAAGGCGACCGCATGGGCGCCCGTGAAGATGCGGCCTCCCGCGTCCTCCACCGCGCGCGCGAGCCCCTCGAGGTAGCGCAGGGGGTGGAACTGCGCCTGCCGCGGAAAGCGCAGCGCCGGCCCCGTATCGAAGTGCGTCATCGGCACGCGCGGGAGCGTGCCCGGCCGCAGGCCCGCGCGGCGGGAGGCGGCGAGCTCGTCCTCCAGCACGTGGCCCGGGTCTCCCGGGGGCGCGAAGAGGTAGCCGTCCACGCGCTCGAAGTCGCAGTCGATCCGCCGCTTCACGACGATGCGCTCGATCGCGTCGATCGCCTCACCGTGGCTCTCCGCCGCGAGGCGCGCGCCCAGCTCGCCGTGGAGCCGCTCGAGACGCGTGAAGCGATCGTCGAGCACGTTCGAGAGGTGCGCGCTCGTGCGGCAGGTCTCCCCGCCGCCGATCGGCCCGTCGTCGATCACGACGGCGCCCCGGCCTCGCTCGAGCAGGAAGTAGGCGGTGGGGAGCCCCGCGATCCCGGCCCCGACGATGCAGACGTCGGCGCCGATGTCGCGATCGAGGACCGGGCGGATGGGGATGTCGATGTTCGACATCCAGACCGAGGTCGTGGATCCGGAGTCGCCGTGCATGAAAACGAGGGTCGGCCCGCCGGGGCCCGTCCGCCATCGGGTCTATTCCCGAGCGGAGGTGCTTGACCTCCCGGACCTTTCGTCGAACACTCCCGGACAGGGGGTGGGCCATCGACGACAGCGCGGTCCGCCGCGAAGCGGTCAAGCGTGTCCTGGCCGAGGCGTCGAAGCTCGACGCCGGCCGCCGGGTCGCGTTCATCGAGGACGCCTGCGCCGACGACCCCGACCTGCTCGCGGAGCTGTTGTCCCTTCTCGAATCCCGCGGCCGCGTCAGCGGCGTCCCGGACGAGGCGCTCCATCCCCGGCAGATCGGCCCGTACCGGATCGTCTCCGTCCTCGGCGAGGGCGGGATGGGAACCGTCTACCTCGCCGAGGAGCAGCACCCGATCAAGCGGCGCGTCGCGCTCAAGATCGTCCGGCACGACCTCGACACGCGCGAGATCCTCGCTCGGTTCGAGCGCGAGCGTCAGGCGCTCGGCCTCATGGAGCACTCCGGGATCGCGCGCGTGTACGGCGCGGGCACGACGCGCCGTGGGCGGCCGTATTTCGTCATGGAGTACGTCGCCGGATCGCCGATCACGGAGTACTGCGATGCGCAGACGCTCACCGTCGCGCGCCGGCTCGAGCTGTTCGTCAAGGCCTGTCTCGCCGTGCACCACGCGCACCAGAAGGGGATCATCCACCGCGACATCAAGCCGACGAACGTCCTCGTCGGCGACGGCGATGAGGGCGCGGTCCTCAAGGTCATCGATTTCGGCGTCGCGCGCGCGTACACCGGCGCCGACGCGCTCGAGCACGGGGACCGGACCGCCGCGGGTCTCGTCGTCGGGACGATGGAGCACATGAGCCCCGAGCAGGCGACCCCCGAAGGCCGTGGCGTCGACACGCGCTCCGACGTCTACGCGCTGGGCGTGCTCCTCTACGAGCTGCTGACGGGGAAGCGTCCGTTCGAGCTGGCGCGCCGCGACCTCGGTGCGCTCGCGGAGCTCCAGCGCCGCATCCTCGAGGAGCCTGCGACCGCGCCGAGCGTGACTGCCTCGTGGGGGGACGCGGCGGGACCGCGGCGCGCCACCTCCCCGCGCGCGCTGGCGAAGGAGATCGCGGGAGACCTCGACTGGATCGTCCTGAAGGCGATCGACAAGGACCCGGCGCGCCGCTACGCCTCGGCGTCCGAGCTGGCGGCGGACGTCCAGCGGTACCTCCGCGCCGAGCCGGTCCTCGCGGGCCCGCCGACGCTCGCGTACATCAGTCGCCGCTTCGTCGCGCGGCACCGGACCGCGGTGGGCGTGGCGGCGCTCGTGCTCGCGGTCGCTGTCGTGGGTGCCGTGACGTACCTCCGCCAGCGCGACCTCGCGCAACAGCGGCTCGCCGACTATCGAAACCTCGCCGACCGGCTGCTCTTGAATGACGACATCGCGCAGGCGGCGGCGCTGTGGCCCGCATGGCCCGAAAACGTTCCGCGGATGGAGAGCTGGATCGAGCGCACGACCGAGCTGTCGAAACGCGCCTCATTCCACGAGCAGCGCCTCGAGGCGATGAGGGCCCGCGCACGGGTCGAGACCGGAGAGTCGCCGGAGGCGCAGCGGCTGGCCGACCTGATCGCGATCCGTGACCGGCTCCGCGCCCAAGACGTTCCGTCCCGCCGCGAGCAGCCGACCTTCGTCGAGCTCAAGCTCCAGCAGGCGGAGGAGCAGATCGCGGCGCTTCGCGCCGCCGGCGGCGATCCCCGGCGCTTCGTGTTCGAGTCGCCGGAGG
>Ga0111538_10003875_pt1 | contig 20867 bp, 17 predicted proteins | sample SoiMethybrSBSTD1_FD_79669 | JGI IMG/M metagenome (GOLD analysis project Ga0111538, IMG submission 79669) | Bulk soil microbial communities from a Populus tree surrounding site in Tennessee, USA - Soil MetaG P. TD hybrid SBSTD1 (version 2)... | ecosystem: Environmental > Terrestrial > Soil >... | reverse complement strand
AGTCACCGCAACGCCTTGATCAACAGGCAGGTGCGCCAGGCTGGACAACAAAGCGTAGACTTCGGCGGCTGAAGCGCTGTCCCCAGCAATGCCCTCATAGGACTGCTCGACGCACAGGCTGGCGCTGAGCACCAGGGGTTTATCTTGCGCGTAAGCGTGGCGCAGGTATCCACTGAGGATGAGCACCCCCTTGTTGTAGGTCGCATCACCGAGATCGACCTCACGCTCAATGTTCACCACCCCTGTATCTCCCATCGAGGTCTCTGCCGTGATGCGTATGGGGCACCCAAAGGCGTAATCTACTTCTAGCTCGTATACCGATAAGCCATTCACCTGGCCCACGATGGCACCGTGCGTGGTCATGAGCAGGAGGCCCTCAGCAATCAGTTCGCGAAGTTTTTCTTCCACCAGATTCACGCGCTCGTAGCGTTCATGGAGCGCGCGCTGCACCGCGGCACGCGTCACCACGGGGGCTCCGGCCTTGCCGGCCCAGTAATCCGCTTCGCGCAGGATGTCCGCGATGATTTCCAGGCGCGCACTGAGCTTATTTTGACGCCCGGCCAGGCGCACACCCCACTCCACGAGGGCGGCGACGGCATAACGATCACAGGGACGCAGGTGCTCCGTATCACAGATACGGCTCAGAAAGCCGGCATACTGCATGACCGTCTGGGACTGCCGTGAAATCGTCACGTCAAAATCTGCCTTGACTTTGAACAAGCGTTGGAACGCCTCATCTTCATACGCCAGAGCGTCATAGACGTCTTCATCACCGAGCATAATAACCTTGACATCACAGGGAATGGGCTCAGGTTTTAAGGTTGTGCTCGGGACCAGTGAAAAATGATCGAAGGTTTGGATTTCGAGTCGACCATACCGCAGCGTGCGTTTTAACGTGGACCACACGAGTGGCTCGGCCAGCGCATCGAGCGCATCGAACACGAGATAGCCGCCCTGCGCCCGGTGGAAGGCCCCGGCGCGGATGCCCATGAAGTCGCTACGCCACATCCCCCCATATTCGAGCGCTGGCTCAATCGTGCCAAAGAGATTTTTGTGCGTTGGAGACATTTCAAAGATAACCGGGGCCCCACGAGTGTCCGTATTGTCCACAATAATGTTGACTTGATACTCACGGTAAGGGTCTTCGTCGTACATCGCGGGAGGGGCGGACAGCGATGTCTCCCTGTCAGGGGCTGGAGCAGGGGTAAGGAAGCGATCAAAGTCCTCATTGAGCGCCTCTTCGATCTCCTGAAAGTACTGCTGGACCGTGGGGTCGCTGAAGGACGCTGCCGCGTGTGCCACGGCTTGCTGGATGAGCGGTCGCACCAGCGCACGCTCGAGCGTATGCACCGCCTCCTCTGCCTCCTGCCGGAGGCGTTGGACAGTGGTAAGCACGTTACGCAACCCCTCGCTAAACGCGGTGTGCTGGGTGCGCAGGTGCCGATACTGTTCGATAGGGAAGTGCCCGGTGTCCAGCTGTCGTTCGAGTTCAGCCAGAGGCGTGAGGCGCTCTGCGAGTACCGGGGCAAGCTCGGGCACGAGCGTGGGGTCAGCGTCATGCCAGAGCAGGCCAAAGTGCGGGGCCAGGCGCTGCTCAAATTGCTCCAGCAAGCGCTGCTCACGGCGGCGTGCCTGCTGCAGGACTTGCTCTTTCCGCTGTTGGAACATTTCGCTCGCATACAGCGCCGGAATGTCCTGTTTGAGGGTGGAAAGGAGCCCCTCCATAGCCTTTTTTAAGGTCTTTCCCTGGCCAGCCTGTAGGGCGAGCAAACGTGGACGCTCAGGATGTTTGAAGGCAAAAACGTAGCACAGATCCGGTGGTGGTGTAGCACGCTCCTGGCACGTCGTCAGTAACTGCTGCACAGCGGTAAGCCTGCCAGTACCAGGCGCTCCACACACATAGATGTTATAACCGGCCCTGGCGATTTCCACGCCCAGTGCCAGCGCCTTTTGGGCACGTTCCTGGCCAATAATACCCTCAAGTGGGGGAAGATCAGCAGTGGTATCGAACGAGAAACTCTCTGGATCGCAGCGCCAACGGAGCTTTTCTAGGGGTACTTCCGGGGAGGACGGCTTGTCCTGCATGCAGACTCCTCTTTCATAGCCTGACAGGTGTCTGACGCACCTGCACCACGGCACCAATGGTGACGTGTTTCCTGCCCCCTGTCAACCTATGCAGCATTGTGATACAACGGACAGGGCCTCAAGAATCCATAGCAGTCACCTCTGCGCACAGTGTTACCAGCGTCAGGGGGTTTGTCAAGCTGGTCCCTTCGGTACGAAGCGCCAGAGAATCCTGAGAGCTCGCTCGCTACGGTAACGCAGACACCCGAAGATAGCGTCTGTCTCATTGCGACCCCAGTGAGCCACGCCCGTTCAGTCTTGGAGCAGTCCCTGACTCCACGAGACTGCATTAGCGCTGTCGTGGCAGCGGTGCACGACGATACCCCAGTGGGGCCAGGGCGCGCCGGCCATCGGGGGGCACATCGCCCGGGAGAATCGGGCGTTCGGGCAGGGTAAACTCGACCTGGCGTGTGATGCCATCGTGATACAGGGTGAGACGCACGGTGTCTCCCACCTTGAGGGTCCGCACGAACTGAGTAAATTTCTCGGTATCGTTGAGTTCCTTCCCATTGGCAGCCGTGATGATATCCCCGCCAAATAAAAACTCCTCACCGGAGATAGCAATCAGCAACTCGCCTTCGTGTAGTCCGGCCTTAGCCGCAGGGCTGCCAGGCTCGATAGTCTCCACCAGAAAGCCATCCATGAGTGGTAACTTGAGGAGATCCTGCACTTCTTTACCAATGACTTTGCCACTGACACCGAGCCAGGGGCGCATGACTCGGCCCTGCTGCACGAGTTGCGGCAATACCTGCTTCACGACGTTGATGGGGATAGCAAAACCAATATTTTTGGCGTCGGCGAGGAGGGCAGACGTCAGGCCTACAACCTCACCGCAAAGATTTACCAGCGGTCCACCGGAGTTCCCGGGGTTAATGGCGGCGTCAGTCTGAATGAGTGGCAGCATCAAGTTCAGCGGGAATTCCCATAGCAGGCGGTCAATGCCTGAAATCACGCCACGAGTGAGGGTCTGCTCGAGCCCCATGGGATTCCCAATGGCTATAACCTCTTCGCCAACCTGGAGGGCATCCGAGTCACCCAGCGTCGCTTGGGGTAGACCAGCCTCAGGGACTGGAATACGCAGGACTGCGACATCGAGGATGGGATCGGTGCCGAGCACTTTTGCTGGGGTTGTGTAGCCATTATCCAGGGTGACGGAGATGGCGCGACGTCCAAAGACGACGTGGGAGTTTGTCAGGATAAGTCCCTCTCTATCCACGAGCACCCCTGAGCCAATGACCGTGCCGGCACGGTCGCCGGGATGCACGGAGGCTACCGAGACGCCAGAAATAAATACGACCGCCGGGGAAACCTGCTGATACAGCGTTGGGAGCGCTGTATCGCATCGCGCTTGAGCCGTAGTGTCGAGACGCAGCAGCACTGTGATGACGACTACCATGAGCATGGCTACGCGCCAGTCTCGCATATCAGGGTCTCCTGTGAAAGCAGCAGGGAGTGGTCGGTTACGCTTCTATCAGGGGTGCTGGTACCCGACGCATACCCTGCCACTGGTCGGGGTCATGGCCATAAAACAGCGTCGCCCCTTGCCGGTCTCGTAAGTGGCGCAGGGTCGCGAGCGAGTGCGACATGGTTGCCGCATCCCAGAGCACGCGTGGCAGGACGTCACGGTCGAGATTCTCCCTGGTGTAGCACGCATCGGCCGTGAATACCATCTGCGCGTCCTTACTCGCCCGCACGAGCAACGACTGATGCCCAGGCGTGTGGCCATAGGTCGGGATGAGCAGCACTTTGCCGTCGCCGAAGACATCGTGCTCTCCGTCAACGAGCTGATAGTTGAGCGGGTGGTCAAAGTCAATAGCACTCGGGCTGTAGCTCGCCACGCCACCAGAGTGACGTGCAGCCTCCATCTCAGGTTTTTGCACCAGGAACGTGGCATGGGGGAAAAACTCATTGCCGCCACAGTGATCAAAGTGTAAATGGGAATTGACCACGTAGGTGATATCATCAGGTTGCAGGCCGGCTCTGGCGAGCTGACTGACTACGTCATCGCCTACCTGGGAGCGGATGCGAATCCGTCGGGCGCGTTCTTCTCCCATGCGGCCGATGGGATCGGTAATGGACTGGCAATGCACCCCCGTATCAAAGAGCAGGCGACCCTGCGGGTGCACGACGAGATAGCTCGACACAGGCACCGTCCAGGGGGTACCCGGGGTAAGATCAGACAGCATGCTGGCACGATCCAACTCCAGATATCCAACGCACAAAGCATAAATTTGTACCATGGCTCACCTCCGTAAGTCCTCACACGTCACACTGCCGAGTTGCAATATCCACCATAGCCGATATGCTTGATAAAGAAAAGGGGGAGCAGTAGAGTATGCCAGTGATGGGCAAGGCAGGCGCAGCTCCTGCCCTCCCCGACCCTCGCTCTCATACGTATGGAGCCAACGGTGTCAAGCGAACTACAGGCACAACAGTGTACGTCCGATGCGATCACCCAAACGCTGCTTACAGTTGTGCAGCAACTCGCCATTGAGCTTCACCCCCATAAGCACAATGCCCTGACCGTTACACTCGACAGTACGTTGGAACGCGATCTTGGCTTCGATAGCCTGGGTCGGATGGAACTCTTGCTCCGTCTCGAACGTGCTTTTGGAGTGCAGTTGCCCGAACAGGTACTGGCCACCGCAGAAGTGCTTCGTGACCTTGTCGCGGCCGTACACAAGGCCAGCATAGGGACCGTGCTGCGCGTTCCCACGGCAGTCGAGACCGGTGTGAGTAAAGCTGCCGATGGGATACCCGCGGGAGCCACGACCCTGATTGAGGCGCTAGATTGGCACGCACGTGTACACTCTCAACGCCGCCACATTACCCTGTACGTGGAAGACGAGCACGTTGAGGAGATCACCTATGCGGCACTGCATGCCAATGCCGAAGCAGTAGCCGCCGGGCTGCAAGCTCGCGGTCTCCAGCCAGGGCAAACGGTGGCGCTCATGCTGCCCACCAGTCGCGACTTTTTCTCGGGTTTTTATGGCATTCTGCTGGCTGGGGGGATTCCTGTCCCTATCTATCCGCCAGCTCGCCTGGCACAGCTTGAGGAGCATCTGCGTCGTCAGATGCGCATTCTCAGTAACGCTGAAACCGTAATGCTGTTGACCGTGCCCGAGGCGAAACCGCTGGCGCGGCTCCTCAGCGCCCAGGTTGAGGGGCTGCACCATGTCGTCACGGTATCGGAGCTGGCCGCAGACGGTGGTAGCGTTGTCCGACCTCCTGTGCAAGCGCACGACATCGCTTTTGTGCAGTACACGTCTGGGAGTACAGGGAATCCCAAGGGCGTGATGTTGACACACACCAATCTTCTGGCGAATTTGCAGGCCATGGGACAGATGGTACAGATCACCTCCACAGATGTCTTCGTGAGCTGGCTGCCGTTGTATCACGATATGGGGTTGATCGGCGCCTGGTTGGGCAGTTTATATTATGCGTATCCTCTCGTACTGATGTCGCCACTGGCTTTTTTAGCACGGCCAGCACGCTGGCTGTGGGCGATCCACAAGCACCATGGCACACTCTCTGCTGGCCCCAACTTTGCCTACGACCTCTGCACCCGGCGCATCGACGATCGCGACCTGGATGGGCTTGACCTGAGTTCCTGGCGTGTGGCGTTTAACGGGGCTGAACCCGTCAGTGCGGTGACGCTAGCGCGCTTCAGCGAGCGTTTTGCGCCGTATGGCTTTCGGCCAGAAGCCATGGCGCCTGTCTATGGTCTCGCCGAGGCTGCGCTCGGGGTAGCTTTTCCAGTCCTGGGCCGTGTCCCGCACGTCGATGCCATCCAGCGTGAGCCGTTTATGCGCTCCGGCCACGCGATGCCGGCCGCTACACATGATACTACTGCCTTACATTTTGTGGCCTGTGGACAACCCTTGCCTGGCTATCAGATCCGCATTGTCGACGCTACTGGCCATGAAGTCGGCGAGCGTCTGGAGGGGCGTCTGGAGTTTCAAGGGCCCTCGACGACTCGCGGCTATTTCCGCAATCCTGAGGCTACGAGCCGTCTCTTCCATGGCACCTGGCTCGACTCGGGGGACATGGCCTATATGGTTGGAAACTCTGTGTATCTGACTGGCCGTGCGAAAGACATTATCATCCGTGCTGGGCGCAATATTTATCCGCATGAACTGGAAGAGGCCCTTGGCGATATCACTGGTCTACGTCGAGGGTGTGTGGCTGTCTTTGGGAGCTCCGATCCGGTCACTGGCACGGAGCGCCTGGTTGTGCTGGCCGAGACGCGTCAGACGGATACTGACGTACTGGCGCAGCTCCGTAGTCAGATCGAGGCCACGGCCACTGACCTGCTTGGGACCCCGCCCGACGACGTTGTGCTGGCCCCACCAGGCAGCGTTCTGAAAACGTCGAGCGGTAAGCTGCGCCGTGCTGCCAGCCGTGAGCGCTACGAGCAGGGGGACCTGGGCAAGCGTCAGCGGGCGGTGTGGTGGCAAATCACGCGTCTGGCCCTGACGAGTATCCTCCCACAGCTGCGCCGGGTCAGACAGAGCCTTGCCGGGGTCCTCTATGCCGCCTATGTCTGGGTACTCTGCGGGGCCGTGTTGCCCGTGGCGTGGGTGATCATTGCCATCCTGCCGCGGCGCTCCTGGTGTCAGGTGGTGGCGCGGACCACAGTGCGGCTCTTACTCCGGCTGTCCGGCATGCCGCTCGTCGTGCAGGGACTTGAGCACCTGCCACGTCATGAGCCCTACGTAGTGGCTGTCAACCATGCCAGCTATCTTGATGGTCCTATGGTGTTGGCAGCGCTCTCGGTCGAGGTACATTACGTCGTCAAGCGGGAGCTGGAGGCGCCATACTTCACGCGTGTGCTCCTGCGGCGCATCGGTGCGGAGTTCGTCGAACGTTTTGAGGCACAGCAGGGCATCCAGGACACCGAGCGGTTGCTGCAGGCGGTGCAGCAAGGTCACTCACTGGTGTTTTTTCCTGAAGGGACCTTTCTCCGTGTGCCGGGTCTGCAAGCCTTCCACATGGGTGCGTTTGTGGTGGCGGCCCGGGCTGGTGTGCCGGTCGTGCCTGTAGGTATCCAGGGCACACGCACTATCTTGCGCGCTGAGCAGTGGTTCCCCAGGCCCGGCAGGATACGCGTCACGGTTGGAGCACCCATGCGCCCTCAGGGGGACGATTGGGGTGCAGCGGTGGCCTTACGCGATATCGTGCGGACGCAGATTGCGCGCTACTGTGGCGAGCCAGATGCCGTGCACCAGACGGAGGCAGAATAGGAAGCCTATAACTCCCTCTCCCTCTGAGAGAGGGGACCACTGGATTATCGTCGAATGTACAGAGGAGGACGGTATGGCGGAAGAGCTGCCATCCAGGCCATTTTTCCCAGTGCAGGAGGAGGTCCGTCGGCTGTTTCAGGAACTCATCCATCAGCCTTGGGGAGGACAAGGATCTCCTGAGACCAGCAATTGGCAACCGCGTGTCGATATATGCGAAACCTCCGAGGAGATCATCGTTGAGGTGGAGCTACCAGGGGTACGACGTGAGGATGTCCGCATCGAGGTTGAAGGAGGTTTTTTACATATCACTGGTGAGAGGCGCACGACTGCAGAGCGTCAGGAGCGCAATTACTATCGCCTGGAGCGGCGCTATGGTCGTTTTGCGCGCCAGCTTCGGCTGCCTAGTACGGTGGCTCGTGAGGGGATCCGGGCCGAGTTCGATGCTGGCATCCTGATCATCACGCTTCCCAAGCGCGAACAGTGATTGCGCCTCTCTGGGGCATTGCAGAAAGGGGGGTACGGTGAGCCCTGCCATCGCCATACCGCATGAGATCACAGCCGAGCAAGCACGCCGCCGAGCGGATCTCAGTTCCGTTACTTTTAGTAGTACGGCCGACCTGGAACCTCTTACCACCATGGTCGGGCAAGAGCGCGCCGTGCAGGCGTTGCATCTCGGGCTGGGCGTGCCCCAGCAAGGCTACAATATTTTTGTCTCGGTGCTCGCCGGGTCGGGTGCGCGTGCCCAGGTCGAAGAGTTATTGCGCCAGAAAGCCACCATCTTGCCCACGCCGGGTGACTGGGTATATGTGCAAAACTTTCGCTCACCGGATCAACCGCAAGCGCTTGCCTTGGAGCCTGGACAGGGGCAAAGGTTGCGGCAGGACATGGAGCGTCTCGTCGCGCACCTGCGCGAGACGCTCCCTAAAGCGTTTCGGCAGGAGGCATTTGAAAGAGAGCAGCGCGAGTTAGGCGAAAAATACGAGCACGAAATACGCCAACTCCAGGAAACCTTTGGACGTATGGCGCGCGACAACGGTTTTAGCATTCAGGCTGATGCCAGTGGCAATGTCGCGTTTATCCCGCTGCAAGGTGACCGTCCCATGACGCCAGAGGAACTTGAACGCCTCAGTGACGATCAGCGCCAGGATCTGGAGCGCCGCCAAAATCAGATCGTGCAGGAGTTTCGCTCTGTGATGCTGCGGCAACGGCAGCTCATGCAGCAGTTGACATCTGAGATTCGTGAGGTGGAGCGCAACTTTAGCGCCATGCTCATCGCGCCGCTGATGGCCGAGCTGAAGCAACGTCATCCGCAAGAACGTGTGCAGCGCTATCTCGATGCCGTCCAAGAAGATATGCTGGCCCACCTCGAGCGGTTCAAAGAGGGAGGCTCACAGCCACCTGCAGGTGTCCCACCCTTTTTACCGCCACCCAGTGAACGCGAGCTGTTTCTCGATTACTCGGTCAACGTGGTCGTTGATAACGGTGAGGTGCGGGGTGCACCGGTCATTGTTGAAGATACGCCCTCTTACAAAAATCTCTTTGGCACCGTTGAGCGAGTCGTTGATCCGCATGGCCGTGTGGTGACGAATTTTTCTCGTATCAAGGCTGGCTCCCTGCTGCGCGCTAGCGGTGGCTATATCTTGCTTAATCTCGAAGACGCATTGACGGAACCTATGGTCTGGAAGACGCTGAAGCGTACGCTGCAAAGCAACCGCATCCAAATCGACACCTATGACCCCTTTGCTTTCTTTACCGTGTCTGCCCTACAGCCTGAGCCGATCCCCATTCAGACCAAGGTCGTGGTCATGGGCCATCCCTCGCTGTACTACCTGCTGTACTTCAACGACTCGGACTTCGGCCGGATCTTCAAAGTCAGAGCAGATTTTGTCGAAGAGATGGACAATACGGAGACGCATCAGGCAAGCTATGCTCACTTTATTGCTGGTCTGTGTCGCCAGGAAGGGCTACACCACTTTGACCGCAGCGGCGTCGAAGCCATCCTCGAGTACGGTATGCGCGCTGTTGGCGATCAACAGAAGCTGGTGAGCCAGCTTGGTCTGCTGGCAGACCTGGTGCGTGAGGCGAGCTATACCGCGACGCAGGCCGGCGCCGACACGGTCAGCCGCAGCCACGTGGACCAAGCCCTGCAGGCACGTATCTTCCGGGCCAACCACTATGAAGAGCGCATCCAGGAGTTTATCCAGAGCGGCACGATTCTCCTCGACACCACAGGAAGCCATGTCGGGCAAATCAACGGCCTGTCTGTCTTACAACTCGGTGATTACTCTTTTGGTCGTCCGTCCCGCGTGACCGCTACCACTTCAATGGGGACGAGCGGTATTGTCAACATTGAACGTGAAGCCAAACTGAGCGGCAGCACGCACGATAAAGGGGTGCTGATTCTGAGTGGTTACTTGCGCCAGATGTATGCCCAGGACAAACCGCTGACACTTTCGGCTAGCTTATGTTTTGAGCAGTCCTACGGCGGCATTGATGGTGACAGTGCCTCCTCTACCGAGTTGTACGCTCTGCTATCCCGTTTGGCCAACTTGCCGCTACGCCAGGATCTGGCCGTCACGGGCTCGGTGAATCAGTGGGGTGAGGTCCAGGCTATTGGCGGCGTCAACGAGAAAATCGAAGGCTTTTTTGACGTATGTGTACAGCACGGCCTGACTGGTCAGCAAGGAGTGCTGATTCCTCAGGCCAATGTGCGTAACCTGATGCTGCGCCATGACGTGGTCGAGGCGATCCGCGCCGGGCGCTTCCATGTCTACCCTGTCACATCTATTGACCAGGGGTTAGCCTTGCTCACTGGAGTGCCAGCCGGAGACCCGACGACCGAGGGCACCGTGCACTACCTGGTCAATGTCCGCCTACGGCAACTCGCGCAGGACATTGCTGCCTTTGGCAACGCTGGGCGCGATGGCGCTAGACCCCAGCCAGCAGAGGCGACGGCAGAGGCAGAGTAAGGGCGGCACCGTGAGATGACATCCTGTATAAAGCTCCGTGCCTCAGGATTGCAGCTTTGAGCGCGCAGTTCTGGGAAGGCGCAGAATCGTACATCTGGCCTGTGAGGGGGTAAAGGTAAACGTTCCATATAGCAGGGACGCCAGAACTTGGGTGACCCTGTCTGGTGGGAGACTATCGAGCGTCAAAGGCCCCGGGGGTTCTGGCCACAGTACACAGGCTCGACGGCTGTATGGTCCCCAGACCATAGGATCGGTTGGACCAAAGAGGGCCAGAGTAGTCGTGCCAACAGCGGCAGCAAGATGGGTGATACCGGAGTCGTGTCCTACCACAGCCTGGCAGCGCGCCAGCAGAGCTGCCAGATGGGGTAGGGGGAGATTCTGCGCCCACGGCCAGGGGGGAAAGTGGGCAGGGTGGGCCAGAAGGGCGTTGTGTGCCTGTTCGGCTGGCCCGCTGATGATTAACCCCTGTAGCCCCTGTTGAGCTGTCCAGGTCATAATGTGCTCCCAGCCGGCCACAGGCCAGAGCTTATAGGCTCCACCACTGCCGGGATGGAAGGCCACCACCCCCTGATCTGGCAGACTGGCAGTTTGCCAAAAGCACGCTGCAAACTCTTGCGCTGTCGGGTCCGGATAGACGTAGGGATGGGCATCGCATGGCCGGTGGACAAAGCTCCTGACGGGCTGCAGGAGATGGTCAGTAATATGCATACCTGACGGCGGCTGTGGCTGCCACGTGAGAACTTCCCCTTGACAGTAGCGCCGCAAGTTGGTAGCAAAAGTCACGTCAGGCATCGGGAGGTAAGAGAGAATCAGCGCAAAGCTGCTCAAGAATGTCGCCAGGCCCTGCGATAGAGTCGGTTGCTGGCTGAAAAGGCGGTACAGATCCCAGCGTTCCAGGTCAATGACACGATCGACATAGCGGGGATGCTGGGCCAGGATAGCTCGACTTGAATTGCCCAGAAGCTCGATCGTTGCGTGCGGAAAGGCCCGCCGTAAGGCCCCCAGGGCCGGCAAGGTCACAATGAAATCGCCGACTGCACCGCCACGTATAACGAGTATACGCTGCATGGCTGACTCCAAATTCACTCTGGTAATGCGCTCTACCTGAAGGTACACTAACAGGGACACCGTGGAAAGGCTCAGGATACCTATTGAGGAATGGAGTATGCCGATTTTTGAATACGCCTGTGAAGAATGTGGGACGACGTTCGAGCGTCTGACCTTGCGACCACAATTGGTCACACCAACTCCTTGTCCTCAATGCGGGAGCACGCAGACGACTAAAGTGTTCTCGACCTTCAGCACACCGGGCGGTGCGGGGGGAGGTGTGCCTGGGAATACGGGGGATTTTGCCTTTCGTTGAGCGACATAGGGACGGTGCCCGGTGGTCACCTCTATGTATGCTTGTCTCGTGCAGCTTCTGCTCCGGCACGTATCCCACGAAGTATAGCGTATGTTTCTGCAGCAGACCTTGGAGGACTGTAGACGATGCATGCCTGGATCAAGGATCGTCAAAAATTCAGGATTATGTTGAGCACGATTGGGCTCTATATTGTGACTCTAACACTAGCGCTGGTATGGCGTGATGCGAGCTTCGCTGCCTGGTTTCTTGTGCCCTTGAGCCTTCTGCATCTCTATTTTTATGGCATTATTCATGAACTTACCCATAATAATATCTTTGCTCGGGTTAAACCCAACATCTGGATGGGGCATGTGCTCTGCCCGCTCAATCTTGTCTATTTCCATACCTTTAAGACGATTCATTTGCAGCACCATCGCTTTGTGCAAATTCCAGAAGTAGATCCTGTGTGTACGCGGAAGAAAGACGGGACCTCTTTCAATCCTCTGTGGTATCTTGTCATCTGGCCCTATCATGCCGTGCGCTGGTATGTTCGGCATATTGCCCAGCACCGCAACCGCCGTCGTTTACTGACCAATTACCTGGCCTTCACGGCTAGTATTTACAGTCTCTTTGCCCTTGGCCTGGTATGCGGGGTACTGGGGACGATGCTGTTTTTCTGGGCTCTCCCGGTCTATATTGGGACAGTGTTTCTCATTGGTATTCGGAATCTGATTGAGCATTATGGCTGCGAAACGACGCGGTATCGCACCTCTCGTACGTTGACGAATCGTCTACTCAACAAGTTGACGTTTAATAGTTTCCTTCATCTCGAACATCATTTGATGCCGACTGCCTCTATAGCTCAAGTGCGTGAGCTGCATGAACGCAATCGTGACATCTACCGTGAAAAGAGGGCGTTCATTGTCTGAGCCAGTTGGAAAAGGCTTGTCTTCCGCAGCGGAAGTGATTATAGTCTTGCCTCCGTAACCACATACATGCCTCGAGAGTGTCTCGCCAGGGCCTTGCCAGTCGCCTGGTAGTTCACAACGACAGCGATACCTCCTTTGAGGATGGTGAGTGCAGTGCCTTCGCTAGGGGACAGTTCTGTTGCCTGGTGGAGGCTTGTTAGGTGTCCATCATACATAGAAGGGTAATGTGAAGCGATGGAATGTGTCACAATCAAACCGGGTACGAACTGTCTCTTTATGAAAAAGACGGGCTGTAGCTTCAACGGAGGAGCCTGTCATCCCATTGTCGAGGGCTGCGAAGGCTGTGGGTATGTCATGGAGAATGCGCAGGGCAGATATTGCCAGCTCTACGCTGATCCAGCAGCCAAATGGGTCTTCGGACGGTGCAATTTTGCCACCCATGTGAAGAGTGATATACAACCCTCTGCCCAGCGCCTCAATCCTCTGAAAGCTTCGAAGCGTTCGCAGCGCCAAGGTGTCTAAGAGACCCGGTAGTTTCTCTCTTTACTGGCCGCTCTATGGGTATACCGTGGGGCGGCTATCCAATTCCCCACCTGCAAGAAACGCTGTTCTTGCCTGCCTCTCCATGGTATTATCTCTGGTGGAGTAGCCGTTGTCTGTTTTGTAAAGACTCTGTAGGCATTGTACATAGCCATTATGACACATCCCATTACGTTACATTCTGTGACCCCGCAAGCTGGTGTGAGCGGCGGACATGTTGCCTTGGTCTGTAGTGGTCTCGATCCACAAGCATTGGCGGCCTGTCGTATCGTGTTTGGTACCAGCTTGACTCGGCCTGTGCTCACGACGCCGGCCTTGCTGCTCGGCCTTGTCGCCGCGGGCGCTGATCTCAACAGTGTGCATATTGTGCAGGGTGAGCGGCAGAGTAATACGGTCCCTTTCACGGACGCCACGAAGCTTGCAGACAATCTCCATCCGGTGGCGAGTCCATCTATAGACCTCCAGGGGAACATCTATACTACCATTAGCGGGACGAAAGGCCAGCACGTGCCGGTCTCGCTCTATAGAATTTCTCCAGAAGGTGAGGTTGTACCGTTGCCCGCGAATATTGCGAATCCGACGAGCCTTGCCTTTGGACCAGATGGTCTTTTGTATATTAGCAGTCGTCATGAAGGCACCGTCTACCGCGTGAATAGACAAGGAACTGCGTCTTCCTTTGCTACCCAACTTGGGATTGCTACGGGTCTGGCGTTTGATGCCCAGGGCCGGCTCTATGTGGGGGATCGACGCGGGGCGATCATGCAGGTTGCCGAGGATGGCACGTCCCGGATTTTTGCGCGACTCGAACCCACCATGACAGGGTATCACCTGGCGTTTGGGGACGATGGGTGGTTGTACGTCAGTTATCCAACTCTGTCAGGGTCTGATCAGATTTATCGCATTACGCCTGATGGCGAGGTCCATCCCTTTGTGCGTGGTCTTGGTCGGGCCCAGGGCATAGCTTTTGATGCAGCGCAGAATCTTTACGTTGTGGCGCATTATGAGGGAGAAGGCGGGGTCATACGTATTACTCCGACAGGCACTATGACTCGGGTCATTGCCGGCGTCAATCTGGTTGGACTCGCTTTCGGCAGGCATGGCGACCTCATCCTTACTGATAACAGCACCGTGTATAAGCTCGCCTTCGGTGTGCAGGGACGACTTGGACCTGCATGAGAGTCGGCGTATACACCGGCGCGGCATGAGAAGGAGTGCACGTTGCAGAAGATGAACATTGGCACGGTGCTCTTTGATCAGTCGAAAGGAGCAGCAGTCATCACGCTTGTGGAAGAGCAGGGTGAACGTGTCCTGCCTATTTTTATTGGGATGTGGGAAGGGATGGCCATCTTCCGTGAGCTGAATCGGACGCCTGCGCCGCGCCCTGTGCTCCACGACATCCTGTACAATTTGTTGCAGGGTTTTCAGGCACGTCTTGAGAAGGTCGTCGTCGATGCGGTGCGTGAGAACACCTACTACGCCCAGGTCTACGTTATCCAGCACGACAGCACGATGATTGCCGATGCCCGCCCCAGTGACGCACTGGCGCTGGCGTTGAAGTTTCAGGTGCCCATCTATGTGGCTGATGCTGTGCTTGAAACGGCTGGCAAACGCGCCGACTTTGCGGTAGGGGATGAGCGGCGCGAGGAGGCCGAGAGAGAACTCGAAAAGACAGAGGATGTGCGCGCTTGGCTGGAAAACCTGCGCCCTGAAGATTTCGCAGACCCACAATGAGGGATGTAACCCAGAGGGCATAATTATGGCTGACGAGTCGGAAGAATTTACGTATGAGGACCATTCGCAGCTCCCCGACATCTTGCCGATTTTTCCACTGCCGAATGTGGTGCTGACCCCTAACGCCAGCCTACCACTGTTTATTTTTGAGGACCGCTATAAGCAGATGGTCCAGGACTGTATCGCGGGCGATCGTTATCTCTCGGTCGCACTCCTGCGGCAAGGGTGGGAGCAGGAGTCGGGCACTCCACGACCCTACCCGGTTGCCGGCTTTGGGCGCATTGTGCATGCCTCTCGATTACCCAACGATTGCATGGATATTGTCATTCAGGGCATGGGGCGGATTCGCATGCTTGACTTTCATGATGATCGAGCCTATCTGCGTGCCACGGTTGAACTCCTGCGGCCAACCTATCCGCCTGGCGAGAACCTCACCACGTCGGCCGACACTATGAAACAACGTTTCCTCGATTTGCTCGATCTCAAGCGCGTCAACGCCCCTGAAGTGCGCACGAGCCTGCGCCTGCTCGCCAGCCCGATTGATTTGGTCTTTTTTATTCTGGCGCGTCTGCCCCTCGATCCCCATACCAAGCAAGAGATTTTGCAGATGCCAGCAGTGGCCGAGCAGATCACGCAGATTATCCATATTCTTGATATGTCGCGGGGCGCGCAGTTGAATTGAGAGGACGATGGGTAAACGGCCTGGCCCGTGGTCCCACATAGTCCGCCACCACGTGGCCTTGCCCTACCAGGCGATATTTGTAGATGACCAGCCCATCCAGCCCTACAGGGCCCCGAGCGTGTGTTTTATTGGTACTGATACCTACCTCCGCGCCTTTGCCAAACCGAAAGCCATCTGCAAAACGTGTCGAGGTATTATGCATGACGGTCGCAGAGTCCACTTGCTCCAGGAACTGGGTGGCCGCCTCTGGGGCTTCTGTGAGAATGGTATCGGTATGCCCAGAGCCGTGCTGATTGATGTGGGCAATAGCCTCCTCCAGGCTGTCAACAACGCGCAGAGAAACGATAAGATCGAGATATTCGGTATCCCAATCTTCTACAGCCGCCTCCAGGATGTTAGGGAGAATCGCCCGCGTCGTCGCGCATCCGCGCATCTCCACACCCGCTTTACGATACGCTGACGCCAGGAGAGGTAAAAACGTCTGGGCGATCTGGCGATGCACCAGAACCGTCTCAATAGCATTGCACACCGCAGGATACTGCACCTTGGCGTCATAACACACAGCCACAGCCCGTGCGAGATCGGCGTGCTGGTCAACATAGGCGTGGCACAGACCTTCAGCGTGCCCCAGCACGGGTACGCGCGTGTGTTCCTGAATGTAGCGCACAAATGCATTGCTGCCACGCGGAATAAACAGGTCGATATACTCATCAAGTGCCAACAGCGCGTAGACATCCTCACGAGTCTCGATCATCTGTATGCCATCGACGCGGGAAGCGTCAACGCTAGCAATAGCATCACGAATGACCTGCCCGAGCACGCGGTTTGAGGCCTGCGCTTCCGAGCCACCTTTCATGATCACCACATTGCCAGACTTCCAGCACAGAGAAGCAATCTGTGGGACAGCGTCCGGGCGCGATTCAAAAATTGCTCCAATGACGCCAATAGGGCAGGTCACCTGGGTGAGCATCAAACCTGTATCGAGCTCAATGGAGGACAATGTCTGGCCCACGGGATCAGGCAAGCCGGCGACACTGCGCACTCCTGTAGCCATATCCAACACCTTGTGTTCGGTCAATTTGAGCCGGTCCAGTAGTGGCTTGGCCAGAGCACCACACTCTACCAGACGTGTGGCCTGGGTCACATCGTGGCGATTCGCCTCCAGAATATGCTCCCGGTGCTCGATTAAGGCATCGGCGATAGCCTCCAGAGCGCGGTTCTTCGTTGCTGTTGATAAGGTTGCCAGTCGCAGGGCGGCGTCCTTGGCGCGTTTCGCACTCTCTTGTGCGTTCATGGTAGTCAATGTCCTTCTCTAGCGGGGACGGGAGGCAGGGCTATTTAAGTTCTGCGGCGTATTTGCCCTTTCCTTACTCTGGCGGAGGACATCCAGGTTCTCCTGGAGGGCTTTGAGCCGCTCCTCCTGCGTTGGTCCCTGTCCCGTGACCAACCGGACAGCGAGTGGAAAGCCCACAAAGCCCTGGGAGGCGGACTGACCACGCTCGTCGGTGGCGGTAATGTAATACTCAAGGCCTGGACCCGCCGTCAGCCAATCAGGTACTACTGCCCGATAGCGGTGCTCCTCCACCGCTTCCATCGGTAGCGCCGTAAAATCACCACCGCCCACGGTACGGCAGAAGACCTCGGCTTTACGGATGCCAGCTGGAGACGTGATACGTGCTTCAATTGTCAAAGGGGCACCGCGTCTCTGCGCCGTGTTAAAGGGGGCATGGTCAATCGCGAGACGTGCCTCTCGGGGTTGTTGTGCCATCGCCGTCGGGCCTAACAGGCCGAGCACCAGCAGACAGCCAATGACACTATAGAACGCGTGCCATAACTTTGTCATGCGAGGTCTCCCTTGTCCAACGCTCTGCTGCACCGCAGGAGCGACGAGCTGTCTCTGGCTCATACAGCCACATACCCACCCCAGACCCTCCTGGCAGGGAAAGCTCTCTGTATAGAGAGCCCTCAGTATAACCTATGTGTAAGGTAATTGTCATGACAGGTCTCATAGCTGCCTCTCCTTGTGTTCCCCCACACTTTTTGTGACAATGCCGCGTGGAAATTATACACAGTCAGGAGAAGGAGATAGTGGGGTGATGAGGTGCATGAAATGAGCGATGCGCAGGAGATGGTAACCGCCTTCCATCGGGCCTTTGATATTGCCGTTGGCACAGTGCCAGCAGTGCCAGACGCAGCAACATGTGCTCTTCGTGTGAGCTTGATCCAGGAAGAATTTGCCGAGTTGTGCGAGGCGCTTAGCCAGCGGGATATCGAAGCTATTGCGAAGGAGCTGGCTGATCTCTTGTACGTTGTCTATGGTACGGCGGTGTCCTGTGGGATTGATATGTCCCCTGTCTTCCAGGAGGTCCATCGCTCGAACATGAGTAAGGTAGGTGGGCACAAACGCGCCGACGGCAAATGGATCAAGCCACTCGATTATTCCCCGGCGCGTCTCCAGCCCATCCTCGCGGCTCAGGGCAGTCTCGGGTACCATAAGGGGGCTGGCGCGTCTCTGCCTGCATCGACTCAAGACAACACGCCGCAGGTTGTACAGGGAGAACCACTCCCGGTTGCTGCGAACGATCGGCAAGGGCGTCATTCTCACGACAGCAGCCCGAGAATGCCTGAGAGTCTCACGATGCGCTGCCCACAGTGTGGCAAAAGTTTCGTACGACGTTCACATCGGCAAGGGCTCAAGGAACGGCTGCTGAGTTTAGTACATCTCTACCCCTTTCGTTGCCAGGTCTGTGCCCATCGCTTTCGAGCCTTCCAGTTCCGTTACCAATACGTGAAGAGCCCAGTCAGCCGACATTGGGACGCCTGGCTGTCAACCTGGGTTCCAACGACATTTGCCGAGGATGTTAAACTTGGTGAGCACAGGGTCGGTGAGGGCATAGTGACGGATCTGTCTCTCGGCAGCTGTTATATGCAAACGGCCGTGCAGTTATCCCCAGGCACCTTGATGTCTCTCGAGTTGCAGACTGAGCCACATACCCCTGCCATTGCTGTGGAAGCGGCGATTGTGCGGATCGTACGTCCGACCGGTGTAGGCTTGGAATTTTTGCGGATGAGCGAGCCTGAGCAAGAACGCTTTAGCCAGTTTATCCACCAGTTGCTGGGCGAGCAGTTTCCCCCAGAGGCCCAGGACTGCTAGCGCCGGCTGATGGCAGGGCCGAGGTATTTGGTATACTGTTTAGATACGGATTTGATAGCGTATGGGAGCTAGCGGCTCAGGTGGAACCACATGCGGCATGCGGTGTAGGGGGAGTGATGCGTATTGACGACGTGATAGGAAACGTACGACGCTGTATCCAGGCTATGGAGGGCTATGTCCCTGGGAAACAACTGAGTGGCGGGACTTATATAAAGCTCAATACGAACGAGAACCCTTACCCTCCCTCACCACAAGTGCTCGCGGCACTGCGGCAGGCTGTCGGAGCAGAACTGCGGTTGTACTCTGACCCGATGGCGCTGCGCTTGCGGGAGACGGCTGCAGAACTGTACGGCTGCGGGGTGGATGAGGTCATTGCAGGGAATGGCTCCGATGATATTTTGACCATCATTTTTCGGACCTTTCTCGATGCTGGCGATGTGATTGTCACGCCAGCCCCTAGCTACACGCTGTATAAGCCGCTCAGCGCCCTTCAAGATGCGACCTTCAAAGAGATCCCTATGGGGCCAGGCTATACCCTCCCAGAGGATCTCGATGCGCATGGGGCTAAGGTCGTGATCATCGTCAACCCCAATGCCCCCACCGGTGTGTTGCATCCCCGCGCGGCACTGCGAGCGTTTTTGGAACGTACGCAGAGTGTTGTCGTGATCGATGAGGCCTATGCTGATTTTGCCGGTGAGCATGTTATCGACATGCTCAAAGAGTTTCCCAACCTGATCGTGGTACGAACCTTCTCCAAGGCATACGCGCTGGCGGGGATGCGTCTGGGGCTGGGGTTTGCGCGGCGTGAGGTTATTGCGGAGATGCTGAAGGTCAAGGATTCATACAATCTTGACTCGCTGGCAATCGTCGCTGGCTGTGCGGCGCTGCAAGACCAGGAATGGCTCCACGAAATCGTCGGCATGATCATCCGTACACGGACCTGGGTGCAACAGGAGCTTGCGGGGATGGGGCTGTATGTGCCCCCCTCATGCAGCAACTTTGTCTTCCCGGCCATTCCCGATGGTCGGGCTGCAGAGGTGTTTGAAGCCCTGGAAAAACGCCGTATCCTGGTGCGGTATTTCCGTGGACCACTGGTGAAGAACTCGCTCCGTATCAGTATCGGTACTGATGCTGAAATGGAGACGTGTTTACAGGCGCTGCACGAGTTGCTCATCCAGGGGTAGGGCCGGCCGCTCCCAGGAGGGCGAGCACCGCGTCGTGCACATGCCCGTTCGAGATCATGGCATTACCGCTATAAATTGTTGGCGCACCAGTGAAATCACTAAACCGTCCGCCCGCTTCCTCAACCAGGATCTTGAGGGGTGCCACGTCCCAAGGTTTGATACCCGTCTCGAGCATGACCTCGGCCTGGCCACGACACACAAATGTATAGGCGAAATAATCACCGAACCCACGCTGGCGTCGCGTCGCCTGCACCAGACGGGTCAGACCTTCCCAGTAGCCATCCCGTAGCATGAGATCGAGACTCCCGTGTAGCAGGGTCGCCTGGGCCAGGTCGGTGATGGTCGATACCGTCAGAGGCTCACCATTCGCAAAAGCTCCCAGCCCCTTGGCAGCATAGAGGAGGTCACCATGGGCTGGCGCATGCACCACGCCAACGGTGATCTCCCCAGCCTGTTCCAGAGCGATTAGCGTGCCGAAAAATGGGATGCCCCGAATAAAATTTTGTGTCCCATCGATAGGATCGATAATCCACCTGGCGTCCTCGCGTCCTGGCTGGACGCCGAACTCTTCTCCCAGCACACCGTAATCGGGGAAGTGCTGCCGCAGCGTCTCCACAATGACCTGCTCACCAGCTCGGTCCGCAGCCGTGACTGGACTCTGATCAGCTTTCGTTTCAATCTGGAGGGCCGTGCGAAAATAGGGGAGAATGACCTCCCCAGCCGCTTTGGCAGCCGCAATAGCGCTATCAAGATGCTGTTGTGACATAATGGGCTCTATGTGCTCAAGACGAGAATCTGGTTACCGAGATGCCGCGGATGCATCTGGCAGATATAGCTGTATGCCCTGGTTCGGCATTGATCATGCGCGCTCCCTTACACCAGATGACGCTGCAGCGTTTTGGATTTCTGCAGCATCTCGGCGAGGTACGCTGGTCCCAGCGCTGTGGCGCTCGCTGTCATACTTTCCTT
>Ga0111538_10003873_pt1 | contig 20868 bp, 15 predicted proteins | sample SoiMethybrSBSTD1_FD_79669 | JGI IMG/M metagenome (GOLD analysis project Ga0111538, IMG submission 79669) | Bulk soil microbial communities from a Populus tree surrounding site in Tennessee, USA - Soil MetaG P. TD hybrid SBSTD1 (version 2)... | ecosystem: Environmental > Terrestrial > Soil >... | reverse complement strand
TCGGGGAGATCCTCTTCTTCGGCGGGCGGTTTCTTCGCGGCGGCGCGTTTTGACTTCGCGGGGGGACTCGCTTCGGCACGCGCGTCTTCCTCGAGGGGGGCCTTCTTCTCGACCACGCGTTTTGCGTCTGCACGTTTGGGCTGGGGACTCACCTCGGCGGCAGCCTGCGGTGTTCGAGCGAGCTCCGGGAGCGATGCCGTCAAGAGCGCGAGGAGCTGCGGCGTTGCCCGTTCGTTGGGTGGAATGTGAAAATCCTCTTCGATCAGCGGACCCGCCTGGGTGCTGATGATGGCGACGACGTGGACCTCTCTGACGGACCCCTCGCGCCTCGCGTGAACAGAAAGCACCGCCGGCGCGCCGATCGCTTCGAGGGCCCTGCGAGCGGTGGCAATCGTCGGCTTGCGGGTGCGCGGGTTGGCAAGGGCCTCTCCGAGCGGCACACCGAGGCCCTCGTTGTCGAGCGCCGCAATGAACTCGTCGGGGGGCGCGACCCGCATGTCGCGAGCGATGGCATCGGAAATTTCGCGCCGCGTGTTGCGATCGTCGCCCCCCATGACGACGATGAGCGCCTTCGGCGCTGACGCGGCGAACGCCACGTTCGACACGAGGCACATGAGCAGGGCCACTGCCAATTTGAACATGATTTCCATCGTGCCGAGCTCGAAGCGAGCTGCGAACGAGGGCACGCCTCAACAATAAGGAGTGCTCGGCCCTGCCCGGGTCGGCTCACAAATTTCACGAAATGCACACCGTGGGCGGCCGCGTGCCGTCCCCTCCGGGTGCCATTCGGAAAAAAGGTGAGCTCTTTCCCCTCGAGCCGACGGCTTTAAACCATTGAGCCTCGTTGTGCCTGCCAGACGACTCCTCCTTTTGCTCTTGGTTTCGCAGGGCTGCCTCCTCGAGGATGGCAGAACCCCCTCTGACGATGCCGGCGTGGACGCGACGGGATCGGGGGGCAAGATCGGATCGGGCGGCACGACGAACACCGACGGCGCGGTGACCGGCGCGGGTGGGTCGAGCGCCGGCTCTGGCGGAGCGACGGCGGGCGCCGGTGGAAGTGCGACAGGGGGCACGGCCGGTAGCACCACGACGGGCACGGGTGGCGCGGGCACCGGTGGTGCAGGCACGGGAGGCGGCGCGGGAACCGGGGGCGCGGGCGGTTCCGGTGGTTCGGGGGGCAAAGCAGGAACCGGCGGCACCGGTGCATCTGGTGCGGCCGGCGCAGGGGGCTCGACCGTCGTCGACAGCGGCGCCGACATCCGTCCGGTCGATGTCGGCGGGATCGACACGGGGCTGCCCGATCGCAGCGGAGACGCGTGCACGTCGCCGCCGACGTTGGATACCGACGGCGATGGCACGCCCGATTGCGTCGATGGCTGCCCACGCGATGCTAAAAAGACATCGCCCGGCGCGTGCGGATGCAACTTGCAAGACCCGGCCGGCTCCGACGGCGGCGCGCTCGGCTGTCTGCGCGCAGCGCTCGTTCACCGCTACAGCTTCAATGGGGGTGGCGGCTCCGACGGCGGTGCCGCGGACGCAGCAGCGAGCACCGTCGTCGACTCCATCGGAACGGCGCATGGCACGCTTCAAGGCGGGGCCAACGCGACGATGGCGAACGGAACGGTCTCACTTTCCGGCGACCGCGGCACTGGCTACACGAGCGAGGGATTCGTTAGCTTGCCGGCCGACGTCCTGAGCGGCTTGACGAACGCGACGCTCGAAGTGTGGGTGACCTGGAGGGGCGCGGCAGGGGGCACCGGCGCGAACTGGCAGCGCATCTTCGACTTCGGTGATCAGCAGGCGTCCGGCTCGAGCCAAAACGGTCGCACCTATCTCTTTCTCACCCCGAGCTCCGGCTCGAACACGCTCCGTATGAGCTGGTCGACGAACGGTACGGCCAACGAAACGGTGATCGACCAAACCGCATTGCCCACGGGCATGGTCAAACAGGTCGCCGTCGTCATCGACGACGCCGGCGGCTCGGCGTCGCTTTGTGTGGACGGCACATGCGGTACCTCGGTGCCCCTTGCCACAGGTGCGCTCGGGCTCTTGAACCGCGTCAACAACTGGCTCGGTCGCTCCAACTTCAGCGTCGACCCCGAGCTCAACGGCATCCTTCACGAGTTTCGCGTCTACAACGCGCCGCTCAGCCCGGACCTCGTTCGCGCAAGCTTCATGGCGGGCCCCGACGTCGCCTTTTGATATGCTCTCGCGCATCTGACGATGCGCATCGCGTTCTCCGGTAGCCATCGCGTCGGAAAATCGACGCTCCTCGAGCACGTGGCGGACGCGCTCCCTCGGTACGCGACCGTCGAGGAGCCGTACTACCACTTGGAAGAGGAAGGCCACGAGTTCCCAGAGGATCCGTCGCTCGAAGACTTCGAGGCGCAGCTCGAGCGGTCGCTCGCCCTACTCGAAGAGGGTGAGAACGACGTCCTCTTCGATCGCTGTCCCGCCGATATTCTCGCGTACCTGCTCGTCCACGAAGACGGCGAGGCGTTCGAGATCGACGCCTGGTTGGATCGCATTCGCGATGCGATGCAGACGCTCGATCTCGTCGTCTTCGTGCCTATCGAGGATCGCGATCGAATCGATCTTCCGGTGCACGAGGACGGCGCATACCGTCTCGCCGTACACGAGAAGCTCGAGGAGCTTCTCGTCGATGACGTGCTCGGCTTCGAGGTCGACGTCCTAACCGTCGAGGGGGACGTGCGAAGTCGCGTAGAACGAATCACCCACCGTATCGACCTGGGTGCGCGCGGTGCGCGCCGCAAGAGCGCGAAGGGGAAGAGCAAGCCTTGACCTTGGTCTCGGTGGTGCTGCCCCGGGTCGCGATGCGAGAGTGAGCCGTACGGCAAGAAGCGCACGAACGTTCGATTGCGGATTGACGAATCACCGCGCGCGACGAGATAGCGGGTGCGATCATTGCGTCGACATCGATCGAATACGCTGTCATCGCGCGATCGACGAAAACGAACGCTCGCGTGCACCGTAGTCGCCGCGCGACGCACGCAACAACTGCGTCGAACGTCGTCGCGAGTCCGCAACGCTGCGGCAAATCGACCCTGATCAAATCGCGCGACGCGTGCGCAATGGTCTTCCGCAAAGTTCATCGAAATGTTACGCGCTCCGTCGCTGTTCAGAGCCCCACACATTTGTTCACAGCTAAGGAGGAGGGAACATGCGTCGAGTGACAGCTCGTGGATGGTTGACAACGGTTTCGTTGATTACGACAGCCGGCATCACCGCGTTCGCCGCCAAAGGCACGACGGACGCGGAACCTTATTTGGAGCCCACCGCTTCCAACATCCACGTCTATGCAATCCTGAACGTGGGGGACTCCGTGAACACGAAACCCGACGGTTCTCCCTATCCATTCGTGGGAAACCCGGACGGCCTCGGTGCCTACGACAACGGCGACGGCACGTTCACGCTGCTCGTGAACCACGAGATCCCGTCGAGCGCAGGCGTGATTCATGCGCACGGCGCGCGCGGCGCGTTCATCTCGAAGTGGACGATCCGCAAGGGAAGCCTCAAGGTCGAGCACGGCGAAGATTTGATCCACACCGTGATGACGTGGAACGGCAGCACACACGTCCCGACCGCGGGTGTCGCCTTCAATCGTTTCTGTTCGGCGAATCTGCCGCCCCGGCCCGCTTTTTACAACGATGCTACCGGCCTCGGCTTCGATGGACGAATGTTTCTCAACGGAGAAGAGCCAGGCGCACAGGGGCGCGCCTTCGCTCACGGACTCGATGGAACGAGCTACCAGCTACCGCACCTGGGTCGCGCCGCGTTCGAAAACGTCCTTGCGAACCCGAGCACCGGCGACAAGACCGTCGTCATGGCCAATGACGATTCGACCGATGGCCAAATCTACCTCTATGTCGGTACCAAGAAGAACACGGGATCGCCGGCCGACATGGCGGGGCTCGTCGGCGGCACACTGTACGGCGTTCGCGTAACCGGCATGGGGAAGGAAACGGACGCCTCGACGATCGCCGCGGGCACGCGGTTCTCGCTGTTTTCGCTCGGCGACGTTTCAACCCTGAGCGGCGCACAGTTGCAGACGGCGAGCCGTGGACCGACCACCGATACTACGCTGTTCAACGTGACCGAGTTCAATCGACCCGAAGATGGCAGCTGGGATCCCAATCAACCCAACGACTACTATTTCAATACGACGGCCAGCTTCACCGGGCGAAGCCGGCTCTGGCGGTTGCGGTTCGATGACGTGAACCACCCGGAGCTCGGCGGCGTGGCAGAGATGCTTCTCGTCGGAACCGAAGGTCAGAGGCAGCTCGACAACCTCACGGTCTCACGCTTCGGCACCGTAATGCTGCAAGAGGACCCCGGCGGCCAGGAGTACCTCGCCAAGATCTGGCGATATGACATCGCCAGTGGTCAGCTCGACGAGATTGCCCATCATGCGCCGAAGTTCTTCGATCCCACCGGCTCCGCCTTCATCACGACGGACGAAGAATCATCGGGCATCATCGATGCCAGCGACATTCTGGGTCAGGGATACTTTCTTTTGACGAGCCAAGCCCACAAGTCGATTCCCGGCGAGCTCGTGGAAATGGGTCAGATCCTGGCGATGCACGTTCCCCCGGGGCAACCAGCGGGAAATTGAAATCGATTCGAGCAGGCGGGCGCCCTTGTGCGTCCGCCTGCCCGCGCTGGCAGGCGTTTGCCAGCGTTCTTCCTTAAGGAATCGCTCTACGTGACGATTCTGACAGGAAGATGAAGCGATTCGTTGCTCCGGTTTCTGACAAGGGCTCGTGTGCGCTCCGGTATGCCGGCGTCGTCGCGAGGTGCGCGACGGTGGTGGCGCTAACGTCCGCGCTCGGCGCGTGTTCCTCGAGCGAGGCACCAACGGCCGCTGAACCAGCCGGTTCGAAGGTGATCGGGCCCGAAGGCGGGTCGCTGCAAGCGAGGGACGGCCGTGCAACCGTGACCATTCCCGCGGGTGCGCTCGCAGCGCCGGTGAACATCACGCTCGCACCGGCGCCGACGGCGCCCGCCGGAGTGGTCGGCGCGGCGTGGTCGCTCGAGCCGGAGGGGACGGTGTTTGCAACGCCGGTGAAGCTCGAGCTCGATGTCGGAGCCAATGCGATGCTGCCGGGCGTCGATCCGACCTTGCTCACGGTCGCGCGGCTCGAGAATGGTCAGTGGAACCCGCTCGCCGCCGGCTTTGTCTCACCAGGCACCGGCAAGGCAGTAGCGCTAACACGGCACTTCTCGACCTATGCCGTCGTCTACAAGCGGTGCGTTCACGACGCCGAGTGCGCGGCTCCCGCGCAATGCTGGAATCATCAGACGTGCGTCGTGCCTTGCCGGGACGCGACCGATTGCCCCTCGCCGATGGCATGCCTCGGCGGGCGATGCGCGCTCAAGCAGTGCAACGGCGACGGTGATTGCACCGAGTCGAACAGCCGTTGCGCGGGTTTTTCCGACGGCGTCGGGTTCTGCATGAACAACTGCGGCGACACGACGATGTGCGGTGGCGACCAGAGCTGCGGCGTTCCTCCGAAGGGGGGCTCGAACGTCTGTCAGTTCAACGCTTGCGGCACTTGCGGCGGCGGCCGCGTTTGCTCGGGGGACATCTGCTGGCCGGCGGATGCCGGCTGTCGCTGCGGTACACCGGGCTGCCTCTGTGGCGCGCCCGAGCGCGATGCCGGGATGTCCGATACCGGCGCAAGCGACACCGGTGTGAGCGACGTACCTCCCAGCGACAGCGGGCCCACCGGCATCCCCGTCTGCGCGGATCCCGCGCCACCCAAGCCGTTCGTGCAGAACCCAGGACTCGAGGGTGGGACGATTCAATCGCTCGTCGTACGTCGTTCGGCGAGCGCGCCGTCAATGGACGCCATGCTGGCGGCTTCGAGCGGTGGCGGGCTTTGGCGATCGGTCGACTCGGGTGCGACTTGGGCGCGCGTTGGCACGCACGTGCTCGAGCCGTACATCGGCACCCTGGCTGACGACGGCAGCGTGTTTTACGCCGGCACCGGCGACGAGTTCATGCCCGGAGCCGTCTACACTTCGAGTGACGGCGCGAGCTGGTCGAAGCGCGGCCTCGTTGGGCAGGCGATCGCCGCGCTCGTTGCGTACAAGGGCAAGCTTTGGGCGGGCACCGATCAGGGTGTGTTCGTCTCGTCCGACCAGGGAATGTCGTTCGCGAGCCGCAGCGCAGGACTGCCGCCCGGCAAGAGCGTCGTTGCGCTCGATGTCGACGACAGCTTCGTGTGGGCAGGCACGGACGGCGGCGGCGCGTTCCGCGCCCCGATGACCGGAGGAGACTTCGTCGCGCTCTCCGCGGGCCTGCCCGCCGGCGCGTACGTGCGGGCCCTCAAGGCCGTGAAGAGCGGCGGCGTCACCACCTCGATTCTCGCAGGTATCGACAACGGCGGCCCCAAGGGACAAGGCGAGGTGTACGAGCAAACCGACGGGGCGACGTGGGTGATCGCTTCGCAAGGCTTCTGGGACGCGCCCGACGCCTACAAGCGGGTCGACGAGTTCTTCCAGCTCGGCGCGACGGTCTATGCCGGTTGCGACTGGGGCAGCGGCCTGCAAGCGCGCGCAGCAGCCCCCGGCTCGCGTTGGTCGGATCAGACCGGTACGATCGAGAACCGCAACATCCTCGCGATCGCGGCGTCGTCGGACGGCAGCCGCGTTTACCTCGGCGACTTCGGCGAAGGGGTGCTCACCGGTCCCGCGGGAAGCGCCAACTGGACGCACACCAACGGCGGCCTACTCGCGCAGCGGGTGTTTGCGCTCACCGCCGGCAAGTCCGGCACCGCGGACGCGCTCTTCGCGGGCACGGAGGGCGATGGCGTTCACCGCTCGCTCGACGGCGGCAAGACTTGGACGCGGAGCACCAAAGGGATCATGGCCGGCTTCATCTGGAGCCTCGATGCGAGCGACCAGAATGTGTACGCCGGCAGCTACGGCGCAGGCGTGCACTTCTCGAACGACGGCGCGTCGAACTGGCAAGAGGCCAACGGCACGGGGGCGACTGCGATCGGCAGTAAGCTCGTGGTGGCGCTGGCACACGACGCGAGCGGCGTCGAATACGCCGGCACCCAAGGGGGCGGCGTGTGGAAGGTGATCGGCTCGAACGCGTGGGCGCCGGTCAACGTCGGCCTCGACGAGCTCGATGTGGCCAGCCTGCTTCTCGGGCCCGATGGACGGCTCTACGCCGGCACCTCCGGCGGCGCGGTCTGGGTGCTGCAGGCCGACCGATGGACGCGTCTCGGCAACGGGCTGCCTCCGATGGCGCGAATTCAAGGCCTTGCGTTCACGCCGACGGGCGCCCTCTGCGCGGCCTTCGGCCCGCTCGTCTGCATGACGTCGCCATCGCCGACGGGCATGTGGCAGAACTTCGAGGGGGGGCGCGCTGGCGGCAATTCGCTCGCCTTCGCCGATGGCCTTCTCTACATGGGCGGCTACGGCGACGTGGTCGAGCGCCTCGACCTGACGCAGCCCTGCTGGCGCCCCGAGATCCAGCTCGACACGCAGGTGTTCCGCATGCTCGCGACGCCGACGTCGATCATCCTGGGGACCAACAACGGGCTGCTCGTTCAGGCGCGGTGACCGCACGCCACGGTCTAGAAATAATACGGATAGTTCGACATGATCGTCGTAACCCCGGCGTCGACGCGGCTCGCCTGATCCTCCCCGCACGATAGAACGCCCTGCACGGCGCCGCCGTACACGATCTTCTGCAGCGCGGGATCCACGAGGCCGACGACCACGGTGCCGACCGGGATACTCGTCGACACTTGATTGAGGTACGCGCAAGAATCCCAATACCACCCCCAGTAGCCGTACCAATAGCCACCGGTGCATTGCCAATAGAGGGCGTTCTGATCCGCCGTTCGGGCAAGGCTGAACAGGCTTAGATCGGGATTTTCGCTGGGACTGACCTGTTGAAATCCGTTTTTCGTGAGCTCCGCGGCAGCGCTCGTGTTGGCTTGCAGCAAGGCGGTGGTGACGTCCACCGGTAGCGAGTCAGGATACGCGTCGGCAGGAGGAACGGCAAAGGTAGCGTACTTGGCGAAGTTGCCGCCCGGGTCGGCTCTGCTGATCACCGCATCGCTGCAGGACGTCTCGTCGCTGCCACATCCGGCTCCGCAAGCCGCCCCCAGCACGAGCACTGCTGCAAGCGCCTTCGTTTCACGTGAACGCATCCAAGCATCCTCCCTGTTTCGAATCTGATCGAATCAGACCCGTTGGGACTAGTAAGTCGCTGCTCCATCGGTACCCATGGGACGATGGGCGCTGCACTGGACAGCGGAGGCAAAAAGGCTGACCACCGATGAAAGGCGCTACACGTCAGTAACGTCCGGCGCACGAGTCGGTGCGTCCTCTGGCCGAGGTGCCGACGTCGCTTCATCGAAGAGAAAAGAGGGGTGGCGAGCCCGCATCATTCTGTCGCGCTGCCACGCCGCGCGCAGCTCGAGAAGCTCCGCGTTGGTCGCACCCGAACTGGCAACGACGGTGAGCAGCCGATGAAAATTGCGGAGCGTCGGGAGCCGGCACCCCGACTCCCAAAGCGAAACGGCGGCATCGGAACAGCCGACCTCGGACGAGAGCGCAGCCTGCTTTTCGGCGAGCCTATACCGCAGCAAACGAAGCGACTGGGCGAACGATCGCCGATCTTGCTCGAGTCCCGTTTCGAATTGGTCTCGTGCTACGTTGCTCATCTCGCTCTGCTCCTCCGCGGGGCCGAAACACCGCACGCGATGCGCCGAACGCTTTCTGTCTACGTAGCCGCGTCCCCGGAGAGCCTTCCATAGGCAATTTTTTCAGCGCCAGCACGCGCAGTATATGGTCAGCGTTAACGACAATGCCTGGCTCTCGGCTCGCGACGCGACTAAAGATTTGCCGCCGAGGACGTTGCATGATGGGCCAAGGGAAGCGGGGACGATCGAGTGCGTTTTCGACGGTGCGCCCGCGGCGGGAGGCGCCGACCTCGGACGCGCCGCGGGCGGAGGTTCCGATGCCCGCCGGCCTTCGCGCCAGCCATGTCGAGCTCGGGGGCGAAACGTACGTCGTGCTTTCTTACCCTGTGGCGCAATGGGATTGGCCGGCGTTGCTTACGGCGGCCGAGCAAGAAGTCGCGCTCGCCGTGGTCGGCGGCTCGACCAATGAAGAGATCGCGTCTTCGCGCGCGACCTCGGTGCGAACGGTCGCACACCAGGTTGCGTCCATCTACGCGAAGATGGGCGTCTCGTCGCGCGCCGAGCTCGCCGCGAAGCTCGCTGGCGTCGCGCGAGGGAATCGTTCATGACGGCGCGATCGGCGAGACTCGATCGGTCGAGCTTCGGCCGGGCGCATCGCGACGAGCTCGCCGTGGTCGAAGCTGCTTATGCCCTCGCCGGGTCCGAGTCGGACTGGGTGACCGGATTGGCCGAGGCCTCCGCTGCCGTCCTCGACGAGGGTTGGGGGATGACGGCGACGACGTGGACCGGGTCCCGCGATGGAATCTCGCTGCGAGCGATGTCGACATTCGGCGGTCCATCTGGTTTGCCCGATGCCGCGCTTGAGGCGATGCAGATGAGCCGCGAGATCCAATTGGGCCTCGTTCGTTCCGCCCCATGCACCACGCTCGCGCTCGCCGGAGGCTCGCAGCTCGTCGAGCACGATCCCGGCTCGCGGGGACTCGTTCAGCTCGGCATACGAGACGCGTTCACCGTACTCGCCATGGACAGCACCGGATTCGTGACGGGGATTTCCGCGTATCGCCCCGCGCCGACGCGCCCATCGCGGCGTACGGTGGCGCTTTGGAGCCGAATCGCGACGCACCTGTCGGCGGGGTTTCGTGTTCGCCGCGGTCTATCTGCTGCAAGCAGTGACGGCGCAAAACGGCTCGACCCGTTTCCCGGCAGCGAAGCGATCCTGAAACCCGACGGCAAGCTGGCCCACGCGGAAAGGGCCGCGCAGCAGGCGCATCTCGCGCTCGCGCGAGCGGTCGTCGCGATCGATCGCGCGCGCACGCGAGCCGCGCGCCAAGATCCCGATGTCGCGCTCGAGGCCTGGCGCGGTCTCGTCCAAGGTCGCTGGTCGCTCATCGAGCACTTCGACAGCGACGGGCAGCGGTTTCTCGTCGCGCGCAAGAACGACCCCGACGCGCACGGCCCGCGCGGTCTCGAAGCGAGAGAATCCCTGGTGCTCGCTTACCGCGCGCGCGGATTTTCCCTCAAGCTCATCGCATACGAGCTCGGGCTCTCGATTCCCAGCGTATCGCGCGCCCTCGCGTCGGGAAAGGCGAAGCTCGGCATATCTTCGCACGAGCAGCTCGTTTCGCTCTTCTTCCCCGCCGGTGCGTGAGGTCCCGGGTCGGATCCGTTCGGCGTCCGCAATTGCACTTAGGACTTCGGTTCGAATTCCCCCCTCCCCTATTGGAATCCGCGTGGTCTCCCGGCCTATGGCCGGTATCGTCGCGACCGAGGTAGACGCGGCCATGAATTCCAACATCCCTCGAGTCGCCATCGCATGTCAGGGGGGCGGCAGCCATGCCGCCTTTGCCGCCGGTGTCCTGTCCCATCTGCTCGGCTCGGCATTGCGCGAACGATTTCACCTCGTGGCGCTGAGCGGAACGTCGGGGGGCGCCCTATGCGCAGCATTGGCGTGGCGAGGGCTCGTCGCGAAAGGCCCCGACGATGCTGCATTGCGCCTCTTGCGGTTCTGGCGCGATCTCGAAGCCCACGATCTCGCCGACGCGTACGCCAACTTCTGGGCGGTGTGGCTCGCGCGTTTGCCCGTCACCGTCGAAGTGAGCCCCTATCTCTACGAGCCGGTGGCCGAACCGAAATTGCGCAACCTGCTGAGCTTGCACCTCGACCTGGAGGACTTCACCACCGACACCTTGCGCCGCGCGCGGCCCAAGCTCTTCATCGGCGCCACCGACGTGTTGAACGGCGAGCGCGTGATCTTCCCGGGCGAGACGTTGACGTACGACGATCTCATCGCGTCCTCCGCGGTGCCTCCGCTCTTTCGTGCGGTCCCCATCGACAAGGGACTCTATTGGGATGGTCTCTTCGCGACCAACCCGCCGGTACGGGAGCTGACCGATCTCGAGGACCGGCCGGACGAGATCTGGGTCGTGCAAATCAACCCCCAGTGGCGAGATGCCGAGCCGCGCAGCATGCAAGAGATCATCGATCGTCGTAATGAGCTCGCCGGCAATCTCTCGCTGGGACAGGAGCTCTATTTCGTCGACCGCATCAACCGCCTTTTGCAAAGCCACAAGTCTCTCCGCGCAAAGTACAAGACGATCCGCGTTCGCGTCGTCGAGCTCCAGCTCGATGATGCGCGCCTCGACTACCCGTCGAAGCTCGACCGCGGTGTCGCGCATATCGAGCGACTGCTCGACGTCGGGCGACAGCGCGCGGAGTGGTTCTTCGATGACCGCTCGGATTGGCCACGCGAGCACACAGTGCCGCCGAAGAGCCGTATCCTGATGCGCGACCGTGCGTCTTGAGCGACCGCACGCCGTCAGCCTCGCGCGTCCTCGCGCGAAAAACTAAGCAAATTCAATAATTTGCATCCATCGTAAAAAAAGTACGCCCCCATGTCGATCCGGCGCTCCGTGGTTCGTCGCCTGTTTGAAAGCCGAAACCAACGACCCCAACGACGGAGAAATGACCATGGATGCCACGACCACCACCGTTCTCGCTGCCTCGACCATCGAAGTGCCCCGCCCCCGCGCGATTGCGCGCTATGGCGCGACCGGCGCGCGCGTCCTCCTCGGACTCGTGTTCTTCACCTTCGGGCTCGACGGTTTCTTGCACTTCGTTCCGCAGCCTGATCCCAGCACGCTGCCCCCGGGCTGCGTCGCTTTCGCAGGTGCCCTCATGGCCACGGGTTACATGTTCCCGCTCATCAAGGGCACCGAGGTGCTCGTCGGCGCGCTCCTGCTCGCCAATCGCTTCGTCCCCCTCGCGCTCGTGCTCTTGGCCCCAGTGCTCGTGAATATCGTTCTCTTCAATGTGTTTCTCACACCGTCGGGCGTCGGCTTGGCCGCTGTGCTCGTCGTCCTCCAGCTGGTCCTCGCTTGGAAGAATCGCCGCGCGTACCGGCCGCTGCTCACGGCGCGCGCGTGACCCCGCGTCGGATTCGCGCGCCAAGCTCGTACGAAGGTCTCCGCGGGATCCCGGTGCAGCCAATCCGGTGATCTCCGCGGAGCCAGCGTAACCTTGACGCGAGTTGGCGCGTACTTGGAAGCATGCTGGAGCAAGCCGTTCCAAGTTCACAACGTCCAGCGATGGACGTTGCTCGGGCACCAACGAAAGCAGCGGCGCGGGCCCCATCGACCGTCACCGCCGCCGTCACCGTCAAGACGGCACGACTCGCGCCACTCGATTGGATGCGCGGTTTGGTGATGGCGCTGATGGCCATCGATCACAGCTCGAAGGCCTTCAACGCTGGACGCGTCGTAACCGATAGCTTTTTTACTTACCGGCCGGGCTCACCATTGCCCGCGGCCCAGTTTCTCACGCGCTTCATGACGCACCTTTGCGCCCCGACGTTCCTCTTTCTGGCCGGCACCGGGCTCGCCTTCACGGTGGATCGCCAGATCGCCAAAGGGGAGAACCCGTGGACCATCGACCGGTCCATCGCAACGCGTGGACTCGTGATCGCCGCGTTCGAATTGTGGATCTCGTGGTTCACCCAGCCGCCTCACACGTGGATGCTGCAAGTGCTTTACGCCATCGGCATCGGCTTCCTCTTCATGGTGCCGCTGCGAAGACTGCCGACTCGTGCGGCTCTTGGCTTGGCACTCGCGCTCCTCGTCGGCGGGGAGGTCATGATGCGCATCGGCATGGGGAGCGACCGCTCTCGAGCTCCGCTTCTCGTTGCGCTCCTCGTCGTGGGGGGAGAACGCCCACCCTTCATTATCAGTTATCCCGTCATCCACTGGCTGGCGATCCTCCTCTTCGGTTGGGTATGGGGGAAGATGCTCGTCTCCAAGAAGCCATCGACGGAGCAGATCGTCCGGCAGCTCGCAGGGTGGGGCCTTGGGGCGCTCGTCACGTTTGCCTTGCTACGCGCCGCGAATGGATACGGGAACATGCTGCTCTACCGCGAGGGCCATTCGCTCGTTCAGTGGCTCCACGTGAGCAAATATCCGCCGTCGATCGCTTACACGACGCTCGAGCTCGGCATCATGGCCTTGATCCTGGCCGCCCTGTTTCTGGTCTCGCAAATGCGCGCGCCGCAATCGGGGGGTCTCCTCGCCACACTCGGGCAGACGCCGATGTTCTTCTACCTTCTGCACTATCCGCTTCTCATCACGGCGAGCCGCCTTGCGGGCGTCGAGCACCAGCTCGGGCTCTTGGCGACTTATGCCGGCGCGGCGAGTGTCATCGCGCTGCTCTACCCTGTCTGTCGCTGGTACCGACCGTTCAAGGCAACGGGGCGTCACGCGTGGACGCGGTACGTCTGAGTGGTAGCGGAGCCCGATGCGGAGCGCTACGTTCCCAAAGGGCAATGAGGTACGTCGCGCTCCTTCGCGGAATCAACGTCGGCGGAAACAATTTGATCAAAATGCCAGCGCTCAAGGCGTGCCTCGAGGCTGCAGGCTTCGGTGACGTCGTCACGTACATCGCAAGCGGCAACGTGTTCTTCACGACGTCGTCCGAACGGAGTGCATTGACGGCGCAGATCGAGAAGATCCTCACGGCGACGTTTCACTATCCGTCGAGCGTCGTCCTGCGAACGCGAAAACAGATGAGCGACATCGTCGAGCGCGCGCCCAACGGTTTTGGGAAGAATCCGGCCAAGTACCGGTACGACGTCATCTTTCTCAAAGAGCCTCTCACCGCCAACGCCGCCATAAAGAACGTGCCCACGAAGCCGGGCGTCGACGAGGCGCACGCGGGAAGCGGCGTGCTCTACTTTTCTCGGCTCATCAGCAAAGCCACGCAGAGCAAGCTCGGCAAGATCGTCGGAACGCCCGTTTACCAAAGCATGACGATCCGCAACTGGAATACGACGACCAAGATTTTGGCGTTGATGTGAAAAGCGTGGCTAGCGCGCCGCGCCGGCTTCGCGCCCCGCCTCCACGCCCGTGTCCACCGTGCTCGACTCGGGTGCATTGGTGTCCATTGGACCACTCACATCGGGTGGCGCGGTAGCGTCGGGGCGCGCGCTCACGTCGGGGAGCGCATTTCCGTCGCTCCCTGCATCCGACACCTGGCTCGCTCGGATGAGTCCATACGTCGACAGGTGCGTCGTCTTCGCCGTGACGACGTTCATCGCGGCGTCCACGGTCGTCGCCAGCGCCGACCAGGTCGATTCCATTGCCACGGCCATGCGAAGCTCGGCGGGCACGGCCGGAGCAATATCGGCCGATTGATAACGATAGACGAGCGTCGCGGGCACGGCGAACGTCGTGCCCGACGGGCGCACTTCGAACACCGGGCCGAGCGCGCCGGCTGGCCACGCTTCGGCCAGATCGATCGTCAAGTGAACGCGAAGGGACAACGCACCCGCCGGCACCTCGAGCGTGAGTCGTCGATCGGGGGAAACCACGATACCACCCTCGGGGCCGATGGAATCGATGCGGCTCGGCGTGCAGCGCGCGCTGATGCAATCGTAACCGACGGGACAATCCGCATTGACGCGGCATTCGCACGTGCACGAACCGCTCCGACAAATGAGCCCGTTCGGGCAATCGGAATTGAATCCGCACGCGATGCCGGTCCCGGCGTCGATCTCCGGGCACAAGGGGACGAGGCATCGGTTCTGCACGCATTGCCGGCCGTCCGTGCAATCGACGGACGACAGGCACTCGAGCTGGCAGAGCCCCATGCGGCAGACGAGTCGATCCGGGCACTCGGTGTTGTACGAGCATGGCTGGCCGGTCGCGGGGCCCGAGTCTTTTTGCACGACGGGTAGACCGCCGTCGCGAAGCTCATTCTGCTCGGCGCACGTGCCGGCAACGCAGAATTGCTCTTTGAGGCAATCCGCGTCCCCCATGCACATGTCGCGACACTGCAGGTCGCTGGCGCAAACCTGCCCCTCGGGGCAATCGGAGTTGTAGAGGCAGGTGCGCTCTTGTTCGAGCTGACAGACGTGATTGGGACCGTCGCTCGCCACGCAGCGCAGCCCCGCCGGGCAGTCGCGGGTCGTCTCGCACGCGTTGTGACAGCGTTGAAAGGCGCAAACGAGCGGCGCGTCACAGTCGGAGTTGATGAGACAACCCTGCGCGAGCTTCGCGAGCGGACGCTCGTCGTCCGTGCACGCGCCGCCTAAAAGCGCCAAGAGGGCACACGCCCAGAGCGATCGTCTCACCATCTTGAAAAGTTCGAAGCTCGGTCTCAAAGGAACTCCTCTTACGTTAGCGTCACGAAACGAGCGCGCGCTCGCTGTCATGGCTGCTCGGACACCAGTTTGAAGTCGCTGCCGATCATGTACGCGCCGCACCCTTTCTCGGTATCGACGCTCAACGTGACGAATCCGTGCTCGTTCCCCGCGACGTTGGCGATGTCGGCCGCGTCGGGTCGCCGGCCGCAGGACATGGCGTCGAGATCGGCGTTGCACGCCACCTCTTTGCCGCCGACCGGGGCGCATAGGCCGGTCGCGTCATACGTCATCGAGCCGAGCACGGCAGAGAGAACCGTGTCGGACGTCGTCTCGGGGTTACAGGTCGTGAAGTGCAGCGCGTGATTCGGACACTTGAAGACGGCGTAATTGTCGTCTTCGCCGTGCGTCGAGCAGCTGGGGGCGCTGTTGTCGGCGTGCTGGCAGGTGTTCCCCGCCATGAACGTCTGCTGCAACGTCGGGGTGATGATCCCTTGCGACGCGCACTCCTGCGGCACGTGGTGGTACGTGAGCGTAAAGCGGCCCGCGCCGGCGACGCTGCGCAAGGCCACATAATATTGCCCCGGCGAAATCGGCTTCCCACCGAGCGTCGTGCCAGTCACGAGTGGGAACCGCGCGCGACCACACACCTCGCCGCCGGCCCCGGCGTCGCAAACCAGGAGCCTCCCCGTTCCTTCCGGTGCGGGGCACGCGTCGGCGTAGAGCTCGATGGCCACGGGGGCCTCTTTGGCCGGCGTCAGCGCGTCGAGCGCGGCCAGGTAGACGAACTCCGAGCCTTTCAGCGTGAAGGTGTAAAAGACCTCGGGCCCCTTGGCGGAGCATTGTTCGGTCGTGTCTTGACGCGCGCCGCTCGTGATGTCGACGGCGTACGAGCCGCCGTTCGTGATGTCGATCGCGTTCTTGCAGAGATCGTTGGTCGGGGCGCAGTCGACGTCATTGGTGCTATTGCACGCGCTCGGGCACCATCCATCGGCTTGGCACGGCCGCGCGGTGGAAGTGCAGGTCTCGTCGCACGACGCGGCGCTGCCCGGATCGAACTTGCGGATGGTGTTGGCATCGTCGACGCACGTGACAGCGGTGGGACAATTGCCGTCGCACGTTTCGGGTGGCTCGATGACGCCATTGCCGCACACGGGCGCGCAGTCGTTGTCCGTCGTCGCGTTGCAACCGGTCGTCGGACAACAGCCGTCGCCGTTCACGCACCGGGTCTGCGTTCCCGTGTCGATGCACTCGGCGAGGCACGTTCCACCGTTGGAAAGCGCGCGCAGCGTGCAGGCGACCTGCGGGCAGCTGGTGGGGCAATTGCCGTCGCAAAGCTCACCCGCTTCGACGACGCCATTGCCGCATACCGGCGCGCAGTTGTTGTCGCTTAGCGAATTGCAGTTGCTCGGACAACAGTTGTCGTCGTTGACGCACATCGTCTGCGTGCCCGAGCTCTGGCACACCGCCGCGCAGGTGCCGGCATTGGCGAGGGTACGCAAGGTGCACAGGTCCTGCGGGCACGACATCGGACACGTGGAAAGCGGATCGCACGTCTCCCCTCTCTCGACGACGCCGTTACCGCACGAGGCCGGGCAATCGACGTCGCGGTTGGCGGCGGATGTATTGCACCCCGGCGGACAACAGCCGTCGGACGTCGTTCCGCTGCACCCGAGCTGCGTGGTGGAGCACCGCGCGTTGCACGTGGCGGGGGCCCCCGTGTACGTCTTGACCTCCCAGCATTGCCCGGCCGTGCACGCCGTAGGGCACGAGGACGGAGGATCGCAGGTCTCGCCCGCCTCGGTGTCGATGACGCCGTCACCGCACCCGGCGCAATCCGAATCGTTGCCGGCCGTGCAGCCCATCGGACAGCATCGATCTTTGCCGGCGGTCGAGCATGTCTTGTTGCTGTGCGCGCAGACCACGTTGCACGTCGCGGCGCTTCCGGTTTGCGTATCGTTCGTGCAGTCGTTTTGGTCGTCGCAGACCGGGCACGAGCCCGGCGGATCGCACGTCTCCCCCGCCTCGATGCGGCCATTGCCGCAACCGGGACAATCGCCGTCGTTCATCGCGGTGCACCCGGCCGGGCAGCATCCGTCGCCCGTCATACAGGCGCTCACCGGGCCTGCATCGACGCATTGACGTTGGCATGCCGTCCCCTGCAATGCGCGCAACGTGCAGCCGACGGTAGGACAGCTGGTAGGACAACTCGTCCCCTCGCAGAGCTCCCCCGGCTCGAGCACGCCATTGCCGCAGACGGGCGTACAGTTGTTGTCATTGACCGCGTTGCACCCGGTGGGGCAACAGGCGTCGTCGTTGGTGCAGCGGGTCTGCGTGCCGGAGGTCTGGCACACGGCGCGGCACGTTCCGCCGTTGGCGAGCGAGCGCAACGTGCATGCTTGCTGCGAGCACGACGTGGGACACGATGAAAGCGGGTCGCACGTTTCGCCGGGATCGACGATGCCGTTGCCGCACGTCGCGGGGCAATCGACGTCGCGGTTCGCTGTCGACGTGTTGCAGCCGGGGGGGCAACAGCCGTCCATCGTCGTGCCGCTGCACGGCAGCTGCGTGGTCGAGCATCTGGCGTTGCATGTCGCGGGCGAGCCGGTGAACGTCTTGACCTCCCAGCATTGGCCTGGAGTACATGAGGTCGGACAGGTCGCCGGTGGATCGCACGTTTCGCCCGCGGTCGGGTCGATCACGCCGTCTCCGCACCCCGCACAATCGGAATCATTTTGCGCCGTGCAGCCGACGGGGCAGCACCTGTCCTTGCCTGCGTTCGAGCACGTCTTCGGCGTGGAGGTGCACACGACGTTGCACGTGGATGGCGCGCCCGTCTGGGTATCACTCGTGCAATCGTTTTGATCGTCGCAAACGGGGCACGATCCGGGGGGATCGCACGTCTCGCCGGGATCGAGCCGCCCGTTTCCGCAGCCCGCACAATCAGTGTCGGTCAGGGGGGTGCAGTTGCTCGGGCAACAACCGTCGTTGACGGTTCCGCTGCATACTGCCGTGCTGCAGACGCTCGCGTCGCGCGCATCACCCGCGCCGGTGTCGGCGCCGATGCTGACGTCCCCTCGGGCATCGGAACCGGCGTCCGGCGCGCCGTCCTCGGGCCCCACGAGCGCGTACGTCGATAGATGCGTCGTGGTCGCGGCGGCCGTGAGCATCGAGGACACTACGGTCGTCGCGAGTCGATTCCATTTCGACCCTTCCGCCACGGCGATCCGAATCGACGTTGCCGCGATGGGCGCGATGTCGTCGGGTTGGTAGCGATAGACGAACCGAGCCGGCACCGCGAAACGGGTCCCGGACGGGCGGACTTCGAACACCGGACCGAGCGCCCCCGCGGGCCACGCCTCCGCGGGATCGATCGTGATGTGCAGCCGCACCGAGAGGGCGCCCGCCGGAACCTCGAGGGTCAGCCGCCGATCGGCCGAGACGACCACGCCACCCTCGGGGCCGATGGTGTCGACCTCTTTCAACGTGCAGCGATTGCCGGTGCAGTCGTAACCCGTCGGGCAGTCGCTCCCGCCATTGCATTCGCAGGTGCACGTTCCACTGCGACAGACGAGCGGCGCCAAGCAATCCGAGCTGTAAGAGCAGGACAGACCGGCTCCGGCGTCCATTTCCGGACAGACGCGCACCTGGCAGCGGTTCTGCACGCATTGCCGCCCCCCCGAACAATCGGCGGCCGATCGGCACTCGTTTTGACAGAGACCGTTCTTACAAACGAGCCGATCGGGGCATTGCGAATTGTAAACGCACGGCTGCCCACTCGAAGGTCCGCTATCGGCAAGCAGTGTGGGGAGCTTGCCGTCGCGAAGCTCGTTCGGCTCCGCGCATGTGCCGGCGAAACATTTCTGGTCGCGCAAACAGTCGGAATCGGCCTGGCACTTGTCGCGGCACTGCGCGTCGATCGCGCAGACTTGCCCCGCGGGGCAGCTCGAGTTGTACGTGCACGCGCGCTCCGACTCGAGCTGGCAAACGTGGAACGGGCGATCGCTGACGACGCAACGGAGGCCCGGTGCACAATCTCGACTGCTCTCACAAGCGTTGTGACAGCGGCGAAAAGCGCAGACGAGAGGCGAGTTGCAGTCCGAATTGATGACGCACCCCTCCGCAAGGCCGTGGCGCAAAGGGTCGTCGGTCGCGCACCCGCCGGACAGGATCAAGAGAAGACCCGCGACCACCCACCCCCTCGACAAGCAAGCGCGGAAGAAGTCGTTCGGCAGCATCCCACCCGCATACTTCTCTCGGGGGTTCGCGGCAAACGTTACTCGCACGCCACACAGAATTGCGGTGAGACTGTTTTCGCTCTCTCGACCGCGAAATGTCATCTGTTTGTGCGACAAGAAATGACCGTGCACCGACCTCCGCGTCGTCCGCACGAGCGGTCCCGGGCAAGAGCGTCCACCCCATCGCAATCGTCGGAAGAAGGAATCGCACGGCGGGTGAGTTTAGCGTTTTACAACGGGCGGCGGTGCTCGCTTCGCTGGCGGCCTGCGCACCGTTTGCCCGTCGTCGTGGGCCAAAGGGCGCGAATTTCGTTCTCACGCGTCTCGGCAAGGTCTTTGCGTCGCTACAGACGGAGCGAGCGTGACAAGGGAGCTCGTCGCTGGATGTTGACCGCCATCGATCGGAGAGAGCCATGATCCGAAAGTTACCTTCCGGGCAATACCGACTCTATTCGCTCAAGAAAGATCATCGGACGGGGCGTCGCCGCAACCTCGGGACATTTTCGACGCGCGAAGCGGCCGAAAAGCACGAGCGAGCCGTCCAGTTCTTCAAACGGCATTGATCGCATGCTTCACCGCACCGATGATGGTGAGCACGCGCGAACGCCTCCTCGCGATGGATTCGGCCCGCAGGACGTCCTTCTGACCGATCTCTACGAGCTCACGATGTTGAGCGGGTACGAGACATCGGGATTGCGCGATTCCGCCGTCTTCGAGCTCTTCGTGCGCGCGCTCCCCAAATCACGCCGGTTTCTCATCGCGGCTGGGCTCGAGCAAGGAGTGGAATTTCTCGAGAACCTGCACTTCGGGCGCGCCGAGCTCGACTATCTCGCGGAGAGTGGTCGCTTCTCGGCGACCTTCGTCGAGCGGTTGTCCAAGCTGCGATTCACGGGAGATGTCGATGCCGTCCCCGAGGGAACCATCGTGTTCGAGAACGAGCCTATCGTTCGAGTGACGGCGCCTCTTCAGGAAGCGCAGTTCGTCGAGGCACGGCTGATGAACCTCATCCACTTTCAAACCGTCATCGCGTCGAAAGCGGTGCGCTCGGTTCTGGCGGCACCGGGAAAGATACTGGTCGATTTCGGCCTGCGGCGCGCGCAGGGGTTCGAAGCCGGTTTGCTCGCCGCGCGCGCCGCCTATCTCGTCGGCTTTGCGGGGACGGCCACCGTGCTGGCGGGCATGCGCTTCGGCATCCCCCTCTACGGCACGATGGCTCATTCGTTCATCGAAGCGCACGACGACGAGCTTGCGGCGTTCCGCGCTTTCGCGGCAGCCAATCCGGACGACGTCTTCCTCCTCATCGACACCTACGACACCGAGG
>Ga0111538_10003872_pt1 | contig 20869 bp, 16 predicted proteins | sample SoiMethybrSBSTD1_FD_79669 | JGI IMG/M metagenome (GOLD analysis project Ga0111538, IMG submission 79669) | Bulk soil microbial communities from a Populus tree surrounding site in Tennessee, USA - Soil MetaG P. TD hybrid SBSTD1 (version 2)... | ecosystem: Environmental > Terrestrial > Soil >... | reverse complement strand
TTCACCAGGCAAGCGAGCTGGAAATGCAGGCGCTTCGCGCACAAATGAACCCTCATTTTATTTTTAATTCCCTGAATGCGATCAACAGATTTATTTTGCAAAGCAACAAGCAGGAAGCATCTCAATACTTAACAAAATTTTCAAAACTGGTCCGATCTATTCTTCAAAACTCCATGGCGTCTTCGATCGACCTTGAACGTGAGATTGAGTCATTACAGCTGTACCTGGAGCTTGAGGCACTTCGCTTTAATAATAAATTTAGTTTTAACATCGCTGTTGCTCCCAATGTGGACATTACCATGGTGAAGGTCCCTCCATTATTAATTCAGCCCTTCGCCGAGAACGCCATATGGCATGGTCTTATGCAAAAAAATGAGGTGGGTCATCTCGATATTAAGGTCGTACAAGAGGACCGTCATTTGATTTTGCGCGTTACTGACGATGGCGTGGGGAGGCAAAAAGCGGCTGAAATAAAAAGCAAATCAGCCACCAGGCATAAATCGCTGGGTTTGAAAATAACAGAGGATAGGATTGCAATGCTTGGAGCATCGGCGATGACAGAATCATCCATCACAATTAACGACCTTGTTCATCCAGATGGAAGCGCTGCTGGTACTGAAGTCACGATTAAAATTCCTTTGGTATATGATTAAAGCAATACTAGTTGATGACGAATTGCATTGTCTAGAAACGCTAAGCATTTTGTTAAAGGAATATTGTCCTGACGTACAGGTCGTAGAACAATGCAGTTCTGCTCAGGCTGCTTTGGAGGCGATAAAAAAGGTAAAACCATCGGTTCTCTTCCTTGACATTGAAATGCCCGGGATGAACGGATTTGAGCTCCTGGAAAAGATAGACAACATTAATTTTTCCATCATTTTCACTACAAGTTACAATCAGTATGCAATAAAGGCAATCCGGTTTAGCGCGCTGGATTATTTATTGAAACCAATTGACTGCGAAGACTTAGTGGCCGCAGTCAATAAAGTGATGCGTATAACACAGCCACCGTCGTCGGAGCAGTTAAACATGCTGATGAACATAATTCAAAACAAAGGCGCTGGCTTCGCAAAAATTGCCGTGCCTACGTCCGAAGGTTTTGAATTAATTCAAGCCAACGAAATTGTTTATTGTGAAGCAGACGATAATTATACTTATTTCTTTCTTAAAGGTAAAAGTAAAATTGTAGCGTGCAGAACGCTGAAAGACGTGGAGGAACAGCTGGAATCGTTTTCTTCTTTTGTTCGCGTACACCATTCTTATCTTGTCAATCTCAATGAAGTATCCAAATACGTGCGGGGTGAAGGCGGATATCTGCTCATGAGCACCGGAAGCACAGTCAACGTTTCGCGTAGCCGCAAAGAGGCGTTGTTGAAATTTTTTTAGGATTAATATTCTAACACGCTACGTACTCAACCTTGCACGTTACTTAGCCTTTAAGCAGGTTACTCGATGCCAATAGCTAAGGCTATCTCAATCCCATAGTTTTATATCGTATTCAGCACAAGGAATTCCAGCATGCAAAATTTTCTTACGCACGATCAAAAACCGTCTATTCTAAATTTTTTACCCATGAAAATTGTAAGACGAAATAAATGCGATATTAAAAAGTGCATCATTCTTTTTGGACTCATTTTCATACTTCACAATACATTCGCCGAAATTAAAAATGGTTATGGAAATGACATTCTTCAACTGCATGAATCACTGAAAAACCTGAAATCAATTTTTAATGAACCCGACCGTTTGACATTTGCCCGGAGGCGACAGATAGAATCAAAAATTGCTTATATAGAAAATTCCATTTTCTATTATAAAGTGACCGAAAGTTTACTGAATCAATTTAAAATGATTGCCCCTGACTTGTATGCAGAGATCGATACAATAAGAGATAGCAAAGGAAGACCAGTAAATGTTTACATAAAATTTGTACCCGTTAATGGCACGCAACTCCAGGCATGGGGAGCAACCTACATTAATTTATCAGAGACTGATTCAGTTGCTTATTGCGCTGAATACGGGGAGAATGCAGTATCCGTTAAAATATGGATTGTCAGTAAAGCGCTCTTAGTGTTGTCTCATGAAATGGGACACGTAAAATACCAGGTCCCGAATCTGGCATCGTATCTCGAATACTATAAGGAACATTATTCCCCTAATGTAGATCAATACGACATTTTAGGTCACAACGCAGACGATCCCAGTGGGAAGAGTGCAATTCAGTTTGAAAGAAGATTTCGCAAAGAATACGCCAATTTCTTAAAAACGGGTAGTGAAAAGATTGAAGATCCCATGGCGATCATGGATGCGATCAGAAAAAACATAAACAAAAATATTTAGATAATAACGTTTGGGTTAAACGTTAATTTGGTAAGTAGCCGTGCTTCCAGACGGGAAGCGCGGCGCTTTCAACGTTTCAAGCCATTTCAGATATACAGATAACGAGCCAGCCATCATTCTTAGTTTGTTAGATCTTTCCAATAACTAACTTCGATTCCCGCCGAATTGCGTGTAAATTTGCCAGTCAAATAGTCAGTTACCTTGGAATCAATTTAGAATCCGTAATTCCTTAACATAGAACAATCCGTAATTTTGTATTAGATACAAATGAAACTTAATATGACGGCGGTACACACGTAGGATTAAAACTTATGGACGAAGCATTGTTAAAGCAAATTTCCTCAGGACTGCGAAAAGCTGCATTAAATCAAGAAACCAAGGCGTATATTTTATCCAATCCAGTTTTGTTCAACACGCTTAAAAAAGCGGCTGACCGATATATTGGTGGCGACACACTTACAGAAACCATTGATAAAGTAAAAAACCAAAACAAAAATGGCTTTAAATGTTCGATTGAATTCATGGGTGAAAGCACGCAAACGGCGCATGATGCAAATGAAGCCAGGAATGAATTTCTTAAAATCTGCCAGTCTATCAAAGATCAAGGATTGAACGCTGCGGTATCCCTTGACTTATCTCATATCGGACTTGCTACCTCAAAGGATTTATGCTTCAACAATCTGAATCTGATTTGCCAGGAAGCAGCGAAAGGAAATATTGAGATAATCATCAGTGCTGAGGATACAGAAAGGACCGATGCTGTGCTGAAGACATACATTGACATATCAAAAATTCATCAGCATGTTGGCATCACACTTCAAGCCTATCTGTTTAGAACAAAGGATGATTTTGACGATGTTGTTAAGTTAAATGGAAGGATCAGAATCGTAAAGGGTGCATTTGAAACTCCATCCGGACTTTCCATGGCGAGAGGAGAAGAACTGGACAATGTGTATCTGGGCTATGTGAAAAGGTTATTGTCAAAAAATCATCCATGTTCAATCGCCACACACGATGAGAGCATACAGCAAGAAGTTAAAAAAATGCTTCAGGTTTATAATGTGAAGGGCGATAGTTATGAGTTTGAAAGTTTATTTGGAATACAAAGTGAGCAGTTGTTGCGACTCAAAGAAGAAGGGCATCCGGCTAAGATATATTTCGTTTATGGTAAAGAGTGGTATTTATATTTATGTAACCGACTGGCCGAATATCCTTTAAATGTATTTCAGGCGCTAAATGATATTTTACGTGCATAGACTGCACCCGGCTTGAACTTCAACCCTTCATTCAAATGAAGTGCGATGATTAACGCTGTGCTTTCCTGCGCGCCCTCGTGCGAGCAGCCTTCTTTGCCGCTTGAGAACGTTTACGAGGTCCTTTTGTCTTTGCTGCTTGCTTTGCGGAAGCAGATCGCTGCGAAGGAGTACGTTTTTTTGCTGCGGCACGTGCTTGACGCGAAAGGGCATCGCGAGAAACAGCAGTTCTGCCTTCACGCTTTAGTGCACGAACACTTGCCCGCGAACGCGTTGGAGAAACAGGTTCGTGTTTGCGGCCTTTCTCATAGGCCCGCTTTGCACTTTTACGCGTCTTTTCCGAAACCGTTCCTTTTTTTGGTGGTTTCAGGTCAATACCAGCCCTACGCGCTTTTGACAATCCGATGGCGATTGCTTGTTTCGCCGATCTTGCCCCATGTTTCCCTTCGCGGATATGTTCGATTTCTTCGCGAACAAATTCACCGGCCTGCGCATCGGCTGATTTGCCCTCGCGCTTTGCCCGCTTGACACGATTAATTGTTTTTTTGTCTGGCATAACATTTTATTTTATTGAACGACAATTATTATGCCGTGCGGTCGCCCGAAGTCACCTAGCGTTCGATCTAGCAAGAATTAACAGGAAACAATTATAATCTAGATTTCAAACTCGGCTCCATCAACTGCAATATCCAGGTTGAGACCATTCTTTTCCATCGATTTTATCTTTTGAATTCCAGATGAAATATCTTTTAGGAACCATGTACCAAAGTGAGTGAAGACAATACGTCCGGTAAACTTTTCAAATAGATTTACCAGGTCTGGTACTCCATTGTGTCCAAAAATTTTGTCCTGCTTATTTTTTCTGATCAATCCTCCTTTTCTTAAAAAACTTGCCTCGGTGATAATAAGGTCAAGCCTCCTTAACCTTTTAAAATATTTTTCATCAATAGAAGCGATGTCCCCCGAGTAGAATATCCGCTTGTTACCATTCTCCACCAAATAAGCCACTGATTTCACTTTTAGACTATGGGTCACAGGAACTGGTGTTATTCTGTATCCTGCAATCTCTATCGCCTTAGAAATCAACTTCATCTTTTTTAGTTTTTCTGAATTTTCGGGTGCAAATACAGTTGCGTCAGTTATAATTTCCGTACCTGGAGTCATGAAGAATGCATGATCTGGATGTAAATGTGTTATAAAAATGTATTGTGGATTATATTTCAAAAATGTCTTTTCGCCGATATCCAGCAATATCATTTCATCAATTAAGACGCCTGAATGCATTAGATGCTTTGGGCCGGTTGCGTGTATCTCGCCCCGTGTCCCAAGGATTTTAATTCGCATTGTGAAACCGGCCGAATTTATTAATAAATGCAAATCAAATGCTGTATTGTTCCCGATATTCCTTTGGGGTCAGCCACAGCTCGCTAATCTCAGCAGGTAGCTGGGCAACAATATCTTTAACTTCACCAATTGCGATATGATTTCTTAGAACTTTAAATACTGCCTTTGCTCTTTGTATGGCCATGTCATCGTTTCCAAAATCCTGTGGCGCTGTTTTAGGATTTTTTAAAAGCAGACATTCAATAAATTCATCGAGCGTCCGAATACGCTGTTTTGGATGAATTCGCCAGCCGTTTACATAGATCGCTTTCAACATCATCGGCAATTGAGAAATAAGATGCAACGACTCTTCAGGAGTGAGGAGGTCACGCAAAACATGCAGAACAGACGTCATAATTCTGTCTGCCTGATCAATACTATCGGTATTGGCAAGTTCTGAAGCAACCTCCTTTACAAATTTATGAGCTTCCTTAGCATGTTGTTCATATTTCATAATGCCTGCATTTCGATGGAAGATTGTTTCTCCTTTCCCGCCGACAAAAATTATACCTTAGGCTGTCATTAGCGCCCTAAGCAACATTAATTCAATTGAGAATATTCTGGCGCGTTAGCGATTCGGATTCGAGTTGATGGTAGATATTACTGGTCGAGCTCCCGTGACTTCCGTTTTGTTGTACGGAAGGAATAAAAGTTTATTAATCGTATAATAATCAGAATTTATAGTGCCAGACGAAATTCAAATCATGCAACGACTTTTTGGCCGCGCATAATCCAGCCTTGTGAGGATTTTATACAATAGTGTGGAAAATATTCTTCGAAAAAATTACCAGCCTCTTCATACTTCAAAAACAAACATCTGGCTGTAGCATAATTACCACCATTGAATATGTTTTGGACACTGAAGGCCTTCTTCTTTAGTGGCACAGTTTTGTTGCTCTTTTATCATACTTGTATCTGCAGAAAAAGACTATTGATCTGAATTGATTTCTTTTAAGCAGGATTTACAATTTGTGACCGAAGCCATTCAATAGGTTTCGGGCGAAAGAATGCTTGTGCCTGGGAGTTTTTAGTAAACTGAAAGGGGCCTGTTTTGCAATGGCTAAAAAAAATGAAGCGATGATCCATGAAGTATATGAAAGACATATGAGGGGATTCAAGCGGCAAATCACCGGAGCCATTCGCGACATTAACACACCCACGGCCGAAAACATGTTTGACGTACGCAAGACTGATCCAGGTCCTGGCCCACCGCGCAACGAGGTTCCAGCGCCCTTACAAGAAGAACATAGCGGTCCGGATAAAATCAAAGAAATAAGAAATGAAGCTGCCGCAGCCAAACTACCAGAAACACGACAATCAATAGCAATACGAAATCCAGACAAGCAAAAGGAATTGATGGAAATCGTGAGGCAAAGAAGCGAAAAGTTTGAGCGCGAATTGCGTGGTCTGAAATCGTTGAATAAAAATGCTATTGAAGCCGCAGCACAGAAATTCAAATGTGACATAATTGATAATGTACGGAAACGACTAACGGAAAAGACGTATAGGTTGTAAGCGTCGTGCACCACATCAAATGCGTCGGAAAAAGATAATATGCCAGGTGTCTCGTTGACAGGCAGAAGCCTTGTCAGGTTTATATGGCGTATGGCATCGTAACTAACTTGTTTTCTCCCTATGAAACTGACTGACTATCCTGATAAAGAGGGGCAGATTTATGGGATTTTTATTGCTGTTGCGCTAATGGCCTACTTCTGGATCGCATGGTTGTTTGGATTTGTTAATATACCTGAATTGAGGTTATTTAATTTATTCATTCAGACAGGAGGAATTTATTTGGCCTGTAAGCAATTCAAACGAAATCACGGAGGGAATCTACACTACTTTCGGGCCATAACAATTGGTTTTCTCGCATCAACGATTGGAACATCGTTGTTTGCATTCTTCCTGTTTATCCTTTTTCAAATTAACAAGGGACTATACGAATCCATCATTAAAAATGAACCCTTGCGTCCTTATCTGACTGTTTACCTGGCGACTTTTGCAGTATGGACCGAAGGAATCATTTCCGGTTCAGTGGCAACTTTTTTGCTGACAAATATCATGGATACGGATCGACCGTGACATTTTTTGAAAGAATCGTTTTCTTGAAAAATAGGCTAAAGGTTACTACACACTACTGGTTCAAAAATCTGAAGCCTAAATTTATGTTGGTTCTCACCCTACCGTCCTGATCGCAGTACATGGACGTGACTTCAATCGGTCCGATGGCGGAATCAAAACCAAATGTCAGTCCATAGCCACTGAGAAATTTGTCGTCGCCGGACATGTTGTTGGATGATTGATTGTGAAAATTATACAGCGCAAGATTAACACGCCCTGTCAGGTAAACGCTTTTTGCAAGTTTATACTGCAGTCCGAGTTGGAGAGACGCGACACTTCCCGTTTTTATTTCCGCGTCATTCAATCCGTAAAATGAAACCTGATTAATTAAATTCTCTCCAACGCCGCCCAGTTGAAATCCATTTGTAAGGAAAGGGTTGTCGGAAGATAAATAGCCAAACGTTAGATTTTGAATAAATGCAAATTTTGACCGAAGTGGTGAATAGTGGTCTATTTTAAAAAACAGCCGTCCGTAATCTTGCGTATCAAATAATGCGGTATCGCTCGGAGTCTCTACCCCGTTTTCCACCGTTGAATAGTCCATCCGTTGCCGGTAGACAAAACCCGCGTTTGCCCTGATTCTCCATCCTTTGGTGGTGAAATATTTTTTATCAACATTGTTGTAATGGTAGCTCAAATACGAATGGTAGTATCGATCCTTCGTCTTAAAAGTAACATCTGGCAATTCAACGGTCTTCAACCTTGCGTTATTGAATTGGTGACTCAAACCGACATAGGAATTCCGGTTGAGGGTATATTGCAGTCGCAAATCAACGTTAGAATAGCTGCTTCTCAGCGTTTCCGATAGATCAAAATCATTGTAGATAGGGTAATCGATGAACTCTTTGAAATAGGAGAAATTGAAACCGAACCTACGGTGTTTTCCTAAATATTTGAAATACTCTAAATTAAGTCGGGGGTTTTCGCTTACGGCAACGGAAGCGAGCGCACGCGATTCTTTGAACAATAAATCCCGTGATGTCATGTTTAAAATCACGCTCAATTTAGTGAAGGTATTGTAGTTCAATCCAAATTTCACAGCTGTTAATGCATTTTCTTCAACCTTAAAACGCAGATCTGTTTTTTCTGAATCGTCTGTGATAAAATCGTATTTAATCGCCTTATAATATCGTGACCCGTAGGCGGTCCGTATTGATTCGGCCAGTTTCTTACTCGAGAACTCGGTATTACCGTCTAAAGCTAATAATCCAAAGAAGAACTTAGAGGTCGTGTTCTTCAGCCCGTCAACGGAGTAGGAACGGATCTTTAACACTTTCGTTTTGGGTAATCGATCTTTTACGAATGGTGTCTGAGGATAAATTGAATTCAGAGAGTCTGCCAGTTTCTTAAATTTGGGATAATATATTCTCCCATATTCCTTTCCAATGTCAATAATCGAATCAGAGGTTGCGAAGCTGCCTGTACCGTGGCCTTGTAAATCAGGTAAAATGTAAATATCACATTCTTGTTTGTGCTGTTCGAAAGTGCTGGCGTCTTTAAAAAAAGCTAACTGAAGCAAAACACCGAAAGTCGTTTTCAGGTCTTCTGCCTTGTCGAGTCCTTTATTGAGGTTAACGCCGATCACAAAATCAGCGCCCATTTTTTTTACATCCAATACCGGGAAATTATTCACGACACCTCCATCCACCAATGTCTTTCCCTGGTATTGAACGGGCGTAAATACACCCGGTATGGCCATGCTGGCACGAATACATGTGATGATATCTCCTTCCCCCATGACAACTGCATCGCCTGTAGATAAATCCGTGGCAATACATTGGAAGGGAATGGGCAATTGCGAAAAATCGGTGATATTATAAACCGGGTGAAATAATTCTGCGAATTTTAACCACAGTTCCTGACCCTCAATTATTCCGGTGCCGATTTTAAATTTGCGGTCGGCAAACGGCACTTCGATCGCATACTTGTTAAATTCATCTTTCTCTTCAATGCCGATAGCATTTAATTGAGGTGCAGTTGAGAATAGGATGTTCCAGTCAAGCTCGCGGGCAATGGCTTCTATATCATTGCCAGAATATCCGGACGCATACAGGCCGCCTACCACGCTTCCCATACTGGTTCCCGTAATGTAGTCGACTTTCAGACCCGCACTATCGATTGCCTGAAGAATGCCGATATGAGCAAACCCTTTTGCACCGCCACCGCTGAGGGTCACGCCGATTTTAGGCCGTGTCGATGATGTCTGCGCGATAGCGCTTGTTATGGAAATTAACAGTAATCCGATTATTTTAACTGCAAGAACGGTTACTTTCATAGTATTCGCATCGATTTCTAAGGTCCTTTAGTGATATGCGGAGATCTCACAAGAAATATAATGATGAACACGGTGATTTTCGTTAGACATCAGCGTCTAGTGGTGAAAAAAAGAATCATTGCCAACGCCTGGATACAATTAGTAATTGAACATTACTAATAATAATGCCAGTGAGAAGAAATAATAAAAGGGCTGCGCGAAAGGCCCACCCCTTAACCTAGAACCAATACCCACTATATGATAGCCAATGATATTGACTTAGATCAGATCGATTGAAGTTGCGTATGAAAGAAAGTCTTGAAGGTCGATTCAGTTTTTGGCGTTTCCACCATGCCTTTAACTTCCAGCATCATTCAAAATCAGAAAATGGAGACCACGTTAAACTATGGGTAACTTGGAAAAATGTATATATTGTGCCGGGTGCGCTAAAAAAAAATTCCTCTCAGTTGACAATCTTCGGTCAAAAGGCATCGATTCTTTGCTGGAATTATCAAATAAGTAAAATTAGGTAATGGAACTGTTCCTTGCTCAATGCATTCTTAAAAACCACGTCATGACAAAAATAATCTTAGTCGGTCTCCTCTTCATTTCCCTATCGACCGCGTTGGCCCAGCCCATTCCACCACGATCCATTGAAGATAGTGTAATCGGCTGGAAGAAGATCTATCACTTAAAAGGTGCGAAAGAGCCGTTAAAGTTTGACGACAAAACTTATTCGATAGCACAGCTATCCATTTGCGATTCATTGATTAACTGGATGCAATCCAGTTATGTGCCAAAAGGCGGATTAGGCGATGCAAAAAGAACTGTGGTGGGAAATTTAGACATGTATCATCAAGGTGATGCGTCGCTCCCGCCGAGTTATGGTGCATATACAAAGACCTACATAGACCTCCGGTACAACAGCAGTGGAAAGATGGAGCCTGTTAGCGATAGCCATGAACGATGGAGTATCAGGGCGAATGCTCCCGTTGGCATTGCGGCTGACATCTACTGTACACCCACACAATATTATTTTACGCTTCCCACTTTTGAAGAACAGGGCTATGGCAATGACCTGCCGATACTATACGGCCTGGCTACCCACCCGAACACGCAGAAATATTTCACCTACTTTAAAAGAAACTCTGCGATCGGCAACGAGAAAACGGTGTTGCTCTGCAAAGACAATAAACCTCCATTCATGAAAATTACCAAAGGAGAATACTTGCAAATAACGGAGGCTGCGGTTGCCATGAAGTATGACGCGGAGAAGAAGAAAATATACGCGGAGAATAAGAACGACCAGAGGAGCATTGATTACTTCATGAAATATCTGAATGAAAATAATGAGAAGCGGATCTTGTGCCTTAAAAATAATAAAGAAAAATATAAGAACCGCCTGCAGGAGCCTGCACAGATTTATACTGATCAACCGAGTATCCTCCTGGAAAACTTCCCGGATGTTTTTGAAGGCAACGGCGCAGGCAGTGTAAAATTATTTGTTTATAAGATTGATCCGGTTGTCGCTGAGCTTTGCAAAACGGACAAACCCCAGTGGATCGTGGTTACCTGGCATGGAGATGTTACCAGCCCCGTAGGTAAGCATCAACACGAGTCCATCATCAATAATTTTAATTTTGATTATGTGTATAATTTCTTCTTTGATCCGGAAAAAGTAAAGGGGCAACCCTATAAACCTCTTCGTTCACCAGTATTTAAAGCGGCCGTCGTAGTTACCGCGAGTTCAGCTGCGAATGAAAAAAATACGGCTGACAAGAACGTTCATTTTTTTGATGATTTTTCAACGACGGGTGCGGGACAAAAGCCAATCGGATGGGATGCCAGAGACAATAGGGAGGGCGTTAGCAGTGCAGTGACTACGATTGATGAAACACCGACTAAATGGGCTGTGGTTGATGGAAATTCCATGTCTCCCAAGGCGTTAAAAAAACCGCTACCGCCAAATTTCACGTTATCCTACGACGTGGTCGTCCCGGAGAATTTTACCTGGGGCGCCAAAGGTTTAGTGCTTCTGTTGTCCAAAGAAAAAACACAAGGGGTAGCAGAAGCCTTTATACGCCTCAAAGTGCGGCCCGGCTCAGGTGGGGGCAATGGAGAAGCCGAATTTGAAACTAAATTTCCGTCGGCTTATGCCAATGGTTCGAAGTGGTATGTTATACCTGGCTTTTCAAACAATAAAAAGTTGAATCGCATTAGCATTAGTATCAAAAAGAATGGTGACCTGCTTCAGTTGATCATTGATAAAAATCTGATCGCAGAATATGCTAAAGGCATTCCTGCCGATATGTTGTTTAATGCGCTGTTTTTAGAGATGGGGCAAAAAGGCAGCGAAAATGATCATTACTATGTCAGCAATATCAAAATCACAAAGGATTAAAGTACTGTCCAACAATGTTTTGTACAGCGGGCTGGTTATCGCGGCTGCAAACCTTTCATCTCGGGCTTTTGTTCTTCGCTCAACGGGCTGACTGATGGTCGAAACGCAATAACGATTCCAGCTATAGTGTAGCTTACTGCCGCGGTGGCCAATACAACCGTGAAGCCAAAGGCCATTCCAAGGATGATAGCGCTGACCGAACCAATAACGGTAAAAAACCCATTAACACCCCATGCCCACGGCGCAAGTGGTCCTGCTTCCTTTCCAATTAATCGTAATCCCAAGGGAAACGGCATGCCCAGTACAATGCCAAGTGGCGCAACCAATATCATGGAAATAAATACGCGTAGTCCCAGTGAAAAATGCAACGTGGCGTTGAAAATGAATGGGAGTAAAAGTGCAGTAGCCAATAAGACCAAAAGAATAAGGGGTACGAGTTTCGTAAATATCGCTCGCGCATCCTGATCAAATAGTTCTGACAAATAAGAACCGATGCCTGTGAATATTAATAGACTCGCCAGGATCACCGCATAAGTGTACACTGGCTGCCCAAGGTATAAATTGAACTTTTGCAATAAGGCGATCTCAATCAGTATAAATCCAAGTCCTAATCCGGCAAAATAAACCAGGAAATTCCATTTGCCTTTTGACTGCAAACCCTGCCTGGAGAATTTCCATAATGGCAGGAGAATCAGGATCGCTGCGATTAATAGCGACTGGAATAAAATGGTTACCAGGGTAATTTCTGCGATGGGCTTATCCTCCAAAGCCATGCGTCCTCGGTTGTTCTGTGTAAATATTTCGCGGAAATGTTCCAAAGAGATGCTTGACCAAGGAACATGTTGATTAAAGAAGGGTTTGTCGTCGGTCGCCGGTGCGAGTTGAATGGGGTTGCTCGCATACAAAGATTTGAGGTCTTTACTGTTCACGATCTTATGATAAATACTATTCTCATCGTTAGGACCGAATGGTGAGTAGAGCATTTGTCGCGCTACTACAGAGGTATCCGTATGGATTTCAAGTAACGACTCCATCTCATTAACTTCTGTTTCAAGGAGTGGCGATTTTTTCATCACAAATGCTGCCGAGAACTTATACTTTTCCTTTAATTCCCGCCGGGATGGCTCGTTATAGGCAAACATATGATTGCCTGGTGATTGAATTCCACGGTCCAAAAACATTTCGGTCGCGGTCGTGAACAAGCGGGCGATCTGAATTTCAGGGCGAGTGAAGTAAAGTACGCCGTCATCTGTGAGGTGATCGAAGTAATCCTCAAAAGCTTCGCGGGTGAGCACATAATTTTCTGCCAGGCTAAGGGCCCCGGAAGCTACCGCAGCATTGCTGATGGTGTGGCTCGAAAGGATGATATCGTATTTCTCGTTTGACCTTTTTATGAAGTTCCTTCCCTCGTCTACCACTAACTTTACTTCAGGACGATCGGTCATGCGTCCCCATTGATCCTTCAGTATGTCGCGCTGAACGTTGACAATGATAGGATTGAGTTCCACCGCAGTAATCGATGAAGCGCCGATGATGAGGCTTTCAAAAATTTCATCGCCCGCGCCCGATCCGATGATGAGGACTTTGGGATTCTTTTTTGATAAGGCCGCAACCTCTGCACGTACGTTGGTCAGGTCGAGGCGTTTTGCCCGGTCGCGTCGCACCTCGTCAAGGACATTATCGATGCCCTTGCTTAGATCCACAATTCCTGTCGCTGCCGTGCCGCCGTCAATGACAAACCTGAGCACACGTGGAAAGTTTCGAACGGTGTCTGCGGGAAAATCGTAGAGATCAATCTTTGAAAAAGTATTCCACTCCGAATAAACAGGCGTGATGCCCTTAAGGGCTGCGCCCTTGTTGACCGTGGTTTTTATCGGCAAAAGCGTCGCGGCAAAAAAGGAAAGAAAGGCCAGGACAGCAAAGGACGTGATGCCAATAAGCCTCCAGTTGCGTGGCTCATGCCATGAAAAAGCAGACGCAGCCAGTGCACCAAATGCAGCAGACACTAACACAGAACCAGGGCCACCGAATTGTGGCATCACTAACGCTATGGCTGCGCAACCCAGGCCGGCACCGACCAGGTCGCCGGCATAAAGACGATTCGCGGAGGATTCAGAGCGTGTTAAAAGTAAACCGATGACAAGCCCCGAAAAATAGAATGGTAGTAAAACGGCAACATAATAAAGTGGCATGTAAAATAATTGTGACTTGTCCGATAGTAAGCTGAACGGATCAAAAGGAATTTGTTGCATAAGCCAAAAGCTCAACACAGTAGAAAATCCGAAAGCGATTGAAAGTAAAACAAGCGTTTTATCCAGCGGACTATCTTGCCGTAATCGTTTCGAGATCGAGAGTGTAACGCCCGCCGCGCCGAACCCTAGTAGGGCAGTGGAGATGATCAGGAAACCAAAATGGTACCAAAGAGATACCGAGAGCACCCGGGTGAGGGAGAGTTCAAGTAAAAGGGTGGCGAAGGAAATGATGAATATTCCTGACAAGTGGTGAATCGACACTTTGTTTCTCATGACGGAGACGTATAGGTTTTTGGAAATTTATTTGTGATATCTGTTTCTTCTTTTAGAATTTCACGCAGCTTCTAAGAAAGATATTTAATTATTTTCACTCAATAAAATCGCTCCCTGAAAGCTGGTTCGAGTGTTGAGCGCGAGGCGACACTCGCACCTAAAATATTGTAAGTGTTCTCCAAGCGAGTCCTTCGACATGACTTACGTATCAATATAAATCTCCGATCGGTAATCATTAATGAGTTCAACGATCGATTATCACGAATAACTTGAACCCTTAGCGACAATTCTGCGAGTATCTCATGCCTCCGGATATATATATCGCTACCATAAATAAATTTTGTAACCTCTTAGGTTGGCCCCACTCTAACAAGAAGCAGTGGATAATTCATACAGTCAAAATGTAAAACTATGAAGCCCCTAAAAATGATTGGTGTAATGTCATTATTTATGATGACTGCACTCACGCAGTGTGACGATGACGATGTACCGGGCGCCGAATTGGATAAACCTGTGCTTGATCCTGCACTGGTCGCGGAAGGCAAGGAAATTTTTAGATTTGATACGTTTGGAGATGAAGTTTTTTGGACTGATCTCTTGCACATCGACAAAGCCATTTTAGGTAATGCGAACGGAGGTTTTGGTTCTGGCGTTAGTCCGACGACAGCGTTGGCTGTAGGTCTAAAAGTAGATGCCGAAGCGCTGCCCGCCAGCTTAGTTACAGACATCAGTGCAGGACAGGTGGATTTAAACGATCCTGCTACAACAGTCGCCTTATTAAAACTTGATGCAGTAGTTGGGCTGAAAGGAAGTTTTGACGTAAGTGGTAAAATGATTTCGCTGGGCGTAACCTGCGCGGTATGTCACTCAACAGTAGATGATTCATTTGCGCCAGGCATTGGAAAACGGCTTGATGGATGGGCGAACCGGGACTTGAATCCAGGTGCTATCATTTCCCTTACGGATAATGCAAAACCAGTTGCTGACTTCCTGAAGGTAGATGAAGCAACATTAAGAACCGTGCTTGCTGCCTGGGGACCGGGTAAATATGATGCTGTCCTGTTTTTAGACGGAAAGGCGACACGCCCCAATGGAGCCATCGCCCCTGACCTGATCCCGGCTGCATATGGCATGCAGGGGATCGAACTTACTACCTATACGGGATGGGGTAGCTTAAGTTATTGGAATAATATGGTGGCCGTAAATGAAATGCATGGCACAGGCAACTTTTCCGATCCCAGGATAAACGATGCTGCCAAGTATCCCATTGCCGCTGAAAATGGTTTGTACAATGTTACTGTCAGCAATGATTTAGTAACTCCTAAATTGCCCGCTTTAAAGGAATACCAATTGTCTCTTGACCCACCCGTTCCTCCGGAAGGTAGTTACGACAAACCATCTGCAGATCTTGGCAAAACTTTATTTACGGGTAAAGCAAACTGTGCATCGTGTCACAAGGCTCCTATTTTTGCGGACAATATTTTGCATACGGCTGAAGAAATGGGTATCGATGACTTTGAAGCAAGCAGATCTCCTACAGGAAAATATCGTACGACGCCGTTGAGAGGTTTATTTGCAAGGGCAAAAGGTGGATTCTACCACGATGGTCGCTTTGCTACGCTTGACGATGTTGTCAATCATTACAACAACCATCACCAATTGGGTTTGACCTCAACTGAAATTGACAATCTGGTTGAGTACCTGAAATCAATTTAACAACTATTTAAATTGATGTAAGCACAAGCGTACCTTTCAACAAATGAAAAGTACGCTTGAGCTTTTACATGAATTTTTTTCAACACAGATGAGCTTACGCAGTCATTTGAAAATAGACTGGGCTACCTGACATCAGGAATAATTCGACTCATAACGACAATTCAGCAAGTATCTCCTGGCTTGCTGCATTCTCCAGATCACCAATCTTAATTTTGTCGCCGCTCACTGAATTCTTGAAAGCTTCCAGTGCGAGTTTTTTGTTCCCACTTTTCAAATACTCACTGGCCGCCTGGATGGCAACGTTGTAATTCACCGGGGCAATTACTTCTGGTACGTTGGTGTTTATATTTTTGGTCGTGAGCAACTTTGAAATCGTGAATGCTCTCATAGACGTATCCATAAATGGTTGGCAGAGATCGAGAACATCCTTCTTGCTAAGGTCCTTATTCAACCACGCCTTTTCATCTTCCCTCGCTATGAAGACAGGCATGCGCTTTTTGTTATTATGTACGTATTCCATAATTGTATTTGCCTTGGTCGTGAGCACGGTGTAACTGTAATAATATTGACCGGTCTCCTTGTCTTTCCATCGGCTATACAACCCTGCCATTGATCTGACTTTTTGATCCCGGAAGGTTACATGATAAGGTATCTTAACGGTGCCTTGCTCGTCCAGCCAACGCCACTCAAAAAACCCGGTTACTGGAATAAGACATCGCTGACCATTTTTGATGGCATCTTTAAACGATGGTTTCTCATACATTTCTTCAGAGATACAATTCAATGTTTGCGTCCGTAAGATCATGGCCTTCTCTCTGTCCGTCATGTAAAAAGGAATAAGTCCCCACTTAAACAACTTGAAATTTACGGGATCACCTGTCGTGATGACAGGACTAGGCAGATAATCAAAACCGTTTTCATGATATCGGTAGAAGCCATCCTCTTTGAAGCTTTCTAATGTTTTGAGACACCACTTCATTTCAGAAAGCTCCTGCTTGGTATAAAAACTCGGCAATGCATCCTTTTGCGAATATTGTATCAGCTGGTCGTTAAGCGCCTTGGGTTCACCAAGACCCATTTCCAAAAGCTTTTCATCTTTCTTTAGCAGCGCTGTAAATTGTTCCTTTACCAGTTCAAGGTCGTCCTTGATAGCATGAAATGACGCTGAATAATGGTCCATTAGATCGATAAACTTTTGGACTTCTGATTTATGGTAACACATAAGATTTGCTTGATTAAGTGTGTCTTTCCTTCCATCTGAGAACCGCTACGAAATTGGGTTGAATGAATGTAATATTATTAAAAATAGGGACTTCGGCCATTACGAAGCCAGTCTAAATGTTATTCAAAAATTGTGAAATCTTGCTGCAACTCAAGTGGGCGACCATCTAATTGGTTTGCATGAGGAGGTAGCCATGACTTGGTTGTGTGAGTTGGGTTCTTGGGAAGTTTACCAAAAAAAATCAGCATCAGGGGATCACCATGATGCTGATTTAAAACGAATGTGACTCATGAAGGTGTGGTTACTTCTTTGCGGCAAGCAATTCGTCCAAATTGTCGTGTGCTGCCGTGAAGCCTTCCTGGAATCCCAATTCGATAATTTTTTCCATATCTTCTTTGCTGCTGTAAGTAATTTCGATTTCAACTTTTGTTCCTTCAGGCGAAGGTTTAAAAGTCACTTTCCAATTCATGCGTGGAAACTCGGTGTTAATGTTTCCAGCCTCATCAGCAAAAGCATCCAGCCCTTCATAACTTTTTTGTGGAACAACTTTATGATATTCGGCCATTGCCCAGTGTTTCTCACCATCAGGGCCGAGCATGCAGTAGACCCACCGGCCGCCTTCACGGAAATCCATAGATTTTGTTTTTGCTTTCCATGGCTTTGGGGCCCACCATTGATCCAATAATTTCGGGTCGGTCCACGCGTTCCATACGTCTTCGACGGTTCCTGCAAACTCTCGCGTGATAAACATCTTGTTGTTAACAACGTCTTTGTTGATCGTCGTCTTCATGATTTTTTCTTCTGTTGTCTTCATGATTTTTTCTTTTTGGTTTTAAGATTTCGTAATACAATGTCAAGGTTGCTGAATCGGTCCTCCCACAGCGCGCGGAAGGGTTCAAGCCATTTGTCAACTTCTTTCATTTTTTGCGCGTTAAAGTGATAATAAATTTCCCTGCCAGTTTGTTCTTGTTTTACAAGTTTACATTCCGTTAAAATTTTGATATGCTTTGAAACAGCCTGTCGGCTGCTGTCAAAATGCTCCGCCAGCGCGTTGGGCGTCATTGCTTTCGAAGCAATTAGCATAGGATATCACGACGGGTGGGATCCGCAATTGCTTGAAATACATCTCGTCTCATAAGTTTTTGGCAGTCGTTAATGTGCTACCGATTGGTTGCAAATATATGTGCAATCGATCGGTTGCGCAAGAGAATCTTAAATTATATTTAAGAATTTTTACCGGGTCCGGATTTTAGCTAATTAGGAAAGCAATTCTGGTGGCGGACCGGCCGGTCTGGATTTATCTTCGGGAAGAGGCACGAATTCGTGATTATCAGAGGGCGGCAGTATTATTCGTCCTTCTTTCCAATCCGATTTAGCCTGGTCAATCCGCTCTCTGCGGGAGGAAACAAAATTCCACCAAATAAACCTTTCGCCTAACGGTTCGCCACCCAGGAACATCAACGTCGTTGGCTCATTGGCTATTATTGTGGGGTCAACGCTTTTATTAAAAACGAGCATCTGTCCCACGGCATAACTTTTCTCCTCAACCTCAACGCTACCCTTGACCACATAAATGGCGCGCTCCGAATGTTCCTTCGGCAACCCAAATCGAGTTCCTTTGTCGAGTATTACGTGAAGGTAAAATAACGGAGAATGTGTTTTCACGCTGCTTTTCAATCCAAAAGCGTTACCGGCGATGAGTCGCATCCAGACCCCCGTATCAGTAAATATTGGTAATATGTCCGGTTTATAATTATTAAAAGAAGGAATCGACTCTTCATCTTTTTCGGGGAGCGCTACCCAGGTCTGAATCATTTCCAAATTTCCTCCAGCCAATGCGGACGGATCTTCGAATCGCTCCGAGTGAGCTATGCCTTTTCCTGCTGTCATCCAGTTTACTTCGCCTGGTCGTATTACCTGTTCAACACCGAGACTGTCGCGGTGCGTTACCTGGCCCCCAAATAAATAACTAACTGTCGAAAGCCCTATATGAGGATGCGGCAGAACATCCATGGATTTTGCTTGCTGCGGTTGAACAGTTACTGGTCCAGCATGATCCATAAAAATAAATGGACCGACCATTCTTCTCATCCTGAATGGAAGAATTCTGCGTACATCCATACCAGGAGCCAGGGAGGCTTTACGTGCTTCAATCACTAAGTCTAGCATAACTACTCCTCTTGCTTTTTAAAATACACCTTAAAGACCGTGCCTTCACCTACCTTGCTTTCCAATTCGATTTTTCCTCCTAAGGCAAGGATTTGTGTTTTCACCAAATACAATCCTAATCCTTTGCCTTCGACATGGGTATGAAAACGCTGATACAATGTGAAAACTTTGTCTTTATACAACGTTGTATCTAGACCAAGACCGTTGTCACTTACGGTTAGACATACATAGTCATCTACTGGTTGTGTCGAGAGCGTAATAACAGGAACGCGATCCGGATGCCGGTACTTAATGGCATTACTTAACAGATTTTGAAAAACACTTTCAACGTAGGGTTTCACACTTCTTATTTTAGGAGCGATTGAAAAATCGGCCTTGATGATACACTTGGTATCTTCGATTTCTTTTTCAATGTAGTGTTTTACACGAGACAACTCATCATCCAGGTTCACGTCAGAAATAAACGAGTGATTATTTTTCCGAATCTCTAAAATGGTATTCAGGTCGCGCACTACGCGATCCAGTTCTTTTGCTGTGGAAACCATCTTTTGAGCCACCCCATTTGCTTCATGATTATTTCCTCTGGATTCAAGATCAAGGATATGACCAAGGCCCAACAGTCGGGCAACGGGTGCACGCAGGTTATGCGCTGATATAAACGCAAATTGTTCCAGCTGTTGATTGTACTCTACTAATTCTTTTGTTCTCGACTGGACCTCCATCTCCAGGTTTTCGTTCCGCAGTTTGATTTCCTCGTTTTGCTTTTCGATGGTTTTGCGCGCGTCTTCCAGTTTTTGGTTTTGCGCCCATACAACATCGCGTTGGGTCATGACTTCTTCCTGACTCTGTTTTAGCTCCTCATTTTGAGTTTGGATTTCTTCCTGGCGCTCTTGGAGCATTTCATTTTGACGGATGACAGCAGCATTCAACTCTGTGAGTTCGCTCGTTCTTTCCTGTACCAATGCGCTCAGTTTTTTGTTTTGATTTGCTATGCGTCTTGTCCGGTATCGATAAAATAAGATGGTCGATCCCACCACAAATACCGTTAGAAGGCCTCTAAACCAAACGGTCGCCCACCATGCTGGTAACACATGAATAATTAATGACGTCCCCTGTTCATTCCAAAGGCCATCGTTGTTGCTGGCTTTTACGGTAAAAATATAATCTCCTGGATCAAGATTGGTGTAGGTGGCAGACCGTTGCTGTGCGGCGCTCACCCAATCTTTGTCGAATCGCTGCAGTTTGTACGCATATTCGTTGCCCTGGGGGGAAGTGTAGTTTAATGCTACAAAACTTAGCGTGATAAAATTGTATTTGGCGGGCAACCATATTTCTTTGGTTTCGCCGATAGGTTTGTCTAGAATTTTGTGTTCACCACCGGCAAAGACCGACTTATTAAAAATTTTCAAATCAGTGAGTATGACAACTGGCGCAGCTGGATTTTGTTTGATGCTATCGGGATGGAATACAACGAGCCCGTTAATG
>Ga0111538_10003871_pt1 | contig 20875 bp, 18 predicted proteins | sample SoiMethybrSBSTD1_FD_79669 | JGI IMG/M metagenome (GOLD analysis project Ga0111538, IMG submission 79669) | Bulk soil microbial communities from a Populus tree surrounding site in Tennessee, USA - Soil MetaG P. TD hybrid SBSTD1 (version 2)... | ecosystem: Environmental > Terrestrial > Soil >... | reverse complement strand
CGCCCGCAATTTGCGACCTTCAAGAAAGGTCCCATTTGCCTTCAGGACCACTCGGATCGCGTAGAGTTCCGCAAGATTAAGATTCGTCGTTTACCCGCTCCGTAAGCGTGGCAACGGTGTGCCTGCGCTACGGAGCGATCGCGCGATAGAAACGCTGGCGCGCGCCTGCCGCACCGCTGTCGCGAACCGTGTAAGGTGACGTGGGAAGCTGCACGTTAGTGACTGCGGACCAACTCGTGTTTGTAAGCGACGCCTTTGCATCCACGCGGTAACGCGCACCGATGGTTCCCTGCAGCGTAATCTGTGTCGTGTTCGTTCTCACCATGCCGACGCGCGCGGGCTGCGGCGGCATGAAGCCGACGAACGGCGCGCCGTTATCAAATTTGAACAGCGCGGCGTCGCCGCCGTCGAGATTCAACGTGAGTTGACGGCGCGTGCTCACGATGGGCAACGCGTTGGTTTGCAGTTGGCCGCTGGCTGGCTCGAGCATCACCACCGAAGTGATGGCCGTCGGAAAGGCAAAGTTCAATTTGATCTCCTGGCGGCAGTCGGCGGCGGAGCCGGTTGGGTCCGTCAAGCCGTTGACCACCATCATATAGATCTGATTGGTGTGATCGGGACCGTCGAAGCTTTCATCGAACGGCCTGAACCACGAGAGGATCACGTCGCCAACTTGCCCGCCGTTTTTGGTCCCCGCGATGTTCGTGACCGTCCACCCGCGCAGATATGGGTCGTTGCGATTGGCTTCCCAGTCCGTGTAACTGTTCGGCGCCTGCGGGTCGGCGAGGAAACCGATCGGAACTGGGTTCACCGTGCCGGAGGAGTTACGCCCCCGCAGAAACATGATGCTGGTGGTGTAACCTCCCGGCGCATCGCTAATTGGCACGAGGCGCACGAGTGCGCGCCCGAGGTTCCGGGCGCGTCGATTGACGGCGGTTTTCTCCGCCAGCAACGGAGTTGGATTGCTATCGCCTCCCGGCGTTGTGAAAAGGGACGACGCGCCGGTGTTGTAGGTGAAGTCGATCAACACTTTGGCGTTGAAGGCAAGCGCCGCGAAGTGGTTCATGCGCAACTCTGACGGGGATGGGTCCCGATAAACCGTTTGATCGTAGTCCTGGACCGCGTGAAACGTCTGCATGTAGACCCCGAGGGGAACGTTGGCGCCCCGCGCATGTTCGCGATAGCGGCGCAGATCGCCGTACCAACTCGTGGGCGGTCCGGGACGCGGGACGCGCGTCGTATAATCCGACCGCCATGGATACGTGTCGAAGGACAACATGTCGGGACGGGCGCGGCTGGTGAAATCGCCGAGCGCAGCGTCATTCACCTGCCCGCCGAAGTTATTCATGTAAACAATCGTGTTCGGAAAATTCGTGCGAATCGCGTTGAACCAATTGACCGCGCGCGTGCGCAGCGCCGCGTCATTCAAGTTCCATTCGTCGCCTAGCTGAAGTGACACGAGTTGGCCCATGTAGGGCCCTTCACTGGTCAGCGGCGGGACGCTCGCTTCGTCTCCCGCCCAGCGCGACCACGGAAAACCCGGCGCCGTCCCCAATTGCGACGGGCTTGAGTTCCACAGCCAGTGCACCGAGGTGTAGTTGGCATTCGAATACGTGTTCAAGTGAAACACGTCGTCACGCGTGACCATGCCCTGCACCTGCAAACCGCGATCGATAAGAATCAGTTGGCCCTTGCTGACAGCAGCGCGCGCGTCGCGGAGCGTCGCAGGCAAAATTAAGAAAACTCCACCGAGCAAGCACGCGCGACAGGAAAACAGCTTCAACAGCATCGACATTTTGCCCCTGATGATAACAAAGTCGCCCACAGAACGCGAACAAATGCCCATCGATTTGCAAAACTGAATGGATCAAAGGGGGAACATTCGCTGGTGGGTCGCGGGCCTCCTGGCCATCGCTACTGCCTTGAATTATCTCGATCGCCAGAGCTTTCCCGTCGTAGTCGGCGAGATCAAGAAGACAATCCCCTTCACTGACCAGCAATACGGTCAGCTCACGTCGTTGTTTCTGCTCGCGTACGCCATCATGTATGCGGGCGGCGGGCGCATCATGGATTGGCTGGGCACGCGTCTCGGTTACGCGGTCATGATCGTCTGGTGGTCGGCGGCGAATTTTTGCACCGGGCTTGTCTCAAGTGTCACCGGCATCGGCATCTTTCGTTTCCTGCTCGGCATGGGTGAAGGCGGCGGGTTCCCCGGTTCGGGCAAGGCGGTCGCGGAATGGTTTCCGCCCAAAGAACGAGCGATGGCTTTCGGCATTTTCAACACCGGTTCGGCTGTCGGCGCGGTTATCGCGCCCCCCCTCATGGCCTTCATCGTCGCAACGCTGGGTTGGCGTTGGGTCTTTTTCATCACCGGTGCCGTCGGCTTTGTGTGGGCAATGATGTGGCTCAAGTTCTATCAGCCACCAGGCAAAAGCCCGTTTCTCACAAGGGATGAGCGCGAATTTATCTTGTCATCCCAGGCGTCGGCGGCGGGTGCAACGGCGCAAACGGGCCCAGCCATTTCCTGGTTTAAGCTATTCAGCTATCCGCAGGTTCTTGGCTTGATGGGCGCCAAATTCCTGACCGATTCAGTCTGGTACTTCCTGATCTTCTGGCTCCCAAAATATTTTGGCGATGTGCGTCAGTTGAATATCAAAGAAATCGGTTATCTGGCGTGGATTCCATTCGCATGCGCGGGTTTGGGCAGCTTGTCGGGGGGCTGGCTCAGCAGTTACCTGATTCGCCGCAATGTAACGCTCGATCACGCCCGGAAGATCGCCCTCGGCATGAGCGCACTGTTAATGCCGGCGTTGCTGTTCGTCGTCGCTTCCCCACTAAGTCTCGCGATCGTCCTCTTCAGTCTCGCCATGTTCGCACATCAATTTTGGTCGTCGAACGTACAAACGCTCCCCGCGGATTTGTTTCCTTCGCGCGTCGTCGGCTCCGTCGAAGGACTCCTTGGCTCCGCAGGATCATTCGGCGGCATGCTGTTTGCGTGGATCGTTGGACACTTAATCGGCAATCACGGTTACGGACCGGGATTCATTATCGCCAGTGTGCTTCACCCGATTGGCTTTTTCATAATCCTCGCCGCCGTTCGCCGCATCGAGCCAGTCCCCCTCCAGCGCAACATCCCCGTGGCAGCCGACGTAAGGAGGCTCTGACTAAAGATTTTAGGCAGAGGAGGCTCGACTTTGTAACAGGAGCCCATGAAGCAGAGTAAATGTTTGCTCGCCGATACCCGGACTTGTGCCCTCGCAGGGTCCAGCAACGTTCAACGTCCGCACGTCGCATTTAGTAAGCCATCCCAGGATCCTGCCTGATGCCGCGACATCGCACGGGTCGCATACAAGCAACGGACGTCCGAATTCCGTTGCGCATTGCATCGTCCAGGCGGTTCCCGGGTCCGGCCTTTCGCGAGCGTGCGGTTGGAGGATCAGAGTTGCATCAGAATCTCGAACATTCCATTCCGTCCGTAGAGATCGAGGAATTCCTGGCGCGTTGGGGCTCCTCTCCTCTGGCATCTCCTGCAACGGAAAGTGCAATGGAATTATGCCCGACTCGCACGCACGCCCAGGTGGACACCAACCCCCGCAGGAAAATCCGAGGCTTTGTGCTGCGCGTAACGCTCCTTGATCCACCCCAGTTTGACCTCCCGAGATGATCTTGCGTAATGCTATCATGTCATCGGGTCAACAATCGGTGATCCTCGCCGGATCCAGATGCAAACGCAAAGACGCTCTTATCGGCACGAATTTCCAGGCGCCCGCTGACCGGGGTGGACGTAAAATAAAAGCCGGCTTTTGACGGAGTGGAGGTAATCCAATACTGTTTCGCGGAATCTCGTTTTGATTCGGCAGAACCAGGGTCGCGGTGAGGCGGACTTGGGCCGCGGCCAGGGCTCCATGATTGACGGCCTTCGCGTCCACGAGGAAACCGGCCTTCGGTGACTTTCTCGACCGGACAACCTCTGTAGTCATTCTGATTATAGCGGGACCCGATCCGCAGACGCAGAGACGGCATGGGGGTAAGTCCCCAGTATGCAGCCGAACGCGGAATCCTAGATTCGCGACCCTGGTGGACACCGATCTCACAATCGTGATCGTGGAGGACAACGAGAATGATGCTCGACTGCTGGAACTGGCATTTCGGGCTATCGGCAGGAAAACCCCGATTCAGATGGTTGAGGATGGAGGCACCGCCATCGAGTACCTCAGGGGCAGCGGCAAATATGAAGATCGGGTTGCGTTTCCGTTTCCGAACGTTCTGTTTGTCGACCTGAAAATGCCGAAGGTCGGTGGCTTTGAAGTGCTGCGCTGGTTGAAAGAGCATCCCGATTGTGCGGTGATGCCAACGATGGTTTTTAGCAGCTCCAATACCGCGGAAGACGTCAAGCTAGCCTACGAACTGGGTGCCAATGGCTATCTCATGAAGCCCGCAACCTTCGACGATTTGAAAGCCATGCTCCGCAGCACACTGGACTTCTGGCAGTGGTGCTGCAAACCGATGCTGCCAAAAAAATGTGATTCGAAGGACAGTCATAGCGTGCGTGCGTTGTCGCCTTAAAAGCCATGGGGTCCGACAGCGCGAGTAGACGACGAGGGAGCGGACAAAACACGACTAGTCTGTCCCTCACCCTAACCCTCTCCCCGAGGGAGAGGGAACTCTCACGCGCCGGTTAATAGACGACGAGCGAGCGCACCGGGAAGGGTTTGAGGCGGTCGCGGCCTTTGAGGAAGCTTAGTTCGATTACGAAGTTGATCTGCAGAATCTTGGCGCCGACTTTTTCTACCAGGCGCGCGGCGGCTTCGGCGGTGCCGCCTGTCGCCAACAGGTCGTCGATCAAGAGGACGCGGCTGGTCGGTTTCAACGCGTCGGTGTGGATGGCGATGGTGTTGGTGCCGTATTCCAGTTCGTAGCTCTGTTCGTGGGTGTCGAAAGGGAGTTTGCCCTTCTTACGGACAGGGATAAAGCCGGCCTGGAGTTTCAGGGCCGCGGCGGCCGCGAAGATGAAGCCGCGGGCGTCGATGCCTACGACCGCGTCGACCATGCCTGCCTGGAAATCAGCGGTGAGGAGGTCGATGGAGGCGGCGAAAAGGCGCGCGTCAGCGAGGACGGGTGTGATGTCCTTGAACTGAATGCCCGGTTTGGGGAAATCCGGAATGTTCCGGATGGCTTTTTCGATGTTGGCAATCGTCGGCTTCGGGTCGTGCATCCCGGCCATTATTTCTGAACGGCTTCGAGCTTTTCAATCATTTTACGAAGCTTGTTCAGGGCAATGTTCTGGATCTGCCGCACGCGCTCGCGCGTCACGCCGAATTTCTGGCCCACTTCCTCCAGCGTTTTTTCGCTGCCGCCGTCGAGGCCAAAGCGATAGCGCAGAATGGTCGCTTCCCGCTGGTCGAGTGTCTTGACCATTTCCTGCAGCATCTTGGTAACGGTCTTTTCCTCGAGATGCTCGTAGGGCGTGTCGGCATTCTCGTCCTGCACGACTTCGGAGAAATTGTTCGAGTCGTCGTCGCCGATGGGCGCGTCGAGCGATGCCGGGCGAATCGCCGCGGTGCGCATCTGCGCGACGCGCGACGCGGAAATACCCAACTCCTCGCCCAATTCTTCGTCGGTGGGTTCGCGTCCGAACTCCTCCTGCAGCTTCATTGAGACGCGCCGCATCTTGGAAATCTTGTCCACGAGATGGACCGGCAGGCGAATGGTCTTCGACTGGTTGGCAAGGGCGCGCTTGATGGACTGCTTGATCCACCACGAACCGTAGGTCGAGAGCTTGCCGCCTTTGGCGGGATCGAAGCGCTCGACGGCTTTCATCAAACCGATGTTGCCTTCGCTGATCAGATCGAGGAGTGGAAGACCAAAGCCTTCGTAATCGTGGGCGATCTTTACGACCAGACGCAGGTTGGCCTTGATCATTTGCTCGCGCGCTTTCTTGTCGCCCTTTTTGATTTTGGCCGCCAGCTCGATTTCCTCTTCCGGAGTCAACAGCTTCACCTGGCCAATCTCGCGCAGATAAAGTTTGATCGCCGTATCGCCATCGTAAGTGGAGCGTTCGCGACCTGGAGTCGCCTCGGTGTCGCCGCTCGCTTTGGGCTTGCGGAGAACTTCGGTCTCCGCGGGTGCCGTTGCGCCGGCCGATGGCCGCGTCGTCTCGGCACGCTCCTTAACCGGCGGACGCCGCAGCAAGACAATCTTCTGCGAACTGCTGCTGCGCGTCACAGTCTGCTTGCGAGCTTTCGGAGCCTTCTTCTGTCGTTTTAATTGCTGAACAGCCATATAAAAATTCCGTTAAATCGTTTTCGGCTTTGCGCCTGCCACAACGGCGGGCCGAGTTGGGTTGGGCGCCTGCCCCGACGCACCTAATTTTATGACATATCAGTTTGCACAGCCGATGTAGGGTTGTGTCCTACTTCAGGGCCAAAATCATCAGGTTTTCGGGTCGGACATGCACTACCACTTCGGTGCCAGTCCGCCGGACCTCCACTGGGTTCCGTTCCAGTGCCTTTATCAGAATATCTGATGCAGTTTTCAGGCCGTACTGCTCAATCTCCCCGAGATAACTGACATCGGCGACTGTCGTGCGAATCGAATTGACCTGTCCAGCACCAAATTCGACGGCTTCAGGCCGAAAACCGACCAAAACGTGCTGATTGCGCGCCAACGAATCGGGTTCGACGGCGGTGAGCAATCCGATTTCGGTCTTCAACATCAGGGCATCCGTTGAGTTTCGAGACACTTCGGCGCGAAACCAATTGGCGTCCCCCATGAAATCCGCGACAAAACGGCTCGCGGGTTTGCGGTAGAGGGCGCGGGGCTCTCCGACCTGCTCGATTTGGCCGTCGCGCATGACGGCGATCCGACCGGCCATGGAGAGGGCCTCTTTTTGGTCGTGGGTGACATAGATAGTTGTGATGCGCGTCTCCGCGTGGATGCGGCGAATCTCCTCACGCATCTCGAGCCGCAGTTTGGCGTCGAGGTTGGACAGCGGTTCGTCGAGCAGCAAAACGTCCGGGCGAATGACCAGCGCGCGGGCCAGAGCGACACGCTGCTGCTGGCCTCCGGAGAGTTGGTTCGGAAAACGCTCGGCGTACGCGCCCATACGGACAATGTCGAGCGCTTCGCCGACGCGGCGCTTCTTTTCGTCCTTCGCGACCGAGCGGACATCAAGACCGTAGGCGACATTTTGCGCCACGGTCATGTGCGGCCAGAGCGCGTAGTTTTGGAACACCATGCCCGTGTTGCGCCGATGCGGTGGGACGCCGTTCATCCGGCGCTCAGCGAAAAACAGTTCGCCCAAGTCCGGCTCGTAAAATCCGGCGAGCAAACGCAACAGTGTCGTCTTGCCGCAGCCCGAGGGTCCGAGCAGGAAAAAAAGTTCCTGGGACTGAACGTCGAGTGAAACTCCGCGCAACGCCGGCGTTTGGCCGAAGCTCTTCGACAGGTCTTTGACGGCAACTCGCATAGCGGCGCTGGCGCGCACGGTATGGCATGCGTTTGATAGCCGCAAGCGCGCGGCAAAGCCCTCAGCACTTCCTGGCGCGTTTCTTCTTCTTTGCCGCACGTTAGGGTTCACCGGTCGCGCGAGAGCGAGGGGCAGCTCATTACCAGATTGGCATTAAGCCCAGAGAGTTGTCTGCGCCGCTCGGGGATTCGTGGACCTCGTCATCGCAAGGATCCGAGCTCCTTCGGCCCTGAACTCTGCAACACTCACTGTCAAAAACTGCCCAGAAAGCGGACACTATTGGACGGATCTGGTTCCCACGCCCCATTCCCAAAAATGGCAACAAGGCTGCTGTTAAAATAGCAGATATGAGAACTGCGTCGGTAATCGCAGTGACCACTCAGGCGCGGAACCGGGGCTTTTCTCTGGTGGAAGCCGTCGTCGGATTGGCATTGCTGGGCCTGGTCTGCATGGCTCTGTTTTCGGGATTGTGCAACAGCACGTTCTCGGTCCACCTGGCGCGTGAAAACCTTCGAGCCACCCAAATAATGACGGAGAAGCTGGATACCATTCGGCTTTACAGTTGGAAGCAGCTTACCAACGAAACTTACATCCGGGAGGATTTCACCGCACCATTGCATGCGCCGGACCCATTGTCGCCGCCGCAAACAAATTCCGCAGTGTACCAAGGAGCGATCTACATCGAGTCGGCGCCGATTAGCGAAGTCTACGGCAAGGATCTCCGCCTGGTCACCGTGGAACTGAAATGGAAAACAGGCGATCTGGAAAGAACCCGGAGCTTGAGCACGTTGGTCTCGCGTTATGGTACTTACAAATACATATACTAGGCGTCGACGCTCAGGGTTCTCCCTGATCGAATACCTCGTCACGCTCACCATTACGGTGCTGATGATAGCGGCAGGAGCTGCCGCGTCCCAAAATTTCCTGCGTGCGGTGGCCTTTCTAACCAATGCGGTGGACCTCGATGCCAAAAACCGTCTTGCCATCGACCGCATGAGCCGGGAAATCCGCGGGTGTGACCGCGTGGATTCGGCCTGGAGCAATGGGCTGGTTTTACGGGTGGGGACCAATCTGACCACCTTCGAATACCATCCGGTCAAGCGCGAGCTTGTTCGCGACGATCCCGATACAGGCACCGAAGTGTACCTGAAGGGTTGCGACTACGTCCGCTTTGACCTGTTTCGACGGAACCGGTTGAGCGACCGGTATGATAATTATCCGGTAGCGACCACGACAAACTGCAAAATAGTTCAAATCAGCTGGGTTTGCTCGCGGCGTCTGCTGGGGTTTAAAGCCAACACAGGCAGAATGCAGTCGGCCAGGGTCGTTATTCGCAACCAACAGGAACAATGAAAACTCGCGCCACAACTACAGTTCACGGGCACGTCATCATACTGACTTTGATTGTCTGCCTTCTCCTCGGGACCGTGTTGGTGGGAGTGATCAGCCTCAGCACCAATGAGGGGCAGATGACTGGGCGTTCGCAAAGTTGGAATGGAGCGATACCGGTGGCCGAAGCGGGCATCGAAGAAGCCTTCACGCATCTGAAATATTGTCCGACCAATCGCGCTTCCAATGGTTGGACTCTTGTCGCTGACCAGTACATTAAAAGCCGCACCCTCGGCTCTGCCCGGTACGAAGTCGCCATTTCCACCAATTACGATCCCACCATTATTTCCCGCGGCGGAATCCGCGCGCCGAACCAGACGAATTACATCGTCCGCACCGTGCGCGTCACGGCCACGAACGAGCCGATGTTCTCGGCCGCGATCGAGGCGACCGACGGCATTTTTTTTAAGGGTTCCGGGGTCACGATTAATAGTTACGACTCACGTGATCCCAATTACAGCGGTCCAGGGGGCGTGTACGATCCGCTAAAGTTTAAAGATAAGGGCCGCGTCGTCTGCCATTACGGCCCATTCGATATGCAAAATGCAAAAATCTACGGTCGTGTTGAGACCGGTGAGGAGTCCGCTTTGACGATGAATTCGGGGGGCGTGGTCGGGAGCATCCTGTGGCATCTAAACAACAAAGGAATCGAGCCTGGCTGGCATACATCAACCCAGTCGTCCGAAATCTCTCCCGTGGACGCTCCCCCTGGCGGCGCCCCCCTGCCACCTAAAGTGGGCAGCACCTACGCTTTTACGAATGGGACTTACAGGACGCCTTCCCTGTCAGGCGACGTCGTGGTGAAGAGCTCGAACCATGTCACGATCATTGTAAAAGTCGATTCGAACAACCCGGCCCAGCAAGCGGTCTACGGCGTGCGCAGCCTTGTCGTCGAGCCCGGGGCGAGTGTAAAACTCTACGTCGACACACCCGATGTGGCCCTCAAGGGTGTTCAAAACAAGAATATCCGTGCCGAGAGCTTCATGTACTATGGATTGTCCCGGAACGTCAATATTAGCCTCCAGGGAAACGCTAGTTTTTGCGGCGTTCTCTTTGCTCCCAACGCCTCGCTGGGGATAGGCGGCGGCGGCAGCGATGAAATAGATTTCCTCGGCGCAATCATCGCCAGGATTGTGACTGTGAACGGCAAAATGACTTTTCATTTTGACGAAGCGACCACGCGACTCGGCAGCCGCGGCTTTATCGCCAATCGCTGGGACGAGCTGTAAAGCTCGCAGCGGCGGCGCATCAGTTTTGGGCGAGGCGACGATACTTTTTTTCAGCCCAGGTTTGCCACTCGATCTTTTTGCGATTGCGCACGGCGGGTTGTTTCCATTCGGTTTGGGCGAGCTTCAACGCTTCGGCTTCGTTGATCGGGGGGCGGCCCAGTTCGGCAAGCGCTTCTGAGGGCAGCTTCCGAGCACAGAGCGATTGCCAGGCCACGCGAAGATCATCATGCGTGTCGACCAACAGCGCGCCAACGAGAGCGGCGACGACTTCGCGGCGTTCGCGGCTGAGACGCGCGTCGTATTGAAAACCCTGCTTCAAATCAAAGGGCGAGAACTCAATGTTACTGACTCCTTTGTAACGGCGATAGAGGTCGGGTCGCACGCTCATGCGATCGAGAGAGTGTTGTTTCGGGCCTTCAGGATGGCCGCGCGGCAGGAACCAAAGTTTCTGCCCGGTTTCAGAGAGTACGAAATCGATGAAGCGTTGCGCGACGGTGAGGTTCGGCGCGCCTTTGAGGATCGCAATTCCATCGGGGTTGATTGCGGCGAAATCCTGCGGCAAGGCGAACATCATGTTCGACCTGCCCGCGATCGCGACCTGGCTGAAGCCATAAAAATCGATCGCAAACGCGTAGGCTGTTTCGCCGAGCGTCACGTCCTTCGCCGTGGTGCTCGACACGCGATCGAACAACCGCGTGTTGCCGCCGATCTGCGTCAGTACCTCCCAGCCTTTGTTCCAGCCGTAGTATTGCAGGAAGGCCTCGAACATCACGTTCATGGTTCCGCTGTTTCGCGGATCGCCGGCCCCCACCCAGTTGTAAAGCTTCGGATCGGTCAATTCCCCCCAGCGCGTCACTGCAGGCAGACCCATCGTGCGTTGCACGCGCGTATTCTGAAGAATCCCGAAACTCGAAAGCACCGCGCCATACCAGGTATGTTGCACGTCGTACACATCCATGCCGTTGAGTTGCTGAGGAATCGCGTCGAGAATCTCGGGAGGCGGCTTGTAGGCTACCGACAGCTTCTTTCTCGCAAACTCCAGGAAGGGTTCCTGCCCTCCGCCGAAAAAGATATCCAGACCGATGCCTTCAGGCTTGCGCGAGAATTCCGACATGACGAAGCGGAGGGCATCGGAAGTTCCACCGAGCACGCGCCATTCGACTTGCGCCGGTTCAGCGAATTTCTGCAGGTGCCATTGATTGAAGGTGTTCCCGAATTCATGCCGAATGGCGTCGACGTGCGGTGTGATGATAACGACGCGGGCGTCAGCAGTCGCGAATGTCGCGCAAGAAACAAAGAAACCACTGCAAAGCAGCAGGTGGATCAGACGCTCGCACATTGGCGAGCAACACTAACGAGCGAAAGTCATTGAAGCAACGCGCAACGAACAGTCTTAGTTCCTGCTGCTGCGGGCCAGCGAAATCAAGCGCAATAAGGTCAGAACGGAGGTGACCATTGCTGCAACATAAGTCAACGCGGCCGCATTCAGCACCTTCGCCACGGCCCCGCTCTCTTGCGGATGGACCAGCCCAAGACCAAGCAACTGCGCTTTTGCGCGGCGGCTCGCGTCGTACTCCACTGGCAGGGTGACGATCTGGAACAGGGTGATGATGGCGAAGATGGCAATTGCGATGCCGAGGAACTTGCTGAAGTAAGCGCCACCCAGAATCATCCCCAGCACCAGAATCCCCATCCAGGCGTAGCTTGCGAACTGCGTGACAGGCACCATCATCATCCGAAACTGCAATGGCGCGTAAGCAGCCTTGTGTTGCAGTGCGTGCCCTGCTTCATGGGCCGCGACACCGACCGCCGCGATGGAGTGGCTGTGAAAGTTTTCGGACGAAAGGAAAAGCGCCTTCTTTCGTGGATCGTAGTGGTCCGTGAGGTGACCGCCGACCTCGTTGACGGGCATGTCGTACAACCCGGCGCTGTCGAGAACCGCCCGCGCGGCCTGTGCGCCGGTGATGCCACGAGAGGTCGGCACGCGCACGTAATGACTGTAGGTGCCCATCAATTTGAACTGCGCGTAGAGGCCGAGGATCAGTCCCGGTATCGCGAACAACAAATATGTTGAATCAAACATAACAATCCTTCAGCGGCTCCTATGCCGCAGCAATATAGGACGAAAGGCGCTGCTTTCAATGAACGTCGGTCAAAAATCAGATTACAATCGTGACATTCTGACTTTGCGCAGCGAGTCGGCTGATTCAATTTGTCTCAATGGGATCGCCGCAGGAGCATAATCGAAAGGCGTGGGATAACCGCGCGCGCAGAGAATTGGCGCACACCGAAACGGCCGGTGAACGACAGTTCGCCGATCCGTGGACGTTCATCGATGACTGCGGCTGGCTTGGGCGAAACGTCGCCGGCAAACGCGTGCTCTGTGTCGCCGCGGGCGGCGGATGGCACGGTCCGTTGTTCGCATCCGTCGGCGCGGATGTGACGGTGGTAGACGTCAGTCCCGAAATGTTGCACCGCGATGAAGAAGTAGCGGCGAAGCGTTCCCTAAGACTTAGCGTTGTCGAAGCGTCAATGGACGACCTTTCTGCTTTCGAGGAGGCGCAGTTCGAGATCGTTATCCAACCTGTCAGCACTTGTTACCTTCCCGATATCAATCGTGTTTACCGCGAAGTCGCTCGCGTCACGGCTGCGGGAGGTCTGTACATCAGCCAGCATAAACAACCGGCGAACCTCCAGAGTTCGACCATGCCGCGCAGCGGGAGCTATGCCGTTCAGGAATCCTACTACCGCAGCGGGGCGCTGCCGGCGGTGGATTCAGACGCGCTCCACCGCGAAAGCGGGACGCTGGAATACCTCCATCGCTGGGACGACTTGCTTGGCGGCATTTGCCGCGCCGGTTTCGTCATCGAGGACATCGCAGAACCGCGTCACGGCGATCCTCATGCAAAGCCAGGAACGTTTCGACACCGGAGTTGGTTCGTCCCGCCTTATATCACGTTCAAGGCGCGCCGCACCTCCGAGCTGGCTGCAGGGAATAGCGTATTGTGGGCGCCGCAACGCAATCTGCCAGGTTAGTTTAGCTGCTTTCGGACTTTTGCGAGCAGGTCTTTCTGCTCATCAATGCGTTTGATGAGGTCGCGCTTTTTGTCGCGCGCAGCATCCAGTTCCTTGCGAGCAACAGAGTTTTTCTTCCCCTGCGCCTTGGCTCGCATAGGTCTCATTTCATGGTCCAGTTTCTCCAACTCTCGCTGCAATTCTGTCAGCCGCGCTTGTGCTGCAAGTTCCTGCTGTTGCAGTGAAGCCTTAAGCTCCTGGCTCCGTTGCTCCTGCCTCTCCCGGGCGTCACGCACTTGTTTGTCGCGCTCCGCCGCTTGTTGCTTCTCAAAGGCCGCGGCTTCCTTCGCGTTGTACGGATAAAGTTTCTTGAGTTCCGCCGGCAAGTCCTGGCGCTTGATTTGTGCGCCGCCGCCATCGTAGTGGATGGTCACGTGTGTCGGCGTCACATTTTTGACGCGCACGTTCTTCACCACAGTGTCGCCCAGCTTCAGAGATTCGAACAAAACCTTGTCGTCACTGGGCGTTGCGTTACTGACAAACGCCGCCACGCCAAATACCAGCAACCCGATGCAGAGGTGCTCGAGCAAGGCTTTTTTCATAGCTACGCGTTTAGCGTATTCCGTTGCGGGGCACAAAGAAAAAACGACCGGGCATCGCCTCTCGGCCTGGCCCGGTCATAATTGGTGAAGAGGGCATTCCCACTGTCACCGGCAGCGGTCAAACAAGGTAGTGATTCTCGTCGATGTCGGCAGGCTTCACTACCGGCGATGTCCTCTCCGCCTAAAAGCAGCCCGACCGACCGTTTCGCTAAATCGTGCGTGCGAAGCAAATGTAAGGCCACGAGTCGCGATTTCTTTTCGTTGGCGTCGCGCCTGCAAGCGGTCATACTCGCGCCCGCAGAATGACGGTCAACGATGCCAACACCGCTTCGACTGCACGCGCGCCCGCGCTGCCGGGTGGCGAAAAGACCTTTCAGACGTTGTTCGAAAAGGCCGTCGATGCAATTGCTGTCTCCAGGGACGGCATCCATCTGTTTGCAAACCGGGCGTACGCGACACTTTTTGGATATGCCTCAGCCGCGGACCTTGTCGGGCGCCCAGTGTCCGACGTGATTGCGCCCGTCTCTCGCGCGCAAGTGGCCGAACGCATCGAATTGCGCGCGCGGGGGATGGATGTGCCGACGCGATATGAAGTGCGCGGCCTGCGACGCGACGGGTCAGAGTTCGACTACGAAGCGAGCGTCTCTGTGTTCGAACTCGACGGCGCGCAGTACACGCTGGTGATCATCCGTGACGTCACGCGGCGCAAGGACACTCAACGCCAATTGTTGGCAGAAGCAGCGGAGCGGCAAAAAGCCGAAGCGAGTCTCCGGGAACGCGAACTCCTTCTGCGCAGCGTGATCGATGCCAATCCAAATCTCATTCTCGTTAAAGATCGTGAAGGCAGGATTGTCCTGGGGAATCGCGCTTTGGCCGCGACCTACGGCGTCAGCATCAAGGAGCTGATCGGCCAATCCCACGTCGAATTGCACCGCCGCCTCGGGATGAACGAGCAGGAAGTCCAAAAGTGGCTGGCCGATGATCGCGAAGTGATCGACACAGGCACGCCGATCAGCCTGGTCGAGCCGTTTACACATCCCGACGGCGTGGTGCACTGGTACAGCGCGCGCAAATTGCCGCTCTCGCTCCCCGGCAACCGACCGTCCGTGCTCATCGTTGCGGACGACATTTCGGAGCAGAAACAGACGGCCGATCGCATCCGCGAACTGAACCTTGAACTCGAAATGCGCGTTCGCGAACGCACCTCCGCCCTGGCCCTCGCCAACAAGGAACTCGAGGCGTTCTCCTACTCCATTTCACACGATCTGCGGTCACCACTGCGCGCCATCGACGGCTTCGCCACGATCATTCGGGAAGATCACAGCCGCAATCTCAACCCGGAAGCGCTTCGTCTGTTTCAGTTGATCTCCAGGAACGCCAACAAAATGGGGCAGCTGATCGACGATCTGCTCCAATTCGCGCGCCTCGCCCGTGCCGATCTGCAGAGCGAGACTGTGAACATGAAGGCCCTCGCCCGCTCCGTGATGGAGGATCTGCAGACGCTCAAATCCAGGCCGCCGGTTCAGCTTGTCATGCGTGATTTGCCGGACACCTCGGGCGATCTTGCCATGCTGCGGCAGGTCTGGACCAACCTTCTCTCCAACGCGCTGAAGTTTGCGCAGGCCGCCGGGACAAAAGCGGGGGATCCCAGCGTAAGCGGCGCTCGGATCGAAATCGGCGGCCACCGTGATCCGGGCGAAGCGATTTATTTTGTGCGCGATAATGGCGTCGGCTTCGAACCGAAATACGCGCACAAACTTTTCCAGGTCTTCCAAAGATTGCACAGGTCGGAACAATTCGAGGGGACAGGGGTCGGGCTCGCGATCGTCCAGCGCATCGTGCAACGCCACGGCGGGCGCGTGTGGGGTGAAGGCAAGCCAAACGAAGGCGCGACGTTCTATTTCGCGTTGCCAATTTCGGAGGCGCGAGCTCCGTCGAACCCCTGACCTGCAAACAAAACGCAAAGACTTTTGGGGGCTCGACGGAACTCGCCCCTCCGGCTATTTGCTCATCGGCCAGTTCGCCTGAACGAGCCCCTTATACCCTCCGATCAGCGACGCCACGTTGCGATACCCCATTCGTTTTGCCACATCGGCGGTGAGCACGGACCGAAAACCGCCTCCGCAGTACATAATCACTTCGGCGTTTGGATCCGAAATGGCCTTCTCGATATCGCGTTCCAGAACCCCTTTGCCAAGATGGATCGCTTGGGTGGCATGTCCATTGGCCCACTCGGTATCCTCGCGCACATCGACCAGGACCGCTTTCGGATTTTGCGCCAGGCGCTCGCGCAACTCCTCAACCGTGATCTCTTTGACTTTGGGCCGCAGTTCGTTAACGAGCTTCAGAAATCCTGGAGAATGATCCATGCGGCCACGGTACGCCGTGCCGCGGTCAACCGCAATTACGTCTTTGGCAGTGTCAGAAAAAACGTTGCCCCCTCCCCTGCTTCGCTCTTCACCCACACTTCGCCGCCGTGCGCCTGAACAATGTGTTTTACGATGGCCAGGCCAAGCCCCGTCCCGCCCGTTTCGCGTGAACGCGCGCGATCAACGCGGTAGAATCGCTCGAACACCCGCTCGCGCGCTTCCGGCGGGATGCCAGGACCGTCATCCCGAACCCACGCGGTTACCTCGCTGTCCGCGCCCTCTTCCGCGCCGACGGCGACTTTGCCCGACTGGCGTCCGTACTTGATCGCGTTCTCGATTAGATTCGAAAACACCTGGTGCAACCGCTCCGCATCGGCCTTGGCCCAGAGATTGGGCGGGACCCGGTTCTCAATCGACACCTGCTTTTCCAAGGCTTTGGACTTTAGATCCTCGAGCGCGCGCGCGATGACACCATTGAGATTCAGCGGTTGCAGATTCATCACCGTGCCGCCGCTCTCGAGGCGTGAAATGGTGAGCAAATCTTCGATCAGAAATGTCAAGCGATCCGTGTGCTTCTCGATCGTCTGAAGAAACTTGGATGACAGCTCGGGATCGTCTTTGGCGCCTTCAAGCAGCGTCTCCACAAAGCCCTTAATGAGCGACAAGGGCGTGCGCAGTTCATGGCTCACGTTGGCCACGAATTCCTGGCGGGTGTTTTCCAACTGCTTGAGACGGGTGAGGTCGTGAAACACCAGAATGGCGCCATGCTGCGCGCCCTCGCGATCCAGCACAGCGGCCGCATTGATTTGGAGCCATCGTTCGTCCATTCCGGGGAGTTCGAGTTCCACGCCGCTGACCGCGCGTTCCTGCTGCAAGCGCCGCATGACCTCAGCCAACTCCTGGAGCCGAAACGCCTCCATGATCGTCTGGCCGCGCACTTCCTTGCTCAGGCGAAAAAGCTTTCGGAGCGATTCGTTGGCAAGTTGAATGTGGCCCCCGACGTCGAGCACCAGCACGCCTTCAGTCATACTATTGAACAGCGCCTGCTGCTCCGCTTGCTTTTGCAGCGTGAGTTGCTCGTGCTGGCCGCTTAGATTGGCGAAGGCGCGTTGCCGCTCTTCCAATGCGCGCTGAGCCGCTCTGTGTCGACGCAACCACCAGGTGTGCACCGCCACGACCGCGGCGATAGCAACAACTGTTAATGCGGGCCACCACATGCGCGTATATTGATTGCGATCGTCGCCAAAAGACAGTCCAGGTACGTTACAAAATCGCGTTTGAAGTTTCTGGCCATGGAGCGTGGGCGTCCCCGCCCGCAGCAACGAAATAGCCAGGCGAGTTGGTCCTCAAGCGAGCCACCGCCATGCTCGACGAGGACTTGCAAAGAAGACCCCTTACCAGTTACCCTCACCGCATCACCGGGTCGGCGCAGCATGGTGCTGTTGTGCCCTGGTGAGGAGGCGTTGTTATGGCAACCAGAGATCATGGGGAGGAGAAAGAGAATCATCGTAACGGCGCATCCTCTTTGCCCGCCGGGCTCGTCGTGGCCGCGCTCTTAAGCTGGGGAGCAATTTCGCTCGGGTTCTTGGGCTTAAAGATGCTGATGGAGGAGCGGCCCGAGTTCGTGGGACAGCCAATGCGAACGACCCAGGCGGAGTTGGTCCAGGAGTCGCCGCAACTCGTGGTCCGGAAATTGAGCGACGACGTGTCGGTGGTCAGGCCATCGCAGCCGGAGTTCTCGGAGGTGCACTTCGACATGAGCGGGCGGCGGGATTATCGCGGGCTGCGAACCATCAGCGACATGTTCGGGGGATTTCGCGCGCGCTACGTGTTAAGCAACGCGTTTGAAGAACCGGCGTTCGTGCTTTTCAAGTGCCCGCACCCGCGCACCGAACATGCGGACGGAGGCTTGCTCGCGGGAGAATTGAAGTTGCGCGGGCCTACGAATGGAGTGCAAGAGACGGCGAAAGACGCGTGGTTCTGGACCGGAACAATCGATCGCGGCGGCACGGCCAACGTTGAGGTCTCTTACCGAGTCGGATCGCTGAAGGGGGTTACGTATCGCATCGCTGGGCAGACCGGAACGCAAGTCAAGCACGTGCGCGTCGCGTTGGACCGCAAAGACATCCCGGCCATGCGAGTCGAAAGTGGCGATGGCACGCAACGCCCTGCCGACGACAGCATCGTGTGGGAACGAAAAGATTTTCTCGCGCCTGATTTCTTTTCCGCGCACGTCGAGGAGAGCCGGAATCTTCACGCGTCACTCTCGCAATTGTTGGAGATCGGTCCGTTGATCACGTTGCTGTTTCTGGTCGCCGTGTCTGCGGTCGTGCTGACCCGGCGGGAACTCACCGCATTGCAGATTCTGACGATCGCCGCGGGTTACGCGATCTACTTTCCTCTCATTGTGTACTTGAGCACCAACATGTCGTTCACATGGGCGCTGGTGATTGCGCTGCTCGGTCCCGGGGTGTTGCTGGTGAACTACGCGCGCTGGTTGCTCGGCCCCAGGCTGGGCCTGTTGGGTGGCGTCGCCTTCCTGGCGCTTTATCAACTGTTCCCCACGCTGGCGGCGTTTGCCGGTTGGCACCGCGGCATGGTGTTGCTGTGTCTCGGCATCGTGACACTTGCTGTCGTCATCAACTTGCAAAATCGCGCGCTGCGGCAAAGAACAGTCGCGATGGCGACGGTGTTTGTGCTGTTGCTTTGGCCCTCGAGCGGAATTTCTGCGCAAGTGCAGGTGCTCATGCCCGCCGAACTCGCCGGCAACTTAAACGAAGCGACGCGCGAGAGTGCCGTTGTCGCTTTCGAACCTGCGCAATACAAAGTGCAACAACAGGCAAATCACTTCCGCGTGGAAGCGCGCATTCCATTTCAGGTCGTGCGGCCGGGTGGTGCGCCCGTTTCGTTCTACACCGTGCCGGTTTATCTGCAGGAAAGCGGGAATGACGGCGGTGAGAAAATCGCGCGCGTTGTGGCGACTACCAATGGATTGGGTGTGCTCGGGCTGGAGGCGGGCCGTGGAACGCTGCGCCTGGTCTATCGAGTTCCACTGCAAAACCGCGACGGCAAGAGGCGCACAGAAATCCCGCTCGCAGCGAACGTGACCGGCAGCGTGCAACTCGAGTCGCCTCGGAACAATCTCGATGTGCTCACCGGGACGCTCTGGACCAAAGCAGCCGGCGATAAAACAACGGCCTACGAGATCGGCGTCGCTGCTGCGGATACTTTGGTGCTCGAATGGCGCGAGGATGGCAGTGCCGTCGCCTCAGCGGGAAAACAAGCTGAAGGCGGGAAGGAGTTTTACGGCATCGGCATTACGCGCGCGCAGAACCTCACGATTGTGAATTCCGACAGCAGTTGCACGCACTTCGCGGAATTTGAGTTGCCCGCGTCGCAGTCGGATGAATTTCAGGTGAAGTTCCCCGCGAAAACGCGGCTGATTTCCGCATCCGTCAACGGCTCAGAGATTACATCACCGCCGGTGGAAAGCCAGCTCTGCCGCATTCGGTTACCGGCGCGCAACGCGCAACAAAGCGTGCACCGGGTATCGCTCCGCATGGCTTACCCACCGATGCGGCTCGGCTTCGTTGGCTCAGCCGACTTGAGCCTGCCCGAAGTGTTTCAGACAGTCGGCACACTCGAATGGGTCGTCGCGCTGCCAAACGGTTTCGCAACAGAAGTCATCTCCAGCGGATTGGAACGGCAAACCGCCATGCCGAACCTGGACCGCTTTGGTGACTACGGGCGCATCCTCAAGTCACACCCGCACACCTACCTGGCCAAAGACCTCGCGCCTCCCGGACCCGTTCAAGTCAGCCTCAAGTATCGGCAAATGGTGGCGGGGTTGTACGAGACGCGGACGCAGTAGTGCGCTAAGCCGGAGCGCCGCCGTGCGCCTGAGAGTTTGCTGGATTCGACGTGGGGAATTCCGGATGTTCGGACGCGAGCATGAGTTCTCCTTTGTCGCCGTCCGATTCTCTGGACTCGAATCCTTTGCGCGCTGAGCCTTCCTCTCCTGCGCAGAATGTGGCGCGGCCACGCCTGGACTCCGTCGACCTGCTGCGCGGCATGATCATGGTGTTGATGGCGCTGGATCACGTGCGCGACTTCTTCCCGCCGTCCAATTACGATCCGTTGGATCTCAGCAAAACGAATGCGGCCCTGTTCCTGACCCGTTGGATCACACATTTCTGCGCGCCAGTGTTCACGTTTTTGGCTGGGACGGGGGCGTTCCTCGCGCTGACGCGCGGCAAGAGCAAACGCGAGTTGTCCTGGTTCCTTTTCTCGCGCGGATTGTGGCTGGCGTTTCTGGAGGTGACGTGGGTGCGCTGTCTGGGTTGGAATTTCGACTTCGATTTTCATTTCATCGGCGTGGGCACGCTCTGGTCGATTGGTTGGTCGATGGTGGTGCTTTCCGCGCTGGTCTTTCTGCCCACATGGGCCATCACTGCGTTTGGGGTCATAATGATCGCCGTTCACAACGCGTTTGATTCGGTGGGACCCAGGAGTTTCGGTACGCTGAGTTGGATGTGGAAAGTGCTCCATGCGAATGGATCATTCGAGTGGGCGCCGGGATATCATGTCGGCATTGGTTACGCGTTGATCCCCTGGATGGGCGTCGTAGCGGCCGGCTACGGCTTTGGCACATTGCTCTTGCTCGAACCGGTGAGACGTCGCAAATGGCTCCTCTGGTTGGGGGTCGCTATCACACTTGCTTTCATCGCGTTGCGCTGGACAAACACCTACGGTGATTCACTCTACGGCAAGTCGCATCACTGGTCGGAGCAGAAGAATTTTCTG
>Ga0111538_10003866_pt1 | contig 20893 bp, 15 predicted proteins | sample SoiMethybrSBSTD1_FD_79669 | JGI IMG/M metagenome (GOLD analysis project Ga0111538, IMG submission 79669) | Bulk soil microbial communities from a Populus tree surrounding site in Tennessee, USA - Soil MetaG P. TD hybrid SBSTD1 (version 2)... | ecosystem: Environmental > Terrestrial > Soil >... | reverse complement strand
CGGGAGCTTGCGGCCCAGGGCGCCGAGTTCGTGCCGTTCACGGCGCAGACGCGCATGTCCGGCGTCAATGTCGGCGGCCGCGAGATTCGCAAGGGCGCCGCCGACGCCGTGGCCGCGTACGTGAAGCAGCGCGGCGGCGTGATTCCCGACGATCTGCAGGCGACGATCGACGGCATCGCCCGGCAGGGCGGTACGCCGCTGGTTGTGGCTGAACGCGGCTGCGTGCTGGGCGCGATCTATCTGAAGGACATCGTGAAGGGCGGCATGCGCCAGCGCTTCGACGCGCTGCGGAAGATGGGCATCAAGACGGTGATGATCACGGGCGACAACCCGCTGACGGCCGCCGCGATCGCGAAGGAAGCGGGCGTGGACGATTTCCTGGCGCAGGCGAAGCCGGAAGACAAGATGGCGCTCATCCGGCGCGAACAGGGCGACGGCAAGCTCGTTGCGATGACCGGCGACGGCACGAACGACGCGCCGGCGCTGGCGCAGGCCGACGTCGGCGTCGCGATGAACACCGGCACCCAGGCGGCGAAGGAAGCCGGCAACATGGTCGATCTCGACTCGAACCCGACCAAGCTCATCGAGATCGTGGAGATCGGCAAGCAGCTGCTGATCACGCGCGGGGCGCTCACGACGTTTTCGATCGCGAACGACGTGGCGAAGTACTTCGCCATCATCCCGGCGATGTTCATGGCGACGTTTCCGCTGCTCAACGCGCTGAACATCATGCGGCTGCGGACGCCGGAGTCCGCGATCCTCTCGGCCGTCATCTTCAACGCCGTGATCATCGTTGCGCTGGTGCCGCTGGCGCTTCGCGGCGTGCGGTACCGGCCGATCGGTGCCGCCGCCCTGCTGCGGCGGAATCTGCTCGTCTACGGCGTCGGCGGCGTGCTGGTTCCGTTCGTCGGGATCAAGGCGATCGACATGCTCGTCACGGCGGTCGGTCTCGCGTAGGAGCTGGTCATGAACATCGCTCGCAACCTCGTGACTGCCGCGCTGATGACGATCGTCACGACACTGCTTCTGGGTCTTGCGTATCCGCTGGCCATGACCGGCATCGCGCAGGTGGTGTTTCCGGACAAGGCCAACGGGCAGCTCATCTCGCGCGACGGCGCGGTCGTCGGCTCGCGGCTCATCGGCCAGGGTTTCTCGTCACCGGCCTACTTCCGTTCGCGCCCGTCCGCGACGAGCACCCCGTACGACGCCGCGAATTCAGGAGGCAGCCAGCTCGGGCCGACGAACAAGAAGTTGATCGATGCGGTCGCCGCCAACGTGGCAGCGGCACAGAAGGAGAATCCCGGCGTGCCGGTGCCGATCGATCTGGTCACCACCTCGGCATCCGGATTCGATCCGCACATCTCGCCGGCGGCGGCGGATTTTCAGGTGCCGCGCGTGGCGCGCGAACGGGGCATGTCAGAGACCGATCTCCGTCAGTTCGTTGCCACCTACACCGAAGGACGGCAGCTCAATTTCTTCGGCGAGCCCCGCGTGAACGTGCTCGAGCTGAACCTGGCGCTCGATCGAGAGAAGCCCATGGCGAACGGCAAGTAACCCGGGAGCACGTGTGACGATCGACACTCGTCCAACGGCCGACGCGCTGCTCGAGCGCATCAAGGAGCAGGACCGCGCACGGCTGCGCATCTACGTCGGCGCGGCGCCTGGAGTGGGCAAGACGTACGCCATGCTGCGCGAGGCGCACGCCCTTCGCAGCCGGGGACTCGACGTCGTGATCGGCTTCGTCGAGACGTACGGACGCCAGGACACGGACGCGCAAATCAAGGATCTCGAGGTCGTGCCGCGGCGACAGATCGAGTATCGCGGCGCCACGCTCGAGGAAATGGACGTGGCCGCGATCGTCCGGCGCCGGCCGCAGGTGTGTGTCGTGGACGAGCTGGCGCACACGAACGTGCCTGGCAGCCGGCGGACCAAGCGCTACGAAGACGTGATGGATCTGCTCGAAGCGGGCATTCACGTGCTGACCGCCGTCAACATCCAGCATCTGGAAACGTTGAACGACGCGGTGGCGCGCGCGACGGGTGTGCGCGTGCGCGAGACGGTGCCCGACACGTTCCTCGATCGCGCCGACGAAGTGATCAACGTGGACGTAACGGTGGACGAGCTTCGGCACCGGCTCCGGGAAGGGAAGATCTACAAGCCCGAGAAGATCGAGCAGGCGCTGTCGAACTTCTTTCGCAAGGGCAATCTCTCGACGTTGCGCGAGCTGGCGCTGCGCGCCGTCGCCGATGAAGTCGGGGAGAAGGCGGCGAGCTACCGCGCGCGCGAAGGGCTCGAGCCGGCGCTGATTCCCGAGCGTGTGATGGTGTGTATGAGTTCGAATCCGCTCGCGCCGCGCGTCATCCGCACGGGCGCGCGGATTGCCGGCCGGCTGGGCTCACGCTGGTACGCCGTGTACGTCGAGACGCCCCGCGAACGGCCCGATCACATCCATGCGCGCGATGCCGACGCGCTCTTGCAGAACATTCGACTGGCCGAGTCGCTCGGAGCAACCGTCGTGCGCGTGAGGGCCGAACGGCCGGCCGATGGACTCATTGCGTTTGCCCAGCGCGAGGGCGTCACGCACGTCATCTTCGGACAGAGTGCGCGCTCGCGCTGGGAGCTGCTGGTCCGTGGATCGACGCTCGACCGGTTTCTCGCGGCGGTGCCCGACTCGGCCGTCCAGGTGGTGCCGCTCGACGACGCGTGATCGTGGCTCGTCGTTACGATGACGCCGGCGTCCGGAAGCGGCCGACGTACGCCGGAAATCCGGAAATCCGGAAGCCGGAAGCCGGAAGCCGGGGTCACACTATCATCGTCCCGTCATGATTCGTCCGCGACCAGTCGTTCTCGAGCGCCACGGCGTGCGGCTCGAGCCGTTGACGCACGAGCACGCCGAGGGGCTCGCGACGGCCGTCGCCGATGGCCGTCTGTGGGAGCTGTGGTACACGACGGTCCCCGAACCGGATCAGGTGCGCCGGTACATCGAGGACGCGCTCGACGGCCAGCAACAAGGCCACATGCTGCCGTGGGTCGTGCGCGATCTCGCCACCGATCGCATCATCGGCTCGACTCGCTATCACGACATCGTAGCGGAGATCGATCGTGTCGAGATCGGGTACACGTGGTACGGCGCGAGCTGGCAGCGGACTCACGTGAACACCGTCTGCAAGCTGCTCTTGCTCGAGCACGCGTTCGACACGCTCGGCTGTTATGTGGTCGGCCTGCGAACTGACAACTTCAATTTCCGATCGCAACGCGCCATCGAAGCGCTCGGCGCGAAGAAGGACGGCGTCATCCGCCATCACCGGCAGCGGCGCGACGGCAGCGTGCGCGACACGGTGATCTACAGCATCCTCGCGGGCGAGTGGGTCGATCTCAGGAAGCACCTGGAGCTGCGACTGCAAAGATCAAAAGCGTGAAGGCTTTTGCGCTGTCCGCATCAAGTCACGCAGCGCGTCCTTGCCGATCCATCGCGACGTGCGATCGTCTGAAGCGGCCAGCCGTCTTGAAAGCGCCAGCGCGGATGCGCGGAGCGTGGCACTGCGATGGCCGATGCCCCTGAGCGCCCAGCTCACCCCTTTCTTCACGAAATTGCGTTCGTCCGTGGCGGCGCGTTCGATGAGCGCAAGTGAACGCTCGAACGGCGCGTCGGGCGCGTTCTTGTCGTGCAGCGCCACGCTGGCGAGCAGGGCAAAGGCCGCGCGCTTGACGAACTCCTCGCGCCGCGTGCTCCACTGAGCGATCTTGCGCCACGCGAGCGGCGATCGATCGAACAGCTGAAAGCAGACGGTGTCGCAGATCGCCCAGTTGTCGAAGTCCCGCGCCCAGCGATCCATCAACGGCGCCGTCACACGTTCAGGATCCGCAACGAACGACGCCAGCATGCGCGCCTCGTACCAGCCCGTCTTCCAGAGCGCGATCGCCAGCGCATGGTCGCGGCCGATGCGCTTGCCCATCGCCCGCAGATCGCCGACCGAGACGCCCATCACCTTCGGCGCCACGATGGCGTACCTCGCCATTCCGTCCCGGTTTCGTTTCGTGCCCTTCCGCTTCAGCTGCGCGAGCACCGCTTGGACTTTTGGCATGGTCAGACAGCCGTCAGGACGGCGATGATCGGCGTCGCGTCGAGCGTGCGCGGGCGCAACTGGGCGTCGCGGCCGCGCTGGATCAGCCCTGCGCGCTCGAGCACACGCAGGTGTTTCGAGACGGCAGGCCCGCTCATCTCGAACGGCGCGGCAAGTTCCTTGACGCTGGCCGCGCCCGTGGCGAGTCTGGTTAGATAACCATACAGTTACTTACGTTGTGAAGAGCCCAGAGAAAGCCGTATAAGATCGTCGCTCTTGGACGTCACCCAACTGTTTGTGAACAACCGCGCGTGGGCGCGGCAGATCGGCGAGCGCGATCCCGAGTTTTTCTCTGCGCTTGCCGAGCAGCAGACGCCGAAGTACCTCTGGATCGGGTGCGCCGACAGCCGCGTGCCCGCGAACGAGATCGTCGGTTTGAAGCCCGGCGAGCTCTTCGTCCACCGCAACGTCGCCAATGTCGTCGTCCACACGGACCTGAACTGCCTGTCGGTGCTGCAGTACGCGGTCGACGTGTTGAAGGTCGAGCACGTGATCGTCTGCGGTCACTACGGCTGCGGCGGCGTGCGCGCCGCTTATTTCCGATCGTCGCTTGGGCTGATCGACAACTGGCTGCGGCACGTGCAGGACGTGCGCGACGATCACGCGGCGGCGATCGACGCATCCGACGACGAAGAGGCGCGCGTCGCGCGGCTGTGCGAGCTGAACGTCATCGAACAGGTCCGCCACGTGTGTCAGACGACGATCGTCCAGGACGCGTGGCAGCGGAAACAGGCGGTGGAGATCCACGGGTGGATCTACGCGCTGCAGGACGGCGTGCTCCGCGATCTGCACTGCACGACGTCCTCGATGGACGAAATGGCGTCGAGTTACCGCCGGGCGCTGGAGTTCACGCGGGCCCCGCACGGCGCCCGTTGATCCACACTTACAACCTGTAGTAGGCTGGGCGCACCTACAACGTGTAGGAGGATCGAGGCCGTCCTGTGAGCCGACACCGGCGACCGGTGAGCGACAGCGAACTGGAAGTGCTGAAGGCCCTCTGGTCCGGCGGACCGGGCACCGCGCGCGACGTCGAACGCCTGTTCGAACGCCGCGAGCCGCGATGGGCGTACAACACCATCCTCACGCTGCTCTCGCGCCTGCGCGACAAGGGCTACGTCCGCGTCGATCGGCGTGGGGCCGCGCACGTCTTTCGCGCCGCGGTCACGCGCGAAGAACTGCTGACCTCCGGTCTGTCCCGCATGGTCGATCGCATTTGCGACGGCACGGCGAGCCCGCTCGTGCACGCGCTCCTGCGCGGCGGACGCTTCTCGGCCGGCGATCTCGCGGACCTCCGCCGGCTGCTCGACACGCTCGACAAAGATCGGAGGTCGTGACGTGGCCTGGTGGACGATTCAAAGTCTCGTCGTCGCGTCGGCCCTCGCGCTCGTCGTGCAAGTCGTCGCGCGCATCGGCCGCCTTGGTCCCGTAGCCCGGCACGCCCTCTGGGTCATCGTGCTGATCAAGTTGCTGACACCGCCCTTCGTCGCGTGGCCCTGGGCCGTCGAGGCACCGGCGGAAGGCCTCGCGTGGTTGAGGGATGCGCTCGATGCCGACGCGCAATTCCCGGCGGTGCCGCGCGCGCATCTCGCGAGTGCGCCGCTCGCGCCGCTCAGCGCGGCGCTCCTGCCGTTGCCGGCGACCTCGGATCGCCGCGTGGTGACGCCGCTGGAGACGGCCGATCCGGTCGCGCCGCCGGCGCGCGACGTCGTCGTTTCGGGCGATCCGTCGAGCGCACCACGCGTGTGGATGCCGTCGTGGATCGTCCTTGGCGCTGCGGTCTGGATCGGCGGCGCCCTCCTCATGGTGCTCGTGCACGGCGTCCGGATCTGGCGCATGTCACGCATGGTGCGCCGATCGATGCCTGCGGATGACGCGCTCGTCGAACGGATCGAGCGTCATGCACGAGCGCTCGGTCTCCACGCCATCGACGTCCGGAGGGTGGCTGGCCTCGATTCACCGGTCGTCTGGGCGTTCCGTCGCGCGCGGCTGCTCTGGCCCGCCGACCTGTCGCTCGATCGGCATTCGACCGACGGGCTCATCGTTCACGAGCTGGCGCACGTCAAGCGACGCGACCACGTGATCGGGTGGCTCGAGCTGATGGCCGGCGCGATCTGGTGGTGGAACCCGCTGTTCTGGTACGTCCGCCATCAGATTCGCGAGAACGCCGAGCTGTCGTGTGACGCGTGGGTCGTGGACACGCTGCCGGGCGGACGGCGCGCGTACGCCGAGGCGCTGCTGGCCGTGTGCGCCCTGGCGTCGCGTCGCGCGATGCCGTTGCCCGCCGTCGGCGTGCGCAGCAGCGGCCGTCGTTTTCTCGAAAGGAGACTGACCGTGATCATGCGCGATCGCGTTCCGCTTCGCCTGCCTCGTTTCGGTCTGGTGTGTCTGTTGTTCCTCGCCGCTGCCGCCGTGCCGACGCTGGCGCAGCAGCAGAACCGGATTTTGCCAGTGTCCGTCGAGCCCTCGACGGCCGGGACCGCGCGAGCCGTTCCCGGCACCGGTGTCGCGTTCGTTCCGGTGATCCCTCGGCCGGATCAATCGACGACCACGCGTGAAGCTCCGGCCACGGCGGCGCGCGAGAGCGACCTTGCCAAGGTGACCGAGACATTCGCGCAGAACCAGGCCGCCGCCGTGCGCGATGCCGAAGCCAGGATCGCGCGGTACCGCCAGGAAACGATCCAGCAGCTGCAGGCGATGCAGGACGCACACACGCGCGCGGGCCGGCTCGACGAGGCCATTGCCGTCCGCGACTACATTCGCCAGTTGCAGCGGCAGGCAGAAAGCGCGCCGGCCGCCGATGCCGATACCGTGCTCGTCGATCCTGAACGGCGTCAGGTGACGACGATCAGCCACCAGTCGATCCTGCCGAATCCCGGCGACCTGACGCGATTCCGCGATCGCATCGGTCAAACGTTCTTCGTGTCTCTCACCGCCGGTGTCGTGGGATCGGTGTGGGGCAGTGACATCTACACGGATGACTCGACGCTGTCGGTGGCCGCGGTCCATGCCGGCGTGCTGCAGCCCGGCGAGACCGGCATCGTGCGCGTGACGATGCTGCCGGGACGCACGCACTACACGGGAACGTTGCGCAACGGAGTCCGCACTGACGAGTACGAACAATGGGGTGGCAGCTATCGCGTGACATCGGCGACGGGTCCGGCGCCGGTCATCGACATGCGCGAGTCGCCGGACATCGGCGTCGCGTACAGCGTGGAGTCCAGGAGGCTGGCATCGTTCTTACCGGCATCGGTGCGCGGCCGGGTCGGCGCCAGCGTGACCATGGATGTGACGGGCGCGGCAGACGGGCCCGTGTGGGGCACCGACGTGTACACGGACGACTCGTCCGTTGCCGCGGCGGCCGTTCACGCCGGCCTGCTCAAAGTCGGCGAACGGGGCCGCATCAAGGTGACCATGCTGCCCGGCCAGGACAGCTACCCCGGTACGACGCGCAACGGCGTGACGAGCGCTGAGTGGGCGTCCTGGGACGGCAGCTTCAAGCTCGAACTCGTCGGTCGTCGCTGACGAGATCTCGATCCCACGAGCGACTCGCATGGGCGGCCGAGCCTCGTTCCAGCGTGTGAGTCTGGCAGTTGCTGCGGCGGGCGTGCTGATCGCCGGCACGTCGGGTCGCGCGCATGCGCAACAATCGCCGCCGCGCACCGCACGCGTGCAGGTGACCGTCGTGGATCCGAGCGGCGCGGTGGTCGCCAATGCCAGCGTGACGATCGCGCCGGCAGATCCGGCGGCGAATGCCATTCCCGTGGCGCGGACGTCGCCGCAGGGCCTGGCGATGTTCGAGAGCCTCGTCCCGTCGCGCTACACGATCACCGCCGAGTTCCCAGGCTTCGAACCAGGCATCCTCAAAGACGTCGACCTTCGCGCCGGCGACAACCGGCACGTCATCGCCCTGCCGCTGAAAGGCGTCCGCGACACCGTCAACGTCGCGCAGGATCGGCAGGCGGCCGCCGCGACGCGCACCGGACCGACGTTCGGGCTCTCGCTCTCGCGCGAACAGATCGAGGCGCTTTCGGACGATCCCGCCGAGCTGGCGCTGCAGCTGCAGGAACTGGTCGGGCCCGACGGAATCATCCGCGTGGACAGCTTCGAGGGCGCGCAGCTGCCACCGAAATCGCAGATCAAAGCGGTGCACGTGACGCGCGACAGCTTTGCCGCCGAGAATCACAGCGCTGGCGCCGTCTTCGTTGACGTGATCACGCAGCCGGGCAGCGGACCGCTCCGCGGCAACGGCAACCTGGGATTCCAGGACGGTGCGCTGACCGGGCGCAGTCCGTTCGTGCCGGTGAAAGGACCCGAGCAGAGCAAGTCGTTCAACGCGGGTCTGTCGGGCACGCTCGTGACGAACAAGCTCTCGTTTTCGATGAGCGCCGGCCAGTCGTTCTTCTACGACACGCCGAACCTGAACGCGGCGCTCCCGAACGGCACGCAGTCGGTGGCGCTCAATCTTCGACGCCCGCGCAACAGCAACAACCTGTACGTCAACGTGGACTACGCCATCAGCCGCGATCAGACGCTGCGCGGGTGGTACTCGCAGTCGGGCAGCCTCGGCGAGAACCTCGGTGTCGGCGCGTACGATCTGCCGGAGCGCGCCTATTCGTCCCGTTCGCGTTCCTACAACGTGCGCGTGCAGCACGGTGGTCCGATCGGCCGTCGGCTCTTCTGGAACACGCGCTTCGACTGGTTCCGAAGCGTGGGCATCTCGACGCCGACGCTCGAAGCGCCGACGATTCGCGTCAACGATGCGTTCACCGCCGGCGGCGCACAGGTCAAGGGCGAGCGCCGCACGCACGATCTGCGCGTGCAGTCGGACGTCGATTACGTGCGCGGCCGCCACTCTATCCGCTCGGGTGTCGATCTGTGGGGCACGTGGTACCACAGCTCAGACGCGACGAACTACCTCGGCACGTACACGTTTGCGAGCCTCGACGACTACACCGCCGGCCGGCCGACGTTCTACACGCGGCGCATCGGCGATCCGTTGATCGAGTACCTCGAGGTTTGGGCCGGCGGGTACATGCAGGACGACATCCGCGTTCGCAAGGGCCTGACGCTCAGTCCCGGCGTCCGGTACGAGTGGGAGAACCTGCTCGAAGGCCGCCACTCGATCGGCCCGCGCGTCGGCATGACGTGGGCGCCGTTTCAGAGCGGACGCACGTCGGTGCGCGCGAGCATCGGCCTCTTCTATGACTGGGTGAGCGCCGGCGTTTACGAACCGACGCTGCGCGTGGACGGCCTCCGTCAGCGCGAGCTGAACATCGTCAATCCGCCGTACCCGGATCCTGGCACGCAGGGGACCGTGCCGCCGACCAACAAGTTTCTGTTTGGTGACGACGTCCGGATGGGGCGGAACGTGCGCGTGAGCCTCGGCCTGGAGCAGAGCTTCACCTCGAAGTGGCGGGGCAGCGTGCTCTACAGCGGGACGCGCGGTACGCACCTGCTGCGCGGCCGCAATCTGAACGCGCCGGTGGGCGGCGTGCGCCCGGACCCGGCGTTCGGCAGCGTGATCGAAACGGTGACTGACGCCCGCGCAATGTCGCAGCAGGCGGCGATCAGCACGAGCTACAACATTGCGCCGTCGGCGGGCGCCGCGAGCCAGGCGCGATTCAGCTGGAGGCGCATGAGCGTGAACGGCTCGTACACGTGGAACCGCGCGTCGAACGACACCGACGGTCCGTTCGCCGTGCCCGCCAGCGGCGTGCTCGCCACCGAGTGGGGACCGTCAGCGGGCGACGTGCGACATCGCCTCTCGACGGGCCTCAGTTCAACGGCGCTCAGAAATGCGAGCGCCACGCTGACGCTGAACCTCTCGAGCGGGCGGCCGTACACGATGACGACGGGACTCGACGACGACGGCGATGTCATCTTCAACGATCGCCCGCCGAACGTCGGCCGCGGCACGCTGCGCTACCCGTGGACGTGGACGCTCGCGGGCAGCGTTTCGTACTCGTTCACGGCGGGTCACCGGACGGTGCCGCAGCCGGGCGGGGTCGGCATCACGATCACGAACGGCGTGCCCACGGTCAACACGGCGCCCTCGACCTCGGCGCGCTTCCGCTTCACGTTCAGCGTCCGCATGAGCAACCTGACCAACCACACCAACTACACCGGCTTCAGCGGCGTCATGACCTCGCCGTTCTTCCGCATCGCCACTGCCGCCAACGAACCGCGCCGGGTGAATTTCAGCCTGACGACATCGTTCTGATTTCCGGCTCGCGGACTTCCGGCTCGCAGTCAAACTCGGCCGGCAAGGCGCGGCTCGGACCGGTCCGACTCGGCGGGACGCGACGGCGCAGTGGGAAATCGCGCCGAAAGCAGCGCACATTTCGAGCGCCCCGCTACATTGATTTGCTCCACGCGCGGCGCGACTCGCCCGCCGGTCGAACAGCTGCGGCGGGCTGATGAAATGTGCGCGGATGGAGGCGACGATTTCCGCGTCACGCCGGTGGAGGACCGGTCCGAGCCGCGCCTTGCCGGCCGAGTTGTCGCGCAGGGCGAAAGGCTCACGGCTTCCGGTCGCGCAACTTCGAACTTCGAACTCTGAACTTCGAACTTCCGCACGGCAAGTATCAAGTTGTAAACCTTGGCCCGCCTGTTACGTAATGTCTCCACATGAGACGGGTCTTCAAGTGGCTGGTCCGGATCGCCATCGTTCTGGTGCTGCTTGGGGCCGTCGGGTACGGCGTCTACCGCTGGCTCGTCCCGCCTGCGGCCGCCGGCGCGCTGCAAGAGGAGACGCATCAGGCGCAAATTGCCCAGATGGAAGACGTGCTCCTGGTGGCGGGCCAGGTGAAGCCGGCGATCACCATCGAGCTTCGCGCCGAAGCCTCTGGCATCGTCGAGTTCGTCTCGGTCAAGGAGGGCGATCGGGTGACGGCCGGCCAGGAGCTGGTGCGGCTGGATTCGAAGCTGGCGCAGTCCTCGCTCGATCAGGCGGCCGCGAACCTGCGGCAGTCCGAGTTGCAGGACGCCGCGACCCGGCTCGACCTCGACGAAGAAACGTACGAGATGCGCAAGCGGGTGTACGAGCGATCGAAAGCGCTCTTCGATCAAGGGCTGCTGCCGCGCGATCAACTCGAGCAGCGCGAGCTGGAATACAAGAACGCCGGCCGGGCGATGGAGCGCGCGCGGCGAAGCATCGAGAGCAGCCAGGCGCGCATCACACAGGCGCAGGCGTCCGTGGACCAGGCGCGCACGCAGTTGCTCCACACGACCATCCGCGCACCGTTCGATGCGTTCGTGCTGCGGCGTCAGGTCGAGGTCGGCAGCGGCGTGGCCGGCGTCAGCCAGTCGGCATCGGGCGGCACGATCCTGATGACGCTCGGCGACGCGCGCGAGTCGTCCCTGTTCGCGAAGGCGACGGCGGCTGATGCGCGGCGGCTGAAGGTCGGGCAGGCCGCGCGCGTGCGGCTGGACTCCGATGCCTCGCAGCAGCTGCCGGGCGTCGTCACGTCCATTTCGACGGCGGGTGACGTCGATGCGTCGACCAAGCTCACCACGTTCCCGATCGTGATCAGTCTCAAGGCGCAGCCCGCCGGCGGCTGGGTCAACGTGCCCGCGCAGGCGGAGATCGTGCTCGCGGCCATGGTCGATTCCATCGTGGTGCCCGAGAAGTGCGTTCGCACGGATCCGTCCGGCCGTTCGTTCGTCTCGGTGCAAACGCCGGCCGGTAACCGGTCACGCGTCGTGGAAGTGGGCGTCGTGCAGAAAGACCGCATTCAGATCCGATCCGGCCTGGACAGGGGCGAGACCGTCGTCTGCCGGTTCCGCTGAGCCGCATGCGCCTGCTTGCCGGCTCGGTCATCGCGCGCAACATCCTCAGCGAGGCGTTTTCCAGCCTGCGCGGCCGCCGCCTCCAGGTCGCGCTCTCGTCGTTCGGTATCGCCACGGGCATCGCCGCCGTCGTGCTGCTCGTCGCCATCGTGTCGGGCATGCACCGGTACGCGATTCAGCAGTTCAGCTCCGTTGGCGGCGACATCATCCGCGTCACCACCGATCAGGGGCGATCGACGCGCGACCCGCGAGGGTTCTCGGTGACGCTGCGCACCACGGATCTCGATGCCGTCATGGCCTCGGTGTCGCACTTCAGCGCGGGCATGGCGGACAACTTCGGCAACGGGGTGCTGCGAACGACGAAGCGATCGAGCCAGGGCGGATCCGTGCGCGGCCTGACGGGGCAGGGGTTCGATCTGCTCGGCGTCGTCAGCGATCGCGGGCGGCTGTTTCTGCCGCAGGAGTACGAGTTCGGGTCGCGTGTAGCGGTGCTCGGTGCCGACATGGCGGCCGAGCTCTTCGCCGGCGAGCCGCCTGTGGGTCAGACGATCATCATCGGCGAGTGGCCGTACCTCGTAGTCGGTACGCTCGCGTGGGTCGGCGATCCCGCGGCCGGCGATCCCGCGCAGCAGGATCGCAGTGTGTACGTGCCGTTCAGGGCCTGCGCAGCGACATTTCGCGGGAACGAGAACGCCAGCGCGTTGTATTTGCGCTTGAAGAGCCCCGACCGGGCGGCCGCAGCGATCGACGACACGCGCGCCATTCTCGACAGCCTGCGCAAACAGCGCGGTGAGACCACCGGATCGTTCACCGTGCTCAGCAGCATCGAGCGCATGGGCGAGCTGAACCTGGTGCTGAACACGATCAAGATGGTCGTCGGGCTCGTGGGCGGCATCGGGCTGTTCGTCGGCGCCGTGGGCGTCGCGAACGTGTTGCTGGTGTCGGTGCGCGAGCGGCGCGCCGAAATCGGCACGCGCCGCGCCGTTGGCGCGACGAAGGGCGCCATCTTCGCCGGCTTTCTCGTCGAGGCGCTGGCGATGACGCTCTCCGGCGGTACGATCGGCATCGTCGTGGCGTGGGGCCTGACGAAGATCGCCATCTTCATTCCGCAGGTGCCGGTCGGCGCGCGGCCGCACATCTCGCTCGTCACGGCGCTCACCGCCATCGTGCTCCTCACCGTCGTCGGCCTGGTGGCAGGTGTGTGGCCGGCCAAGCGCGCGGCGGATGTCTATCCCGCCGAAGCGCTGCGCGCCGACTGATTCGCTCACTTCAACTGCAGGTACAGCTCCGTGTGCAGCTTGTCCTTCGGCGTGTCCATCGGCGTGTTCAGATAGATCTCGTAGCTCGCCGCGTCCGGGTGAATGTGATGGCCGCTTGCCGGAACACCGTCGCGTTTGAGGCGGGCCCACACGTCGGGAAGTTCTTCGTACGGACCGATGTGCTCGGCCTTCGCGTACGTCCCGGCCGGCACCCGACGCTCGTCGAGGCCTTTCGGCACGGGCGTGTCGTTGCCGACGACGATGCCCGCGTCGGATCGCAACTGCGCAGCCGGTGTCGATTGCGGGTCGTCGTAGTAGACCGCGATCATCTTCGCGCCTGATCGCGTGAAGAGGCCGGCGGGACCCGCAAGGGCGCCGAGTTGTTCGAAGGCTCTTCCGATCTGGTTGTAGGAACCAACGTGGCGGACGGCGGCCACGCGCATTTCCGGCATCTGCGTGATGTGGAGGTTCATGACTCGTCCTCCGGGGGCGCGCAGACGATCGTATCGCTATTGGGCGGCCGCGAGCGGGAAGTAGATCGCCAGACCCGCGCGGCGTTGGCCGTCGCGCGTCGGCTTGACGAAGGCGTCGCAGCGGCGCGCGAGCACTTCGACGGCCGGCGGCAACACGGGAGTGTGCACGCCGTAGCCGCTGGCGGTCACCGTCAACACCGCACGCGGTCCGGATCCGGCTCCGCCAGACTCGCTGTCCGTCAGATCCGCGCGCGTGATGTCCACGTCGATGCCGCCGCCAATCGGCAGCACGTCACGCGCGGCAATGACCAGCGCGGTGACCAGCTGATGCACGTCGCTCCGCGTGAGACCGATGATCGCCGGCGCGACCTGCTTGACCTGCAGAGGCATCTGTTCGCCAAGCAACTGCCGAAGTACCGGCTCCATCTGGCGCATCGCGTCGCCCAGCTCGACCGGATCGGCCGAGCCGGCCTGGCGCACGCTGAACGCGAGCAACTGTCGCAGCAGATCGCGCGCTTCCGCAGCGTGCGCGGCAATGGCGTCCGTGGTGGCGCGGCGTGAATCGTTCATGTCGAGGCGTTCGGCCAGTGCCTGGGCCTCGGCCGCGACTTCCGTCAACAGCCGCTGCACTTCCGGCGCCATCGACGAGGCGAGCGTGCCGACTTCCTCGAACCGCCGCGCTTGGCGCAGGCGCGCTGAGAGCTGCACGGTTTCGTCGTCGGTCTGCGCGCGCGTCTGATAGACCTCCGCGCGAAGCTCCTGCAGTTCAGAAGACGCGGTTTCGATGCGCTGTTCGGCATCGTTCAGCCGTTCCTGTACCTGCTGGCGATTACGGTCGCTTTCCTCCACGCGCTGTTCGAGCTCGTGGCGGCCCTGTTCCGCAGCCCGGAGCTTCTTCGCGAGGTCCTCTCGTGCGCGGTCGCCCTCGTCGAGCCGTGATTCGAGATCCTGACGCGTCGCGTCCCACTCTTTCCGGTCGCTCTCGTGCTGTTTCCGATCGCGCTCGTGCTGCTTGCGATCGTTCTCGTGCTGATCGACGCGCTCGTTGAGCGATCGCTTGAGATCGTCGATGGCGCTCTGCGGAACCTGGCGCGACTGCGCCTCCTCCAGCGACTTCAACAAGTCCGCGACGGCCGCTTCGCTGTGTTCAGCGCGCACTTCCATGGCGCGGCGCGCTTCCGCCCAATCGGCTTCGGACGCGGCCTGTATGGCGCGCAGGTTTGCGCGTTCCTCTTCGAGCGTGCGGATCTCCGATTCGAGACCGCGCCGCGCGTCGTCCCACGCCGCGCGCTCGGACACCAGGGTGTCGGCAAGGGCAGCGTCCGCGTCGGTGCGGACCACGGCGTCGGATTCTGCCTGCCGGGTTCGCTCTTCGAGGGCCTGCCGTTCGCGCTCCAGTTCGGCCACGCGCGCTTGAAGCGCGCCGGTATCTTGCGACGGCGACGTGGAGTTCTCTGTGGCCTCGGGTTGCTGCTGCAAGACCGCCAGGACGCCACGGCTCGCTTGCGTGTCTCTGGCAAACGGAACGCCGTGCAGGACGACGGACCGCGACGTGCCGTCGAGGCCCTCAATCGAAAGGTGAAGCCGTCCGGCCTCGCCGCCGCTGATCTTCCGCAGGCGCTCGAGCAGGGCGGAACGTTCACTTTCGACGATGAAGTCGGTGAACGCACGTCCCACCAGGTCGGTGGGGCGCCCTGCGCCAAACATGGCGACGCCAATCGAGTTCATGGCGCGAATCACGCCGTTGTCGGCGATCACGCCAAGTCCTTCGGGCAGGTTTTCGACGATCTGCCTCAGCCGCTGCTCGCGCGCGCGCAGGGCCGCGTGCTGACCTGTGATTTCGATGCGCTGGTACCATCGCCGGAGTGCCGCCGTCAGGCGGCGCCGGAAGGTCGCGTTCTTGAGTAGGGTATCGTCCGCGCCGAGGTCGAGTGCCGCGGTTTCGATTTCGCCCGACGCGACCGGCGCGAGCACCATCACCGGCAAATCGGACGCTTGCTCTCGAATCGACTTGAGCACCTGCAACGGGTGTGTGCCGGCCGGATCGTCCACGATCACCACGTCGCAGCGGAGCCGGCCGTCGGGTGACGCCGAGGTGCGAATCAGGCAGGCGCCATCGGGCGTGCAGGCGGCGCGCTCGGACAGCACGAACGGCGTCTCCTGCAACAGCGCCCACACCGCATCATCCTGGCCGGCGTAGAGCACACGCAGTCGATAACGGTCGCTACTGCCCGTGACGTGCGGGCTCTGCCGGATGCGATTCAGCGTTTCGTGACCGCCCACCAGCGTGTCGCCGCGAAGCAGGATCACGTCGTCGGCGCCAGCCGAGACGGCGGACGCAAAGAAATCGCGGTGTGACTCGAGCACCACAGGCACGATGGCCATGGGCACGCGATCGCGGCGCAGGCTCACGATGAGCGCGAGAGTATCGTTCTGCGGCACCTGCGGCGAGATCAGCAGCGCGACGATGCTGCGATCCTTGCGCGCTTCGGCGAGCGCGCCAGCCACCGTGCCGACCATGGTGATGTCGAGATCCGGAAACAGGGCGACGAGCTGCTGGCTCGCCACGTCGGTCGGGCTGCCGGCCGGCCCGGTGACATAGAGCGTCTTGAGCTTCGGAAGCGCGGCGCGCTCTGCAGCATCAGGTGTCTGCGCGAAATCACTACCAGTCGTTGCCATTGAACAGCTCGCGCAGTTCTCCCGATGTCTGTGTGACCGTGGCGCTGATCATGACGATCGGCGCCGCATCGTCGGATGACTCTTCCTGGTCCGACGCAGCACGTGCCTCACCGGCGGGAGGTTCCGGAGGCGGCTCCGCGTCTGCCTGCTGACCCATCTCTTCGACGACCTCGCGAATCAGATCGCTGAACGCGACGCCAACTTCGTACCCCATGCCGCCACGATCCAGCCGGACGAGGCGCGAGCGAACGACTTGCGCCCGGACGCTGATGACGCCGTCCGACGTGGTGAAACGGATCGCGACGCTCAATCCTGGCCGCAGGCGCGTTTCGGTCTGGAATCGCGCACCGCTGCGCGAGAGGTCCTTCAACTGCACTTCGTCGCCGGCCGACAACTGAACACGGACGTCCCGCAGTGCTGAGGCCGACACACGCGGCCAGACCCGGCGGTCCTTGCCCGAGGTGACGGCCGACGTGGGTTGCTCGCTGGGAGCGCGATGGTTGCTGCTCACAAGCACGTGCCTCCGCTTCCGTCTGAGGGGAGCCAGCCGGAAGCGTTGCTTCATTAGGCAAGGGAAGTGCCATCGACACGAGTGATCAAAGGACCGGGAGTCCGCGGCATTTCGCGTCTGCGGTACATCGCCCTGCGCCTTCGTGTCGCTTGGGCGGCCGAAAACGCTGACAGGTTTGTCTGCGGATTACAGACTCGGTGGGTCGCGCGGATCGCGCCGCCATCTGCGCCGTCCACCTACTACCGTTTTCAGTAATCGTCTGGTCGGATCTCGTGCGCGTACGCTAGAGTCCCCCGGTCGCTTCACTTCCTGGAGGTTCTTCGGTGCAACGTTGGATCCGCAACGTTCTTGTGGTGCTGGCCGCCTCTGCGGCCGCGCTCGTTCCCACCTTCGCCAGCGGGCCCTCCCCGGCCGGCTCCGTGGCCGATCAGACGCAGACGCCGGCGGCGTCCGTCGTGGCGATCCGCAACGCGACGATTCTCACCGCGACGCGCGGCACGATCCAGAACGGGACCATCGTCATGCGCGACGGCAAGATCGCGGCGGTGGGCGCCAACGTGTCGATTCCTGCCGGCGCCGAGGTGGTGGACGGCACCGGCAAGTTCGTCTCGCCGGGCATCATCGACGCGCACTCGCACATTGCGAACGATGCGATCAACGAGGGCGCCACGGCGGTGAGCTCGATGACGGGGATGGGCGACGTGCTCGATCCGACCGATGTGGCCATTCAGCGCGATTTGGCGGGCGGCACGACGACCGCCAACATCCTGCACGGCAGCGCGAATCCGATCGGCGGCAAGACGCTCGTGATCAAGCTGCGGTACGGCGTGAAGAAAGCCAGCGACCTCGTGTTCCAGGGCGCGCTGCCCGGCATCAAGTTCGCGCTCGGCGAGAATCCGAAGCGGCCCGGCGCGAACCCGACCACGCCGCGCCGGTATCCGACGACGCGCCAGGGCGTCGAGTACGTGATTCGCGACGCGTTCACGCGCGCGCACGCGTACCAGAAGCAGTGGCAGGACTACGAGAAGGCGAAGGGGGCGAACCAGACTGTGGTTCCGCCGCGCCGCGACTACCAGCTCGACGCGCTCGTCGAGGTGCTCGACGGCAAACGGCTCGTGCACGTGCACTGCTACCGCGCGGACGAGATTCTGATGATGATTCGCCTCGCCGAGGAAATGGGCTTCAAGGTGGCCACGTTCCAGCACGTGCTGGAGGGGTACAAGGTGGCGAAGGAGATCGCCGCCCACGGCGCCGGCGGATCGACGTTCTCCGACTGGTGGGGCTACAAGATCGAAGCGCAGGACGCGATTCCCGGCAACGCCGCCGTCATGACGGCGAAGGGCGTCACCGTGTCGATCAACTCCGACAGCGCTGAGCACGCGCGGCGGCTCAACACGGAAGCCGCGAAGTCCGTGCGCTGGGGCGACATGAACGACGACCAGGCGCTGGCGCTCGTGACGATCAACCCCGCGAAGCAGCTGCGGATTGACAGCCGCGTCGGATCGCTCGAGGTCGGCAAGGACGCGGACGTCGTGATCTGGAACCACCATCCGCTCAGCAACTACGCGATTGTCGAGCGCAGCTACATCGACGGCATCGCGTACTACGATCGCGAGAAAGAGCTGGCGCGCGTGGACGCGGTGGCGAAGGAAAAAGCGACGCTGAGTGCGTCGACCTCTCGCGGCGCGGGGGCTGCGGCGCCGCCCGCTACCGTCACGCCAGGCAATCTGTTCAACATCGAGAGCCAGTCGCTCGATGTGAAGCTGAACCCGTCCGGTCCGACGTGGAGCATCACCAACGCGCGCATCGTGCCGGTGACGGGACCGGTGGTCGAGCGCGGCACGATCGTCATTCGCGCGAACAGGATCCAGGCGATCGGCGCGAACGTCTCGCCGCAGGGTCAGCCCGTGGTGGACGCGCGCGGCGCGAGCGTCTACCCCGGCTTCATCGACGCCGACACCACGCTCGGCATCAACGAGCCGGGCGTGCGGAACTACGACGACATGGGCGAGATGCTCGACTTCAACCAGATGCTGCGCACGCGCGTGGCGTATCAGTCGGACAGCATCGCCGTGCCCGTGGCACGCATCGAGGGCATCACCAGCGCCGCGATCATGATGAACGGCGGCGTCGTCACCGGTGACGTGCCGGTGATGAACCTCGACGGCTGGACGTGGGAAGAGAACATGCTGCGGCCGAGCGCCGGCCTGGCGATGGTCTTCCCGGCCGCGGCCGGACGCGGCGGGGCGGCGGGTGGCGGGGGGGGCGCCGGCGGACGCGGCGGTGGCGGCGCCGGACAGAATCAGCTCGCCGAACTCGACAAGATGCTGCAGCAGGCGCGCGCGTACGGCGCGAACGCGAATCGCGCGCCCGACTGGAAACTCGAGCCGTTCGTGCCCATCGTGACGAAGAAGCAGCCGTTCTTCGTTTCAGCGGCCACCGAAGCGACCATCCGTGAAGCGCTGAACTGGGCCGAAAAACAGGGCATCAACATCGTCATTCGCACGAATCCCGGCGCGGCCGTTTCCGCCGCCGCGGCGCTCAAAGCCAAGAACGTGCCCGTGATTCTGAGCAACGTGCTCACGCTGCCGCAGGGGGAAGACAGTTTCCACGCGGCCAACTATCAGGCGGCGGGCGAGCTGGCCAAGGCCGGCGTGATGTTCGCGTTCTCGAGCGGCACGTACGAAAACGTGCGGCTCGTGCCGTTTCAGGCGGCGATGTCGGTGGCGTGGGGCCTCGATCGCGACGAAGCGATCAAGGCGCTCACCATCAACGCCGCGAAGATCTTCAACGCCGACAAGGCGATCGGCAGTCTCGAAGCCGGCAAGCTCGCGAACCTCGTGATGGTGCAGGGCGATCCGCTCGAGATCCGGTCGCGCATTCAGAAAGTCGTGATCGCCGGGCGCGACATCCCGCTCGACAGCAAGCAGCTCGAGCTGTTCAAGCGCTACATGAATCGATAGGAGCGGGAGCCGACCATGACGACCAGACTTCGCCTTGTGCTGATCTCGCTGACGGCCGCGCTCGTTGCGGCGCTGACGTTTCCCATCGCCGCGACGCCGAACGCCGAGCCGCTCTATGCGATCACGGGCGCGCACATTTTTCCCGTGAGCAGCGCGCCGATCGACAACGGCACGATCGTCTTGCGCGGCGGCGTGATCGCCGACGTCGGCGCGAACGTGACCGTGCCGCCTGACGCCGTGGTCATCGACGGGGCCGGCATGAACGTCTATCCCGGCCTGATCGACATGGGCAACGACGCGCCCATCGACACCGGCGACCCGGCGGCCGCGCAGACCGGTGCGCGGGCTGGAGGCGGTGGCGGTGGGCGCGGCGGCGCAGCCACGCCGACGTTCGCGACGCTCGAAGAGGCGGAGCGCGCAAAGCGGCTGCAGATTCTTCGCCCCGATTACGTCGCGGCCGAGCATCTCCGCACGGAAGGCGCCGAGCTTTCGGCGCTGGCCTCTGCTGGCATCACGACGGTGCTGGCCGTGCCTGGCACGGGCATCTTCAAAGGCCAGAGCGCGCTCGTGAACGTCGCCGTGCCGCCCGACGATCCGCAGATCAGCGCGATCGCGGACTATCGACAGGGGCTCGGCGTCGTGAAATCGCCGGTCGCCACGCACATCAACATCGCGGGACGCGGCGCAGGGCAGGGCTATCCGGGGTCGCTGCTCGGATCGATCGCGTTCACGCGGCAGGGACTCACCGACGCCCAGTGGCAGCGCGACGCCGAAGCCACGTACACGAAGCTCGGCAGCAAGGGACCGCGTCCGGCCGTCGAGCCGGCGCTCGACGCGCTGAGGCCCGCGCTTTCCCGCGAGATCCCGGCGGCATTCGACGCGAGCCTCGCACGCGAGATCGATCGTGTGCTCGCGATGGCCGCCGAGTTCAACCTCGATCCGATCGTCGTCGGCGCCGCTGAGGCGGCGGATCGCACGAGCGAGCTGCAGAAGGCCAAGGCACGCGTGATTTTCAGCCTCAACTTTCCGACCGGCCGCGCAGGCGGGGCCGGCGCCGCGGGCGGCGGCGGTGGGGGACGCGGCGGTGCTGCGGCCG
>Ga0111538_10003865_pt1 | contig 20897 bp, 14 predicted proteins | sample SoiMethybrSBSTD1_FD_79669 | JGI IMG/M metagenome (GOLD analysis project Ga0111538, IMG submission 79669) | Bulk soil microbial communities from a Populus tree surrounding site in Tennessee, USA - Soil MetaG P. TD hybrid SBSTD1 (version 2)... | ecosystem: Environmental > Terrestrial > Soil >... | reverse complement strand
TCCGAGGAACAGGCCCGAGCCGCGCACATCGCCGATCAGGGGACGGCGCTCCTGGAGCGAGCGCAGCGCCCCGAGGAGGTGCTCGCCCACGCGGTGGGCGCGGGCCGGGAGGCCCTCGTCCTCGAGCACGTCGAGCACGGCCAGGCCCGCGGCGCAGGCCACCGGGTTGCCGCCGAAGGTGCTGAAGAACTCCATGCCGTTGTCGAAGGCGGCCGCGATCTCGCGGGTGGTGATCACCGCCCCCAGAGGGAACCCGTTGCCGATCGGTTTGCCGAGCACGAGGACGTCCGGCACCACCCCCTGCGTCTCGAACCCCCAGAAGTGCGTCCCCATCCGGCCGAAGCCCGTCTGGACTTCGTCGGCGATGCACAGGCCTCCGGCCGCGCGCACGCGCCGGTAGGCCTCGGAGAGGTAGCCGGGCGGGAACACGATCTGACCGGCGGTGCTCGGCATCGACTCGGCCAGGAAGGCGGCGAGGCCGCGGCCTTCCGCGCTCAGACGATCGAGGAGAGGGCCGACCTCGTCCGCGTAACGGCGACCGGCCTCCGGGTCCGAGCGCCGGTGAGGTCCGCGATAGGCGTCCGGCAAGGGCGCGACGTGGACCCAGGGCTTCCGCCCGCCGCCGCCGGGGCCGGCGAACTTGTAGGGGCTCACGTCGACGAGCGTCGACGTGTGGCCGTGATACGAATGCTCGAGGACGACCACGTCCTCGCGAGAGGTAGCGGTCCGGGCCAGGCGCAGGGCCAGCTCGTTGGCCTCGCTCCCCGAGTTCACGAAGTAGCAGACGCGCAGCGGCTCGGGCAGGAACCGGGTCAGGCGCGCCGCGTACTCCACGATCCGGTCGTGGAGGTAGCGCGTGTTCGTATTGAGCAGGCCGATCTGCTCCTGGACGGCGCGCACGACGCGCGGGTGGCTGTGGCCGACCAGCGGCACGTTGTTGTAGACGTCGAGGTAGGCGCGGCCGGTCTCGTCGTACAGGTGCTGCATGAACCCGCGCACGACCTTGACCGGCCGGCGATAGGAGAGGCGCACGTTTCCGCCGATGCGCTCGCGGCGCACGGCCAGCGTCGCCTCCGGGGACGCCTCGCGCGTGGGGAAGCGGTCCTTGGGGATGCGGAGGAGCAGGTTCGGGTCGGGGGAGAGGCTCGTCCACAGGGCGCGCTCGCTCGCGGGGGCGACGCCGGGGAAGTCCGCGTCCCGGCCCAGCAGGTCGAGGATCACCTGGACGTGGACGTGGGGCGGCCAGCCGCCGTTCTCGTCCCGCGTGCCGACCCGCGCGAACGGCTCGCCGCGCCGGACGCGCTGCCCGACCTCGAGGCCCTCGAGGCTGTCCGCGCTCAGGTGGCCGTACAGCGTGAAGAACGCTTCGTCGCCGGTCGAATGGCGCAGGATCACCAGCGGCCCGTAGTCGAGCGGCACCCGGTTGTGCGCGCGGAGATGAACAAAGCCGTCCAGCGGTGCCTGAACGGGCGTGCCCGGAGCGACGAAGAGGTCGACCCCGAGGTGGACGGTCCGGCGCTCCTCGATGGCCGGACCGCTTCCGAAGAGATCCGACGAGTACAACAGGCGTGGCTCGTCGTAGCGGCCGACGGCGACCCCCACGCTCGCACGCTCCATGGCGCTGAAGATCGTGCGCGTGAGCGCTCCCGTCTCGGCGGCGGCGGGATCGGCGCCGAGGAGCCGACTGGACACGCCCAGGTCCAGCACGAGGCTCGGCGCGCTGCGGAGGTCGATCCCCGCCAGCACCGGGGCGGCGTCCTGCGCGCCGATCCAGGCCGCCACCCGCGGGCCGTGGGGAAGGGCCGGAAGCCCGCAGGCCTCGCGGAACCGGTAGTGGGCCAGACGCGGATGGATGGCGAGCCAGCGCTCCAGCGCATCCCAGGCCGGCGCCTCGCTGATCGTCACGTAGGGGTCGTCCGGGCGCCCGATCTTCATGAGCGCCGCGTTGGTGACGCTGACAGCGAGCCGCGCCGCGATCAGCGTGTGCAGGAGGGCGATCTCCGTCTCGTGCAGCGGGCAAGCCGCGTGGTACCCGCGGACGAGGTCCGCCGCCGCGGCCAGGGGGCCGTGCTTGCCCAGCAGCACGTAGGCGGCGGCGATCGCGGGCTCGGCCACGGTGAGGCCCTGGTGCATGTCGCCGAGATCAATGACGCTGACCGGGCGCGGCCGCCGCCCCGGGTCGCCGGCGATGACGTTGTAGTCGTTCGCGTCGCCGTGGATGACGCTACGGCGGAGGCGGGGCAGGGCGGGCACGACCTCCGCGTCGAACCGCGCGAGCGCGAGCTCGATCCACAGGCGCCGCCGCGCGTCCGCGATGAGGGGTATCGCGTCGCGGATCCCGCCCGCGCGGCGGAGGTCCCACTTCAAGTCCGGCCGCTCCGCCGCCGGATGAGAGAAGTCCAGGAGGGCCCGGTCCACCTCGCCGAGGAGGCGGCCCACGCTCGCGAGCAGCTCCGCCGTGTGCGGACGCGCCTGGGCCAGCGGCCGCCCCGGCACCCAGGTGAGCATCCAGACGAGCCGCCACGCGTCGCCGTCGTCGGCGACGGCGATGGTGGCGCCTTCGGGCGTCCGACAGACGCGGGGCAAGGTCAGGTCCGGCGCTCGTGCCGCGATGTGCTCGAGGGCTGCGCACTGCAGGACGAGCAGCGAGCGCTCGCGCGCCGGGTGCATGACCTTGAGCACCCGCTGCGCTCCGTCCGGCGCGACCAGGTGGAAATTGTCGTCGTATTCGCCGGGCAGGGCGCGGGCCGTGGCCTCGAACCCGTAGAGATCTCGCGCGAGCAGGGACGCTCGGCGCTCGTCGATCGGCGCCTCCAGCCGGCCCTCGAGCTTCACTGCGCGGATGTTACCTTCCGCGGCTCGCTCGCGCCTACCGCGACGCGGGCGGGTAGAGCACCTTTCCGCCCACGATCGTGTAGTCCACGCGGGCGCTCCGGACCTCGTCGTCCGGGACGGTGAGGATGTCCTTGGACAGGACCGTGACGTCGGCGAGCTTGCCCACGGAGAGCGAGCCCTTCGAGTCCTCCTGGTAGGCGGCGTAGGCCGCGTTGCGCGTGTAGGACCGCAGGGCCTCCTCGCGGCTCATGCGCTGGTCGGGATAGAAGGTCGAGCCGTCGGCCAGCCGCCGCGTCACACTCGCGTAGAAGCTGGCGATGGGATCGACGTCCTCCACGGGCGCATCCGTGCCGTTCGCGATCACGGCTCCGGACTTCATGAGCTTCTGCCAGACGTAGGCCCCTTCCTCCGCCCGCTTCGCGCCGAGGCGTGCGGGCACGAAGACCGCGTCCGACGTGCAGTGGATCCCCTGCATGGACGCGATGACGCCGAGGCGCCCGAAGCGCGGGATGTCGGCGAGGCTCAGGTGCTGCGCGTGTTCCACACGCCACCGGATGTCCTTCTTGTCGGGGTTGGCCTTCATCGCCGCTTCGAAGAGGTCCAGGGTCTCACGGTTGGCGCGATCGCCAATCGCGTGGACGCAGAGCTGGTAGCCGTGCTGCATGGCCAGGGCGGCGGTCGCCCTCACCGTGGCCAGGGGCGTCGTCTCGAGGCCGGTGCTCGAGGGCAGGTCCGAGTAGGGCTCGAGCAGCCACGCCCCGCGCGAGCCCAGCGCGCCGTCGAGCGTGTGCTTGATCGCGCGGACGGTCAGGTGCTTGTCGTAGCCGTCGACGAGACGGTAGGCGGCCAGACTCCGCGCCATCCGCTCGCTGGAGTCGCGGACCATGACCCAGAGGCGCAGTCCGAGCTTCCCCTCGGCCGCGACCTTCTTCATGACGTCGATCGTCTCGAAGCTGGAGCCCGCGTCCTGGAAGCTGGTGATGCCCTTGGACACCGCTTCCTCGTCCGCGAGCTGGATCTGCCGGCGGACCTCGGCTTCGCGCTCCTCCGGCTTCATGCCCGCGCGGGCGCGGGCGTAGGCATCGTTGACCAGCCGGCTCGCCGTCTCGCGGAGGAGCCCGGTCGCCTCGCCGCTCGCGTCCCTCAGGATCTCGCCCCCCGGCGGGTTCTTCGTGTCACGCGTGATGCCGCCGAGCTCCAGGGCCTTCGCGTTCGCGAAGGAAGCGTGGCCGCTGGCGTGAGTGAGGATGACGGGGTTGTTGGGAGCCGCCGCGCTCAAGGAATGATGAGTGGGGAAGCCCTCCACCGCCGGCTGGGGGCGGCGGTCCCACTTGTCCTGGTGCCAGCCGCGCCCGCGTATCCACTCGCCGGGCCGCGCCTCGGCGGCCGCGGTCCTGACCATCGCCACGACCTCGTCCCAGTTCTTCACGCGCCGGAGGTTCAGGACGATACGGGCTTCGCCCACCCCGGTGAAGTGCCCGTGGGCCTCGATGAAGCCGGGTATCGCGCGGCGGCCCTGCAGGTCGATCACGCGGGTCTGGGGACCGACGTAGGGCGCGATCTCTTCGTTCGTGCCGATCGCGACGAGCGTGTCGCCCCGGGCGGCCAACGCCTGCGCCTGCGGCTTTGCGTCGTCGACGGTGGCGATGTGGCCGTTGCGCAGGACCAGGGTCGCGGGCTCGACTAGCGGCTGGGCCGAGACGACGGAAAGGACGGCAAGAGCGGCCACGGCCACGATCAGCGCGCGGCGAGTTGCGTTCCGCATGGCTTCCTTTCGGGCTACGGCCGTTCGACGCGCTTTTCCAGCGCTTCGAGCCGGGTTTGGAGCGTCTCGACGCGGGCCCTCAGGGCCTGGACGTCCGCACTCAGCGCGGAGTGGGGCTCCGCCGCCCCGAGATCGTCGATGCGCTTCTCGACGCGGCTGAGCCGCTCGTCCAGCCGGAGGACGGCCGCTTCGACGCCTCCCACGCGCGCTCCGAGCTGCTCCACCTGGAGCTCCAAGCGCCCCAGCCCGGCTTTGACCGCGGTGATCTCGTCCTCGAGCGAGAGCAGGCGATGAAGGACGGCGTCGGTCTGTCTGGCTACCTGGTCGGAGAGCGCATCGATACGGGCGTCGAGCAGGTCGAAGCGCCGATCGGCGGCATCGAACCGGCGGGCCGCCACGTCGAACTGCGCGGCGATGGCCACGAACCTCTGGTCATGGCCATCCAGTCGTGCATCGACGGCGTCGAACCGTGCATCGACCGCGTCGAACCTTGCGTCGACCGCGTCGAACCGTGAGCCGACCGAGTCGAATCTCTCGAAGATCTTGCGCTGGAACTCCTCGAAGACAGCGAGGGTGAGGGGCTGGTCCGCCATGGCGAAATCCTACTCCTTCCGATCGAGGATCGAGTCAACGACGTCGCCACCAGTGGCGACGAGGGGCGGAAGGGGAGAGAGCGACCAGCCACGACGATGCTAATGAACAGCGGGGACACGCGGGGTCCGAAGCGACGAGGCGTGAACGTGAACTCCAGGATCTCGGGGTGATAGGTCCTCGCCAGAGTACGCGATCCGCGTACAGTCATCGGTCTGGCGGGGACCGCCCCTGCGAAGCCGTCAGCTCCAGCGCGCCTTGGCGACCCAGGTCGAGAGGCTCGTCGGCGGAATCCCGCACTCCCGCGACCGCGACCGGATGTGCACGTCGTAGCCGACGCGGTCGAACCACTCGAGCATGATCGCGTAGTCTTCGCTGCCCTTGCGGACGTCCTCGATCGGCACGCGCACGAACTCGACCTTCTTCTTCAGGGCCGCGCCCAGGACCCGCGCCGCCTCCGGCATCGTGACCTCGTCGCCCGCGATGTCGAGCTCGCGGCCGTTGAACGCCGCCGCCTGCTCGAACACGAGCCGACCATACGCCCCGATGTCCTCGACCGCGATCATCTGCACCGGCGTGTCCGCACCGAGGGCGATCGCGAGCTTGCCCGCGTCCAGCCCCGGCTTGACCAACGGTCCCTGGAAGTTCTCCATGAAGAAGACCGGCCGCAGGATCGCGTAGGACGGGAAGGACAGCGCGCGCACCGTCTGCTCGATCCGCCACTTGTTCTCGAAATGCGGGATGCCCGTCCGCCGGTGGGCGGACGCGACCGACGTGTAGACGTAATGCTCGACACCCGCGCGACGGGCCAGCTCGGCGAGGCGCTTGCCCTGCTGCTCCTCGCCCTCGACGCCGGCCTCCCACGTGTTCTGCACCGCGAACACGCCCCAGGCCCCGGCCAGCGCCTTCTCGAGCGAAGCCACGTCGTCGAGATCTCCGCGCACGACCTCGGCGCCCTTGCCCGCAAGCGCGCGCGCGGCTTCGCCGTCCGGCTTGCGCGTCAGGGCGCGGACCTTGTGCCCGCCGGCCAGGAGAGCGCGCGCCACGGCCCCGCCCTGCTGCCCGGTCGCGCCCGTCACGAGGATCGTCTTCATGGAATGCCTCCCGCGAGGCGGGCCTCGGCGTGGTGGGGCGCCACGCGGTAGTGCTCGGCGAGGAGATCCTTGCCCCAGTCGCCCTTGAAGTCGCGCCAGACGCTGTGGACGTGGTTGGCGCCGTTCTGGGTGTTGTCGTATTCGATCAGGAAGGTCGCACCCTGGATTCGATAGTAGTGACCCTGGCCCTTCTCGAGTCCGCCCATCCACGCGAATTTCACGCCGGGGAGATCGGCCTTGACGCGGGCGAGTCGCGCCTGCGCCACCGCCAGCGGCTGCGTGGACGCATACTCCTGGATCAGCGAGAGCAGCAGGCCCTGCTGCTCCTGGCTCAGCCTCGCGTAGGCGAGCCCTCTGTCCTCCTGGATCGCCGCCTCGCGCGTGGCGCCGGTCAAGATGTCGCGGGGCGCGTCCGCGCTCACGACGGCCTCGGAACGCTGCGGGGCGGCGAGGGACTTGACGAACGCGCGGCCCAGGTCCTCCTCCGCCGCGAGCGCGCGCGTTCCTTTCTGGGATCCGTCGCGCACGTCGGCGGGATTCGCCCCCAGGAACTGCGGCGCGCTGCCCACGACACGTCCGTCCAGGACCGTCCAGTTGAGCGAGACGTGGTGGCCTTCGTAGCGCCAGCCCCACGCGCCCTTGTCCGAGGGCCGGCCGAAGACCGTGAAGTAGTACAGCCCGGGGTCGCGCATCGCGCTGCCCTCGATGGCGAAGAGGACTTCCTCGAGGTGGAGGATCGTGTCCACCTTCGTGAAGCCGCGGGCGGAGAGACCCGACCGCAGGAGGGCGAGCGCGGCCCGGCGCTCGTCGGCGGACATCTGCTTGAGAGGGACTCCCTGCCGGTCCCGGGGCACGAAGTGCCAGTCGAGGCGCTCCGCGGAGTGGAACGGAAGCGCGGCCTTCGCGCGCCTGGCCGGATCGAGGGCGGCCAGGAAGGCGTCCGCGGCTTTGGCCATCGCCGGCGCGGGCTCGGCCGGCTCGTCGGCCAGGAAGGCACGCCCCATCAGGGCGAGCGCGCCGATCGTGAGGACGAGGCCGCGGACCATGAGGAAATCCTACTCCTCTATCAAGCGCTCGGCCGCGATGCGCGCGCCGTCGCGGCGCACGGCGGTGGCGATCGACCGCGCGCGCGCCGACACATCCGGCAAGAGCGCGTGCTCGAGCGCGCGCGTCAGCGAGTCGGTGGTGGGGGCGCCGGGCGCGTGAGCAGTTCCGATCCCCAGGTCCTGGATCCGCCGCGCCCAGTAGTGCTGGTCGTAGATCTGCGGGACGACGACCTGAGGCGTACCGGCCAGGGCGGCCGAGGTCGTGGTACCCGCGCCGCCGTGATGGACGACGGCCGCGACTCGCTCGAACAGCGCCTGCAGGTTGGCCTCGCCGATGGCCAGGCAGTCCGGATCGTCATCCACGACCGACAGGTCGGCCCACCCGCGCGACACGACCGCGCGCCGCCCGAGCGCGCGGGCCGTCTGGACCATCACCTGCCCGAGGTCTGGTGTCGCGCCCATGCTGCCGAAGCCGAAGTAGACGGGTGGCTCGCCGCGGTCGAGGAACCGTGACAGCTCGGGGGACAGCGGGCGCTCATCCGTCAGGATCCAGGCGCCGGTCTGGAACACGGCCTCGTCCGCGGGGTCGGGCCACGGCGCCAGCGTCGGGTCGGCGGGCAGCCAGGGCTGGTCGGTGAACATGTGGCGGCGCACGTCACTCACCGGGGCCAGGCCGAGCGAGGCGCGATGCGCATTGAGCGCGGCGCCGAAGGTCCCGTTGACGCGCTCCGCATCCCGAGCCCACAGCTCGCGGTTGTCCGCGCCCGCAGGCGCCGGCATCTGTCCCGGCATGGGCAACGGGGGAGGCGCGTGGTGGGCCGATGGCAGGACCACCGGGCAGTAGGCGGCAAAGACGTAGGGGATCCCCATCCGCTCCGCGATCGAGCGGGCCGCGACCTGCAAGGCCGTGGCGCCGACGATGACATCGCAGCCCTCCGCGGCCGCCTCGATCGTCGCGAACTGGATCGCGACCGTGCCGTCCACGAGCTGACGCCGGAGCTCGGCCGACGGCGGGCCAGGCGAAGCGGATGCGGTGGCGGCCGCGAACTGGCGCACCTCGGGACCGATGGGCGAGACGGGGAACCCGAGGCTCTCGATCCACTCGCGGAAGTCGGGTGGCACGCACAAGCGCACCTCCTGACCGAGAGCCCTGAGCTGCAACGCGAGGGCCACCAGCGGCTGGACATCGCCCCGCGAACCGATCGTCGACAGCAGCACGCGCATGGACCCGGAATCCTAGACGATGACGCCCACCTCGCGGCCGACGGGGATCGCCATGGGCGCATAGGCCTGCCAGGCCGTCGCCAACCGCCCGACCGCCTCCGCGATCACGGCGGGCTCGTGCACGTAGACCATGCGCAGGTGCTGTGGATGGCCTCCATCCGCGGACAGGGTCGACCCTGACAGCAAGGACACACCGTGCCGCAGCGCGACCTGCGCGAACTCGGACGCGTCGCCGTGGGGGAGTCGCACCCACATCGAGAGGCCGCCCTCGGGCAGCGTCCAGGACCAGTCGGGCAGGCGCTCACGGAGCGCGGCGGCCAGCGCGTCGCGGTGGCTCGTGATCTGCGCGCGTCGCAATCGGCGCACCTCGTCCGCGCGCTCGAGCAGGCGCACGGCCACGACCTGGCTCAGCATCGACGACCCGAGGTCGGACGCGACCTTGACGCTGGCCAGGCGTGTGAGCACCGGCTCGGGGGCGCGGATCCAGCCGATGCGCAGGCCGCCCCAGCACAGCTTGCTGAGCGAGCCGATCGAGATGACGGGCGCATTCGGGGCCAGGGCGGCCATCGAGCGCGGGGGCACTGGACCGAGCGCGATGTCCACCAGCGACTCGTCCTCCAGGATCGTGACGTGCGCGTCCGATGCCAGCCGCGCGATCTCGCGCCGTGCGCCCTCCGTCATCGTGGTGCCGGTCGGGTTCTGGAAGGTCGGCGTCAGGTAGAGCAGGCGCGCGGGATGCGCGCGAAGGGCGGCGCGCAGCGCGTCGGGACGCACGCCGTCGGGCCCGACCTCGACCGCCGCCAGCGTGGCCCCCGTCGCGCCGAGCGCGTCGAGCGCGCCCAGGAACGTCGGGCTCTCGACGAGAGCGCAGTCGCCGCGCCGCAGCAGCAGCGCGCCCGCCAGCGCGATCGCCTGCTGCGCGCCGCTCGTGACCAGGACCTGGCTCTCCGGCGTGGGCAGACCGCGCGCCTCGAGGTGGCGCGCGATCGCGCGACGCAGCGCGGGCAAGCCCAACGCGGAGTAGCCGTGGTCCCGTCCGGCTTCCGCCAGCGCCTCGCTGACCTCCGCGACGCTGCCTTCGATGAGACCGCGCAGCGGCGGCAGGCAGGCGCAGGTCAGATCGATCGTGCCCGGTCGCGGCGTGAGACCGGCCACGAACGTGTCGCGCTTCATCATGACGGTCGTGCCGGCGGGGGTCCATTCGCCGAGGCCCGCGGCCGCGGCCGGCGCGCGGCTCACCCAGGTGCCGCTGCCTTGGCGGCTCTCCAGCCACTGGTCGCTGCGCAGAAGGTCGTACGCCTGGACGACGGTGGTGCGGCTCACCGCGAGCTGACGCGCGAGCGTCCGCTCGGGCGGGAGCCGGCGGCCGACTTCGATTTCGCCACGCTCGACGGCGGCACGGAGGGCGTCGGCGAGGCGCCTATAAAGAGGTCCCGGACGCGAAGACCAGGGGCCGAGCTGGGCGGTCAGGCTCTTCAAATCAGCGCTTCAGTCCACTTTGGCCACGATTGGCTCTTGATGCTAGGACCACTCAGGCGCAGATTGCAAGCGACTTGGGGGAGCAAGCAGTCCAATTGGATGGACTCAGACCACCGGAGGCCAAGATGACCGGACCTAAAGCGCTGTCACTCCAGACCCGGGCCGTGCACGCGGGCGAGCTCGAACGCCGGCCGGGTGCACCCCTGAACGTTCCCGTTCACCACTCGGCGATGTTCCTGACTACGGACGCGGAGCTGGGCCACTACGACGACATCAAGTACCTTCGCGTCAACAACACGCCGAACCAGGTCCACGTCGGCAAGAAGCTGGCCGACCTCGAGGGGGGAGAGGCCGGGCTGGTGACGGCGAGCGGCATGGCCGCCATCACCGCGTCACTTCTCACCGTGCTCGGGCGCGGCGGGCATCTGCTGGCGCAGAGCAGCCTGTACGGCGGGACGCATTCCTTCATCACGCAGGACTTCGCGTCCTTCGGCCTGAGCCACACCTTCATCGACGCGACGCGGCCCGATGGCTGGGAGAAGGCGCTGCGCCCGGAGACGAAGGCGGTCTACGTCGAGGCCTTCACCAACCCGCGCCTCGACGTCGCCGACCTCGAAGGCGTGGCGCGCTTCGCCCGCGACCACGGACTCACCAGCATCATCGACAGCACGTTCGCGACGCCGGTGAACCTGCGGCCGATCGATCTCGGCTTCGACCTCGTCCTCCACAGCGCCACCAAGTACCTCAACGGGCACTCGGACCTCGTGGCTGGATGCGTGATCGGCCGCGCGGCGCGGGTCGAGCAGGTGCGCCACCGGCTCAACCACCTGGGGGGGAGCGCGGATCCTCACGTCTGCTTCCTTCTTCAGCGTGGCGTGAAGACGCTCGCGCTGCGCGTCGCCGCGCAGAACCGCAACGCGCTCGAGATCGCCGGGTGGCTCGAGAAGCATCCGAAGGTAGCTCGCGTCCACTACCCGGGGCTGGCCAGCCATCCACAGCACGAGCGCGCGAAGAAGCTGTTCGCCGGATTCGGCGGCGTGCTGAGCTTCGAGATGAAGGGGGACGCGTCGGCGGCCGACGCGTTCCTGCGCCGGCTGCGGCTGGTCGTGCGCACGGTGAGCCTGGGCGGCGTGGAGACACTCGCCACGCGGCCGGCCGCGACCTCGCACGCGTCGATGTCGGCCGAGGAGCGCGAGAAGGCTGGGATCCCGGACGGGCTCATCCGCGTCGCCGTCGGCATCGAGTCGCCGGCGGACCTGATCGCGGACCTGGATCAGGCGCTGGCCTAGGCTGTCGCCGGCCGCTCAGTGCCGCTTGAAGAACTGCACCGCGCGCTCGTGCTTCTTGGCGGCCGCGAGCGTCGAGAACGTCCCCAGGTTCCGCCGGCGTCCCGTGCGCGGGTTCTTCTTCCGTGAGTACAGGCGGTATTCGCCCGATGAGAGCTTCCTGATCATGGTCCCTGCCTCCTCGTTTCGAGGTTACGCCCACCGGCGAAGTGAGGGCCGGGCCCGGCTCCATTTGTCGGAATGCGCTAGAGAGGGCCTGGTCGGCAACGAGCGACGCGCGCGCTCCTGTAGACTCCGCGGCACGGAGGTCGAGGCCTGAGGAGCGCCGCGCGCGGGCTGATCCTGATGCTGCTGTCCGTGACGTCGGCGGAGGCCAGGGATCCGTGGCCGTTTCCCTGGCCCGAGAGCCGGATCGCGCGGTACACCGCCCTGCGCGCCGCCGCGCCGATCGTCCTCGACGGGCGGCTGGACGAGGCGGACTGGAACGCCGCCGAGAAGTCCCCTCGCTTCACCGACCTCGTCCGCGGCGAGCGCGCGATCCACGACACGCGGGCGGCCGTCCTCTGGGACGACGTGAACCTGTACGTCGGCTACTGGGTCGAGGAGCCGTTCGTCGAGGGCACGTTCACCGAGCGCGACTCGCTCATCTACAAGAACAACGACGTCGAGCTGTTCATCGCGGGCAAGGACGCGTACTACGAGTTCGAGATCAACTCGCTGGGGACGATCTACGAGGTCTTCTTCGTCTGGGAGCGGGCCTACGAGAGCGCCGGTTACGCCGCGCTGCCGGAGTTCGCGCGAGGCAAGGAGGGCGTGCGTCCCTTCGGTGGGGTCGGCTTCAAGAACCATCCCCGCGGGCCGCGCATCGGCTATTGGAACTGGGACCTCCCCGGGCTGAGGACCGCCGTGCACGTGGACGGGACCGTCAACAACAACGCGGATCGTGACCGCGGCTGGACGGTGGAGCTGGCGATCCCCTGGACGGGCCTCGCCCAGCTCGCGCGCCCGGACGGCCGCTCGCTGCCGCCGAAGGACGGCGACGTCTGGCGCATGGATTTCACGCGCTTCAACCAGTACAAGGAAGCCCCGCCTTCGCAGGACCCGGGTGGCTGGGCCTGGAGTCCGCACGGCGCGTGGGATTCCCACATCCCCGAGGTCTATCCCTACGTTCGGTTCTCCACGCAGGCGGTGCGCGATCCGGGTCGCTCGAGTCGCTGACCGAGTCCTTCGCGCGTTGGGCTGCTTCGTGCTCGGCCTCGTGTCCCTCTTCGCGCTCGCGATGGTGCTGCCGTCCGTGAAGGAAGGGTACGACTGGGAGGAGCTGCCCTTCTTCACCTCGATGGCCGGCGGCCTGGCCCTGCTCGCCTTCGTCTGGTGGTGGCTCAACCGCCACCATCGGGCGATCGCGGTCGCGGGCGTGGCCTTGCTCGTCCCGCCGATGGTCGTCTACGCCGGCCTGACCACGTACGTGACGCTCAACGAGTGGCGCGGGCGCCACCTCGCGCAGGCCGTGCGGATCCTGTCCCTTCGCGAAGAGGAGATCCGCTGGCCCGGGCTGCCGGGGCCGGTGGGCCTGCGCCTCGAGATCGAGGTCGAGCACGCGATCGGCCTCGAGGGCAACCTGTTCGCACCGAAGGTGGTCATGGGCGCGGACCCGCGCCCGACGCGCGCGGAGTATTGGTCTGGAACATTCGGCAGCGAGTTCCTGTCCGCGCCCGTCTTCGAGCTGGACCACCAGCCTCCGCGGGACGTGTTCCTCCGGCCCGGGCGGACGCGCGTCGTGTTCGAGATGTTCCCGTCCACGCTCGAACGCCGAGACGGCGACTCCCTCTGCATCGATGCGACGGCAGGGGGCACCGGGAACGGCGGGCCGGCGTCCTCGACCGGCGCGCACCTCGGGGCGGCGTGGTTCTTCGCGGCGCAAACCGGGGTCTCCGTCGACCTCGGAGGCCCGCTCACGGATGCGCTGCGGCGGGGGAGCGCCTACGAGGGGAAGCCCGACGCCTGGACCGCGCTGCTGCACGGGCTCGACACGCCGGCGCTCGCCGCCGCGGGGTACGCGCCGTGCCTGCCGCCGCGTCACCGCGTCGAGACGTGCTACTGCCCGATCGGCTAACTCTTCGATTGTGACCTCTTCTCACCCGCGTGCCCGCCTGGGACGAAACCGCCCGGCGGTTGTCAAAGCGGGGAATCAGGCCCCGACCCATCGGGGGCCTGGGGAGGAGCCTTCATGTCGACTCGTCATGGTTTCCAGCGCTGGCGGGCGGGGCGGCGCTCGCGCGCTCCCTGGTGGGCGGCCTGGATAGTGATCCTGACCTTGCCGAGCGCGCCGCCGGCGGCCGCGGGCGAGCCCTTCGCCGTGGCGGTCCGAGGCTTCGACGAGTTCAAGGCCAGGCACGGGGAAGGTTGGGAGGTCCTCTGGAACGACGGGACGGGTTACGGCCGCTTCCTCTCCGGTTCGACCTTTGCGCCCGTCGTGCGGCCTCGCTCGTCGACGGACTTCGCGGACATGACGAGGCGGCTGATCGTCGACAACCGCGCCCTGCTTGGCGTCGATCCGTCCCACCTCTCCCTGAAGTCGGTGAACACGTCGCCGCTGTCGTCGGCCGGCACGACCGACAAGGTTGGGGTAGAGATGGTCCAGTCCGTGGGTGGCGTCGAGGTCTACGGCGCGTCGCTCGTGGCCCTGTACCTGCCCGACGGGCGGCTGACCGCCATCGACGCCCAGGTGCTGCCGATCCCGGAGGACCTGCGGGTGGCGCCACGAGTGCTGGCGTCGCGGGCCTCCGAGGTCGCTTCGTCGCACTTCACCGCTACATTCGGAGCGCCGATCGACGAGGTGACGCCGCCTCGGCTGGTCGTCTATCCCTTCGACCGGGACGGGCAGATCGTCGCTCGGCTGGCCTGGATGGTCGAAGCCCGATCGTACGAGCGCCTGGAGTCGGAGCTGCCGCGGCAATGGATGTACGTGATCGCGGCCGACGATGACGCGGCCGAAGTGCTGGACGGGTGGGATCAGGTCCATGCGGGCAACATCACGGGAACGGTCAAAGGCTGGGCCACTCCGGGCCTGGGTCCCGATAGCCATAACGGGCCCCCCTTGCCCTATCCCCCGGGTGGTCATTCGACCGCAGTGCTCTTTGCCCTGCCTCACTTGAGGGTGACGACCCGGGAGGAATATCCGGGGAAGAGGACCATCTACACCGACACGGATGCCAACGGCCGGTTCACGTTCACGGACCGGACCCAAAGCGCCGGAGTCACCGCGCGGCTGGAGGGCTCGCTCGTGAAGGTGGAAGATCGCGATGGCCCCGACGAGTCCGTTCTCGAGTCGCTCGCGCTCGGGGTCCCCGAAACGTTGACCCTGAACGCGGACCGGACCACGAACGCTACCGCGGAGGTGAACGCCTTCCGGTGGGTAGACAACTTCCGGAGCTATATCCGCGCCGTCGATTCGACCTACCCGCTGATGAACTTCAGGGTGAAGGCCAACGTCAATCGGGACCACACGTGCAACGCGTACTACAACGGCTCGAGCATCAACTTCTACCGGGCCGGTGCCCACTCAGAGCACCCTGACCGGATTTGCGTCAACGCCGCCTATTCGACGGTGATCGCACACGAGGAGGGGCACTGGGCCAACGACGAGGCCGGCACCGGCAACGGCCCGGACGGCATGGGCGAGGGGGCGGCGGACGTCTGGGCGCTCTACGTGGCCAACACGATGAACGGCAACACCGACGACCCCCAGGTCGGCCGCGACTTCTACGCGTCCGGCCACTCCACCCCCTTCATCCGCACCGGTGAGAACATGCGCCAGTTCTGCATCGACGGCGCCCAGAGCGGCTGCGAGAGCGGCGTGCACAGAAAGGGCGAGGTCCTCATGGGCGCGTTCTGGAAGATGCGTGCGCGCCTGAAGGCCGCTTACGGCGCGACCGCGGGCAGCGACATCGCCAATCGCCTCTGGATCGCGTGGAACAAGCTCTTCGACCAGACGAAGATCAAGAACGTCATCGTCACGCAGCTCCTCACCCTGGACGACGACGACGGCGACCTGAGCAACGGCACGCCCCACTACTACGAGATCAATCGAGCCTTCCGGGATCAGGGCTTTCCTGGTGTCTGGATACCCACCTTGCCGGTCCCGGTCCCGAAATAGCCGGGAACCCGGAACGGTGCGCTTCCCCGACTGTCTAACGGGCGGAGGATCTCGCCGGCAACGTTGGCGTCGGCGGCAGGACCCTCAGAGGAGGAGATCACATGAGGGCCGAGGCTCGGATATCGCGTCGCTTTCCACTGGTCGTCGTTGTCGCTCTGTCGGCGTGCTCGAGGCAGCCGCCGCCGCAACAGCAATCCGTCCCGGCACCCGCGGCGACGGCGACGACGGCCGCGGCAAGCCTCCCCGCCGCCCCCGCGGCGACGACCGCCGCTCCGCCCGCAGCGGCCGCGAGCGCGCTTCCCGCCATCGCCGCCTCGGACGGGGAGAAGTCCGGCGTCCGCGTCGAGGTCACGGAGCTCAAGCGGAGCAGCGGTGGAACGGTGAACCTCAAGCTCACGATGATCAACGCCTCGGACGGCCCGGTCTCTTTCGACTACAACTTCGTGGACAAGGACCACGAGGTCACGGACTTCAGCGGGATCGGCGGCGTCCATCTCATCGATCCCGTCGGGAAGAAGAAGTACTTCGTGGCCCGGGACAGCGAGAACAAGTGTCTCTGCAGCCAGAGGGTCAAGGACATCGCGGCGGGTAGCCGCGCCAACCTCTGGGCCAAGTTCCCGGCCCCTCCCGACGACGTGCAGAAGATCTCGGTCGTCGTCCCGCATTTCGCTCCGATGGACGACGTGCCTCTGGGCCGCTGATCCCGCGCGCGCGACATGAAATCGATATTCCGACGAGCCGCGGCGGTAGTGCTCGTGCTGGTTACGGCCGCCGCCGCCCAGGAGCAGGAGCTTCCTCCCGGCGCGAAGCTCAAGGTGCTGGACATCGTCTTCAAGGTCGAAGACTTCGGCGGCCAGGTCCTCGATCTCCAGGTCAAGGAGACCGACACGGAAATACGCATCGAGCTCGCGGCGGACGTCCTGTTCGACTTCGACCAGGCCACCCTCCTGCCGAAGGCGGAAATCACCCTGAACAAGGCGGCGAGCTTCATCCGTGAGAGAGCGGACGGGGTCGTGCAGATCGAGGGGCACACCGACGCCAAGGGCGACGACGCCTACAACCAGAGGCTCTCCGAGCGCCGCGCCGAGTCGGTGCGCCACTGGTTCACCCGCCACCCTCTGCACAATGTGCGATTCTCGTCGAGAGGATTCGGTGAGACGCGGCCGGTAGCGCCGAACACCAAGGACGGGGGCGTGGACGATCCCGAGGGCCGCCAGAAGAACCGCCGCGTCGAGATCGTGATCCGGAAGAGAGTCTGATCGAGCCTGGGAAACCCTTGGCCTTCCGTTGGAACTCGCTGAGGACGGCGGGAGCGAGGGGCGCGCAGATTGCGCGGCACGGAGGATCCCATGACTCTCATCTCGCGCGGATGGTTTCTTTCGGCGGCGGTCGTGGTGTCGGTGTTCGCAGCCCACGAACCCGCAGCCGCGCAGAGCTGGACGATCGCGCCGCCCGACGGCGAGAGCGCGGTCATCATGGCGTCAGGTTTTCCCGCGGGTTGCGTGTTCGAGGCCTGGGCGGTGCTGGGCTACGACAGCAACCTGGTTTCGCTCGGCGCCGCGTTGACGGACGCGGGCGGCGCCTTCGCGGCCACCTTCCGCTTTCCACCCGCCGCCGATACCGCGACGGAGTACCTGTGGCGTGGGTTCGACTCGTGCCAAGATCTCAAGTTTCGGGGAGCGAACGCCGGGGGACCCTATCCGCGGACGGTCGCGTTCGCGCCCTTCGCGGAACCGGTGGCGACGCGGTCGCTGACGGTCGAAGTGTCGCCGTCCCAGGGCCAGCAGCCCATCCGCGGCCAGGGCCTGCCACGCGACTCCGCGATCGTCCTGCTTCTGGATTCCAATTTCGCCGGCAGCTTCCAGACATCTGCGGCCGGCACTTTTTCAGGCGCGTTCGTCGTCGGCGAAGACCCCCCGACGTTCCCCCGGTCGGTGGGGCTCCTGGTGGGTGAGCTATTCCTCTCCGGAAAGGAAGAGGAGGGGCCCTATCCCAAGGTCGTGCGGCTCGACCCGTTCGGAAGCGTTCTCCTCGAAGCTCCCACTCAGTCCCGATCCGCCCTCATCCGGGGAGCCGGCCTGCCTGCGAGCTGCTCGGCCGGGACGGTGGAGGTGCGCGAGGTGGATGGATCGCAGGTCCTGGGCGGGCTGGGCACGACGTCCGATGGGACGTTCGCTTTCGGTTCCGTCTACCCGCTCCGCTTGGACGATGCGGTCGACATCGTGTGGCGAGGGAGCGGGACATGCGCGGGTCAGGAGCTGGGCGGCCCGAACCCCGGTGGCCCCTATCCGCGGACATTCCTGCTCGGCCCCGTCACGCCGCCCCCATCGCCCCCGGCCACGGAGCCCACGCTCCTCATCAAGGAGCCGACCCGCCGCCTTCAGGCCATCGACGGCTGGGGCTTCGCTCCGCAGGGTTTCGGCCTCCTGACCACTCCGGGAGTGCCCCCCGTGCTGTTGCTGGCCGAAGACTCCGGATTCACGCGGCTCAATCAGGCCGGCGCCCTGACGCCCCTCCCGCGCACATGGACCCTGGATCTCGGCGACACCCAGCACGCGTTCGAGGAGGAACCGGGTCCCTATCCTCACGTGATCGACGTGACACCCGAGCTGCGGCTCGCGCTGAGCGCGCCCGAAGACACCAGTGGGGCACCGATGTCGGCCTCCGGCCTGCCCGCGAACTGCTCCCTGGGCCTCGTCACGGGGTTCGATCCGGACGGAACCCAGTTCGACGTGGCCTTCGCCCCGACTTCCGCCGCCGGCACGTTCTCCTTCGATGACACGGGAGTGGGCCGGGCCCGCGCGGAGAATGCCGTCGCTTATCAATGGGCGGCGCATGGCGGATGCGACCCTCGGGTGCTGCGCGGCCCGAACCCCGGCGGCGCGTACCCACGCATCGTCCGGCTGGCCGAGGCGGCGCCGTCCGCGGTCCCACCGCGCCTGACGATCCGCACGCCCGCTCTCATGGCCTTCCGGCGGTTCACGTCGACGGGACTCGGGGTGCCGCCGGGGGCATTGGGCACGATCATGGTCGGAGGTGTCGACGCCGGGTCGGCGACGGTGCGACCCGATGGCAGCCTCCGCACGGTCTTCGACGAGCTACGAGTCCCGCCGTCGCCGCGGGAGTTCCGAATCTTCGTGGACTCCACGATATTCACCGGTGTCCAGGAGAGCGCTGCCTACCCCGCGACGTTTGGGTTGACTCCACGGGGTCTGGCCACGCTCACCGCCCTCCCGGAAGCGAAGCAAACGACGATTTCCGGTGAGGGATTCCCGCCCGGGTGCCTCACGTCCACGCTGCGCGCGGTCCGGGACGGTCAGGCACAGATCGCCACCGACGTGGACCCCTTCGGCGTGTTCCAGTTCACGAGCGCGGACGGGTTCTGGTTCGACGAGACGCTCCGCGACTGGGCCCTCGACGCCACGACTCTCATCTGGGAGGCTGGGCCGTCCTGCGGCGGCGAGGTCCGGATCGGGATCAATCCGGGAGGGCCGTTCCCACGCCGGTTCCTGGTGAGCGCGCAGAACACGCCCGCCAGGGCCCATGTCGTCTCGCAGCCCGTCGACCGCGTCACCTACGCCGCGCCGGCCACGATCACGTTCACGACGGTGACGTCCGCGGGCGACACGATCGTCAGGCCCATGACGACCGCGCCCCCGGTTCCGGCGGGCTTCCAACTCGGCGAGCCGCCCGTCTTCCATGACATCACGACGAGCGCGGCGTTCACGGGTGCCGTTGCCGTCTGCCTCTACTACCCGGAGGCGGCGTTCGCCGATGAATCGCAAGTCCGGTTGCTGCACCTCGAGAGCGGTGCCTGGAGCGATACCACCACCCGTCTCGACACGACGGCGAACATCGTGTGTGGGAGCGTGTCGTCCTTCGGAGCGTTCGCGATCGTCCAGAAGAAACCGAATCATCCCCCGACCGCCGACGCGGGACCGGATCGGACGGTGGCGTGCAGCAGCGGCGCGGGCGCCCGCGTGGCTCTGGACGGCTCCGGCTCTTCCGACCCCGACGGCGATCCGTTGACCTTCGCATGGAGCGGACGCTTCGGCGCGGCCACCGGCGTTTCGCCGACCGTGTCTCTTCCGCTGGGTCCATCCCTCGTGTCGCTCGTCGTCCGAGATGGCGAGTCGGACTCGGCGCCCGACGTCACGTCGATCGCGGTGGTGCTGGAGCCGGATGGATTCCTGGCCCCCGTCAATGCGCCCCTTGCTCCGGCCGGCTCCCCGCTCGTCCCGCCACGCGAGGCCTTCAAGGCCGGACGGACGATTCCGCTGAAGCTGCGCCTTCTCTGCGGCACGCACTCTGCTGGCGCCGTGGCCGCGCCGCGAATCGTGGGTCTTAGGAGGGGAGCGGCTCACCTGGATTGGTCCACTCTCGATCGGGCCGCCGATTCGATGGACCACAGCCCTGTCTTCCGGCGCACCGGGGACGTGTGGCACTACGACCTGAGCACACGCGGCCTCTCGAGCGGCGCCTACGTGATCACGATCCGGCTCGCGGATGGGACGGAATGGGAGGCGACCTTCGCTCTGCGGTGACCGCTATCAAGCGCTGGAAGCTCGGATACGATGGCGGGAGGGAGGGACCATGACCGCGTCACACACCACGACATTGCCGCGCCGGCGGCTGGGCAAGTCCGGCCTCGAGGTCTCCGCCATCGGCCTGGGCTGCATGGGAATGTCCTACGCCTACGGCCCGACGGACGACGCGGAGTCCCTGCGCGTACTGCACCGGTACGTCGAGCTCGGAGGGAACTTCCTCGACACCGCGGAGATCTACGGGCCCTACGAAAACGAGCTCCTGCTCGGCCGCTTCCTGCGCGAGGTGCGGCGCGAGGACCTCGTGGTGGCCACGAAGTTCGGCTTCCGGATCGATCCCGCGACGAAGGCGGCGAGCGGGGCCGACAGCTCGCCCGCGAACATCCGCAAGGTGTGCGACGAGAGCCGGAAGCGTCTCGGCATCGAGCGCATCGACCTCTTCTATCAGCACCGCGTCGATCCCCGCGTGCCGATCGAGGAGGTGGCCGGCGTGCTGGCGGAGCTGGTGCGCGAAGGCAAGGTCCGCGCCTTCGGCCTCTCGGAGGCGGGCCCGGAGACGATCCGGCGCGCCCACGCCGTCCATCTCGTGGCCGCGCTGCAAAGCGAATATTCGCTGTGGACGCGCGATCACGAAACCGATGGCGTGCTCGAGACCTGCCGCGCGCTCGGGATCGGTTTCGTGCCCTACAGCCCCCTGGGGCGCGGGTTCCTGACCGGCGCCATCCAGAAGCCATCCGACATGGCCGCCGATGACTGGCGGCACACGAACCCGCGCTTCCAGGGGGCGGCGTTCGACAAGAACCTGGAGCTGGCCGCGCGCGTGAAGGCCCTCGCGGCCGGGAAGGGCTGCACGCCCGCGCAGCTCGCCCTGGCC
>Ga0111538_10003864_pt1 | contig 20899 bp, 17 predicted proteins | sample SoiMethybrSBSTD1_FD_79669 | JGI IMG/M metagenome (GOLD analysis project Ga0111538, IMG submission 79669) | Bulk soil microbial communities from a Populus tree surrounding site in Tennessee, USA - Soil MetaG P. TD hybrid SBSTD1 (version 2)... | ecosystem: Environmental > Terrestrial > Soil >... | reverse complement strand
CTCGACCGGCGACCAGAGGTCCTCGTCCAGCGCGCGGCCGGAGAGCGGGTAGAAGTTCAGGTTCACGTCGCCGGCGAGCGCCGGGGTCGCGAGCCCGCCCGGGACCAGCAGCAGGGCGACGAGGGCGAAAAGCGCCGGAACGCTGGAGCGCCGGAAAAGGGTCCTCATGGGGATGGCACGCGACATCGGGTCACCTCCGGGCGGCGTTGTATCATGCCCCACTGTGAAAGCGCTCCAGGAGAGTCTCTACGATCTGATCGTCCGCACCTCGACCGACCTGCCGCCTGACGTGCGCCGCGCCATGGCGCGCGCCCTCGGCTCCGAGGATCCGGCCAACCGCAGCGGCCAGGCGCTCGCGATCATCGCGACCAACATCGACGCGGCGGCCGACTGCGAGGGACCGATCTGCCAGGACACCGGCTGGCCGACCTTCGAGGTCACCACACCGGTCGGTGTCAGCCAGATCGCGATCGAGACGGCGATCCGCGGCGCCATCGTCGCGGCCACGAAGAAGGGGAAGCTGCGCCCCAACTCGGTCGATTCCCTCACCGGGAAGAACAGCGGCGACAACCTCGGCGCCGGCACGCCGACCATCCACCTGCATCAATGGGAGAACGACTCCGAGATCGAAGTCCGGCTCCTGCTGAAGGGGGGAGGGTGCGAGAACAAGAACATCCAGTACTCGCTGCCGTCCGAGCTGCCGCACCTCGGGCGCGCCGACCGCGACCTCGACGGGGTGCGCAAGTGCCTGCTGCACGCCGTCTGGCAGGCCCAGGGGCAGGGGTGCAGCGCCGGGGCGATCGGCGCCGCCATCGGCGGCGACCGGGCGACCGGGTATGCGCATGCGAAGGCGCAGCTCTTCCGCACCCTCGACGACGTCAACCCGAACGCCGATCTGCGCCGGCTCGAGGAATACATCCTGGAGAAATCGAACGTCCTCGGGATCGGCACGATGGGGTTCGGCGGGGGCGTGACGCTCATCGGCTGCAAGGTCGGCGCGGTCCACCGGTTGCCGGCGTCGTTCTTCGTGTCGGTGGCGTACGACTGCTGGGCCTTCCGCCGCCTCGGGGTGGTCCTCGATGCGCAGACCGGTGCCCTGAAGCGCTGGCTGTACCGCGACGACAGGGAGTCGGAGCCGATCGCCGCGACCCCCGCGAAAAAGGCCGGGCTCTTCGGGTCCGAGGCGATCGCCCTGCGCCCGCCGCTCACCGAGGCGGCGGTCCGCCGCCTGAAGGTCGGCGACGTCGTGACCATCAGCGGCCTCGTCTACACCGGCCGCGACATCGTGCACCACCACCTCATGTCGCACGCCCCGCCGATGAGCCTCAAGGACCAGGTGCTGTACCACTGCGGCCCGGTCGTGATGAAGGACAACGGCTCCTGGCGCGTCACGGCCGCCGGCCCGACCACCAGCATCCGCGAGGAGCCGTACGAGGCCGACGTGATCGGCCGCTACGGCGTGCGCGTGGTGATGGGGAAGGGCGGCATGGGCGCGAAGACGCTGGCCGCCCTCAAGGAGCACGGCGCCGTGTACCTCAACGCCATCGGCGGCGCGGCGCAGTACTACGCCCGCTGCATCGAGAAGGTGGAGGGGGTGGATCTCCTCGAGTTCGGCACGCCGGAGGCGATGTGGCACCTGCGGGTGAAGGACTTCCCCGCGGTCGTCACCATGGACGCCTCCGGCCGCTCGCTGCACGCCGACGTCGAGGGGGCCTCCGCCGCCATCCTCAAGACCTTCGCCCCGCCCGTCTTCACGTCGCAGGACGCCTGAGAGGGGCCGGATGCCGCCCGCCGCGGGGAAGCCGGAGCCGGCGCGACGGATCCGCTTCGCCGGGGCGCGCGACCACGCGCCGGTGCCGCGCATCGATCTCGGCGGACAGACGGCCATCGTCACTGGCGGCTCGCGCGGCATCGGCCGGGCGACGGTGGAGGCGCTGGCCGGGGCCGGGGCCGCGGTCGTCTTCTCGTACCATCGCCACCGCGGCGCCGCCGACGAGGTGGTCGCGCGGGCCGGCGCCGATCGCGTCACCGCCGTGCGGGCCGACGTGTCGCGCGCGCGCGATGCCGATCGCCTCGTGGAGACGGCGCGCCGGAAGCACCACCGCGTCGACATCCTGGTGAACAACGCCGGCATCTGGGAGCCCCCCGGCGGCACGCCGTTCGAAAGCCTGAGCGAGCGGGCCTGGCGGCGGACGATGGCGATCAACCTGGACGGTGCGCACCTGGTCACGCGCCGGGTGATCCCGCTGATGAAGCGGCGCCGGTCGGGGCGGATCGTCTTCGTCTCCTCGACCGCCGGGCAGCGCGGCGAGGAGCGGCACGGCGAGTACGCCGCGACCAAGGGGGCGCTCATCGCGCTGGCCAAGTCGCTGGCCGTCGAGCTCGGGCCGCACGGCATCCTGGTGAACGCCGTCGCCCCCTGGTGGGTGGACACCGACATGAGCCACGGCGCGCTCGTGCGGTTGCGGCGCAACCGGGAGCTCGAGCGCGGCGAGTGGTCGCCGCTCGACCGGGTGGCGGCGCCGGAGGAGATCGCCGGCCCCATCCTGTTCCTGTGCTCGCACCTCTCGACGTTCGTCACCGGCGAGATCCTCAACGTCAACGGCGGCACGATCCTCTGCGGATAGGGACGCACCCCGGTCCGACCGGGAAGGAGACCGACATGGCCGACAACGAACTCACACGCCGGAGATTCGCCGGAGCCCTGGGAGCGGCCCTCGGGGGGGCGATCCTCACGCCGCGCCCCGCGGCTGCGGCGCCGCACAAGTCTGCCGCGGCGCCGGAGGTCTCGCAGGCGCCGGGGCCGGTGCGGCTCGATTCGAACGAGAACCCGTACGGGCCGCCGAAGGTCGCGCTCGACGCGATGGAGCGCGCGCTCGCACGCGGCGCGCGCTACCCGGACTCCCTCGAAGACGAGCTGACCACCGTCCTGGCGCGACTGCACCACGTCGAGCCGGACCAGGTGATCCTCGGCTGCGGGTCGGGGGAGATCCTCAAGATGGCCGACGAGGCGTTCCTTTCGACGGCCGAGAAGGTGGTGGTGGCGGAGCCGACCTTCGAGGCGGTGACCGCCTTCGCGGATGTGGTGCGGGCCGAGCAGGAGAAGATACCCCTCGACAAGAAGTACGCGCACGACCTCGACGCGATGGCCGCCGCCTGCGACCAGCGGGCCGGAGTCGTCTACCTGTGCAATCCCAACAACCCCACCGGAACGATCGTGCCGGCCGGCCTGGTCGCCGTCTTCCTGCGAAAGGTGCCGAAGGACACGGTCGTGCTCGTGGACGAGGCGTACCACCACTTCGTCGAGGATCCGGCCTACGGCAGCTCCGACCAGTGGCTCGCGGCGTTCCCGAATCTCATCGTCGTCCGGACCTTCTCGAAGATCTACGGCCTCGCCGGCATGCGCCTCGGCTACGGGCTCGGATCGAAGCAGCGCATCGCCGCGATGGGACGGCACAAGTGCTGGAGCAACACCAACGCCGCCGTGCTCGAGGCGGCGCTGGCGGTGCTGCAGAAGCCCGGGCTCGTCACCGAGCAGCGGACGCTCATCAACGACACGCGCCGCTGGCTGTGCGACGAGCTCACGAAGGACGGGCGGACCTTCATCCCGTCCCACACGAACTTCCTGATGATCCGCATCGGCAAGGACGTGGCGCCGGTCATCCAGGCCTTCCGCGAGAAGGGGATCTGGACCGGCCGCCGCTTCGCCTCGATGCCCGACTGGCTGCGCATCACCATCGGGACCCGCGCGGAAACCGCGTCCTTCCTGAAGGGGCTGCGGGCCATCGTTCCGGCCGCCGAAACCGCTGCCGTGTGACGAAGTACCGGCTCGAGGTGGTTTTAAGAGAACAGAGCGCAGGGGTTTGCCTACAGGGGGTTCAGGGATCTCCTCACTTGAGCATCCCGTACCCTCGCCGCAATACTGTGGGCGGCCCTCGAAGGTGAACCGTTTGATGAGAGATGCGTCCGCACGGGGTCGCGCTCGACCCGTCACGATGACCCTGGCCGAATCGTACAGGATGGTCAAGGGATCGATCGTCGCCTTCTGCCCGAAGCACATTGCGGCGCAGGCCGGCGAGAAACCCGCCATGTTCCCGCCGATCATCGGGACCGGATTCATCGTGAGCGAGGACGGGATCATCGTCACCAATGATCACGTCGCGCGCGCCTTCAGTAAACAATACCGGCCGCCCGGCAACCACAAGGACGACTGGGGCGTCTTCGCGATGTTCCTGCATGCGATTCCGGAGGGGCAGGTCGAGATTCCGCTCCAGGTGATTGGTGCCGCGCCGTATGGCGAGTTCGTCAAGCAACCGGAGGCCGATGGTCTGTCGAGGCCCGATGTCGCCTTCGTTCAGGTCAAGGCGCGTGGCCTGCCTTTCGTGACCGTGTCCCCTGACGATGGTCTGGCCGAAGGTTCCGAGATGGCGACGGCGGGCTTCCCAATGGGGGCCGATGCCCTGACCGCACCCGGTTATGTCCATCAGGTCTGCCCGACGCTCCAGAGCGGCATCATCAGCGCCGTTCTGCCGTTCGCCTGCCCGCGCCCGCACGCGTTCACGATCAACGTCATGACCCAGGCCGGGGCGAGCGGCTCGCCGGCGTTCGACCCGACGACCGGCGAGGTTGTCGGCGTGCTGTACGCCGGCCTCGGAGACATCGGTGTGACGAAGAACAACGATATCTACCGGATTCCGACCAACATCTCATACGTCGTCCCCGGTCACTACATCCGGCGCCTGCTCGACAAAGTCATTGGCAATCCGGCCGTCAGAGCCCCCGAAGACGCCATGACGATCGAAGCCATGCTCAAGGGGAGGAAGTTCCTCGACGCCTTCGCGAACCCCAGGCGATACGAGATTCAGAAAAGCAGGCAGGGGAGGCGGCGGCTCCGAATCGGCACCCTGTCCGAGGCATACACGCTCAGCAAGCCCGTCCAGGCATGAGGCTCCGCGGCGGCCTGACGCGGCGCCTTAGAGGCCGCGGCCGGTCGTGAGGTAGGTCGCGAACGTCCCCAACCAGTGCCCGCCTTCGTAGTGCGCGCCGGTGACCGAGGCGAGGCCGTCCTTGCGGTGCCGTTCGGCCGCCGCGCGCAGCGCCGCGACCCGCGCGTCATCCTTCGGCAACCCGGAGGCGATCCCCTCGAGCATCCAGGCGCGGCTCAGGTTCAGCCCGTCGAGGTGGGCGAGCTTGCCGTCGGTCGGGTCGGTGACGACCCCGGGCTCGAGCCAGCCGGCCGAGCCGTCGCGCGGCAGGCCCGGCAGGAAGCCGGTCAGCCAGTCGGCGAACGACCCGGGGGCGAGGATCCTCCGCATCAGGTCCGCCTCCGCGAGGCAGGGGGACAGGAAATCCTGCCCCGAAGGCTCGTACGCCAGCGGACAGGTGCGATCGGGCAGGTAGTAGGTCCGGGCGCGCTCGACCGCGAGCGCCGTCATCACGGCGTCCTTTTTGGCGCGGGACCAGTCGAGGACCAGGCCGAGGGCGAAGGCGGTCTGGTCGTGCTCGCCGATCCGGATCGGGTGCGTCAGCTTCGGCAGCCAGGTCGCGAGCCTTTTCGCCGCGGCCGTCTCGAGCGGCTCGAGCGCGGCGGACCAGGTGCGCGCCTGCGGGTCATCCCATTCGCGCAGCTCGGCCGCGAGCGTCAGCAGCCACGCCAGCCCGTAGGGGCGCTCGAACGATTCCCGTCCCTTGCCGGACAGGTAGGCCGCCTCCGCCTTGATGTTCGCCGGCGTGAGGCTTTTCGCGAGCGCCGCCCGCGCCGGCGCCGCGAAGGAGGCGGACGGTGAGGTGCGCGCCAAGCGGGCCAGCAGCCAGTGGCCGTGCACCGACGAGTGCCAGTCGTAGCACCCGAAAAACGCCGGCGTCAGGCGTCGCGGCGGCAGCGCGTCGGCGTCGGACTGCAGCACGTGGGCGATCTTGTTCGGGTATTCCCTGTCCACGCACGCGAGCGCCAGGCTCGCGAAGCGCGCCGCCGCGGCCTCATCCGTGAGCGGCGGCTCCGCCGCATCCGCCACGGTCGGGGAGACAAGTCCGAGCGCGACGCAGAAGCCGGCGATCGCGGCGCGCCGCCTCACGAATGGCGGGTCGCGGCGGCGCCGCCGGCCTGGCGCCGGGCCGCGATCAGGTGGTCGAGCTCGGCCTTGAGGCGCGCGAGCACCTCGTCGTAGCGGAACGAGCCGAGATCCACAGCACCGCGCTTGAGGTTGACGAACGTCGGCGCGCACCACAGGCCGAGGTCGGCGTCGTCGGTCTCGCCGGGGCCGTTCACCCGGCAGCCCATCACCGCGATGGTCAGCTGGTGCTCGCGGGCGTAGACGGTCATCTCCTTCACTTGCTGCGCCAGGTCGACGAACGCCTCGTTCTCGACGCGCGAGCAGGAGGGGCAGGAGATGATGTTGAGCCCGCGCCCGAAGTTCGGGGGCACCGAGCGGAAGCGGTTGTGGGCGATGTCGTCGAGGATCTGCCGCCCGGCTTCGATCTCCTCCCCCTTGCGGTCGTTCGGCACGGTCAGGGAGACCCGCAGCGTGTCGCCGATGCCGGCCGCGAGCAGCTGCTCGAAGGCGATGCGGGTCTTGATGACGCCGTCCGGCGGCAGGCCGGCCTCGGTCACGCCGAGGTGCAGCGGCACGTCCGGGCGGCGCTCCGAGAAGCGCCGGTTGGCGTCGATGACCTTCGCCGGGTCGGAGTCCTTGAGCGACACGCAGTAGCGGGTGAAGCCCAGGTCGTCCAAGAGCGCCGCGTGCTCGAGCGCCGACTCGACCATCTCCGCCACGGAGTCGTCGCCGAAGCGCCCCGCCTTGTCCGGATCGACCGAGCCGCAGTTCACCCCGACCCGCAGCGCCACGTCGTGCTGCGCCGCCACCTCGGCGAGGAACGCCACCTTGTCGCGCACCGGCTTGCTGCGCTCGTGATGGTGCAGGTGCCCCGGGTTGTACCGCACCTTGTCCACGTGCGGGGCCACCTCGGCGGCGAGACGGTAGTTCTCCTGCAGGTCCACCGACAGGTTGGCGCGGGTGCGGGCCCGGATCGCCTCGAGCGCGGCGGCGTCTTTCGGCCCGTCCACGGCGATGCGCACCACGTCCGCGCCGGCCCGCTCGAGGTCGAGCACCTGCCGGACGGTCGCCTCGACGTCGGTCGTCTTCGTCGCGGTCATGCTCTGCACCGCGATCGGGTGCCCGGCGCCGATGGTGATGCGGCCGATGCGCACCGGCCGGGTGGGCCGGCGCCGCGGTGGCGTGATGGGAGAGTCCTGACTCACGCGGTGATCATAACCGGTCTTCGGACAGCGCTCTTAGGCCCCGCCCAACGCGGCGCCGCCAGTCCCCCGGCCGGATCACCCCGGCCCGCAACGACTCCAGGGGGTAGAAGGTGTCGCGCCAGCGGATCCCTCCCCGGGCGAGGGTCTTGAGGGCCGAGTTCCAGTAGGTCAAGAGGATGAGCGGGACGGCGAGCGGGTAGGCGAGCCACAGCGCCGCGGCCGGGTGGCCGAGCCGCTCCGCTTCGGCGCGCAGGCTGGCGACGAGGACCCCCTGCTGGACGAGCCACGGCAGCCAGAGCCAGGGGGAGCCGCCGCAAAGCGCCAGGGCGAGCGGGCCGAACTGCAGGACGGCGACGAGGGCGGTCTGCCACGCCACCGCCCCGAGCGAATACCCGACACCGCCGAACAGGTTCTTCTCGAGACCGCGCATCATCTCGACGACGCCCCGGTGCCACGGGCAGGCGACGGCGCCGAGCCCGCTCCACAGCCGCTGGCGGGCGCCACTCTCCTTGAGGAGCATCCCCAGCTTGTAGTCCTCCGCCACCTCCAGCCGCAGCGTCTCGTGTCCTCCGACCCGGTCGTAGGCGGAGCGAAGCATCAGATTGAATGCCCCGACCCCCGAGCCGCCGCGTGGCCGGTCCTGTTCCATTTCCCAGAAGCGGCCGTACAGCAGGAGCCCCTGCTCGAAGTTCGCCAGGAGGGCCCCCTGCAGCAGGCCGATCGGGCGCATGTCGGGGAGGACCGGCACGTGATCGATCCCCCGCCGCGCGGCCAGCGCGACCGTGCGCTCCAGCAGATCCTCCCGCGCCAGGGTGACGTCGCCGTCCATGAACAGGATCCACTCGCCGCGGGCGCGCCGGGCCCCGGTATGGCAGGCGTGGCACTTCCCCAGCCATCCGGCGGGCAGCGCCTCGACCCGCACCACCTCCAGGCGGGGGTCCCCCTCGGCGGCGAGGCGGGCCAGGATGGCGGGGGTGGCGTCGGTGGAGCGGTCGTCCACGACGACGAGGTGCAGGCCGGGATGCTGCTGGTTCAGGAGGCTGCGGACCGTCGCCGCGATCGCGGCCGCCTCGTCGCGCGCCGTCACCACGACGGCGAGCGTCGGCACCGCGCCCGCGCGCGTCCCGGTTCCGCGGGATGGAACCGCGGGGGGCGGCTCCCGGGCGATCTCGCCGACCAGGGACCGGAGCTGGCGGGAACCGCGCAGGAACAGGACGCCGAACGCCGTCCAGGCGGCGGCCAGAAGCAGCGCGGCGGAGGCCGCCATGAGGGGCATGGGCGCCTAACATACACCGACCTGCGAAGGCCCCCCGGATCGCCGCGCCGGTGAGGTGACAAGTGAGAAAAGTTGCGGCCTGACCCAACTTTCCAGTTGCTTCGTTCCTGTCCTGTTGTATAAGGACGCCCACCAAAACCGATGGTTCGTGCGCGGCCCGCGCCGTCCCGGCGCCCGCGCTCGACCTGTATTCCGGGCCTTGGGGGGCCCGTCAGGGCTGGGGGGGTTGGGATGAGTGCGGATGCGTCTCGTTCGTCGCAGCGTCGTCATGGGGTCACGGTCTGGCTGACCGGGCTTCCGAGTGCGGGGAAGACCACCATCGCGCGGCACCTCGAGGAGCGGCTCATGGCCGCCGGCACGCCGGTCGAGCTGCTCGACGGCGACGAGATTCGCGAGCGCCTTTCGAAGGGGCTCGGGTTCTCCCGCCAGGACCGTGACGAGAACATCCGCCGCATCTCCTACGTGGCGCGCCTGCTGACCAAGCACGGCACGGTCGTGCTGGTGGCCGCCATCTCCCCGTTCCGCGCCACCCGCGACGAGGCGCGCGCCGAGATCGGCCGCTTCGTCGAGGTGCACGTGGACTGCCTGATCGACGAGTGCATCCGCCGCGACGTGAAGGGGCTCTACAAGAAGGCGCTGTCGGGACAGATCCCGCAGTTCACCGGTATCTCCGACCCGTACGAGGCGCCGCTCGCGCCGGAGATCGTCGTGCGCACGCACCAGGAGACGCTCGAGGAGAGCGCCGGCCGGATCATCGAGACCCTGGCGCTGCTCGGCCACCTGCCGTTCGAGGTGCTGCAACCCACCGCGGCGCTGCACGCGACGCCGGCTCCTTCCCTGCAGAGCCTGCCCGTCCCGGGGCCGCACGCGGTCCCCGCGCCGGCCGCCGTCAGCATGACGGCGACCGTCTCCGGCGGCGCCCCGGCGGCCGCCGGCGTGGGAGGGCTCGCCGCGTCGGAGTGATCCCGGCGCAGCCGGGGCGGCGCGGCGCGGCCGCGAGGCGGGCGATTCGCCCCGACCGTTTTTTTCTGCATAATCCCAGGGCCCGGATCACGACATGACGACACCACCGCACGGCGGAGTCCTGATCGATCGCACCCTCCCGCAGGAGGCGCGCGCCGACACCCTGCGCCGCGCCGAACGCCTGCCATCGCTCGACCTCGGCGAGCGACAGGCGCGCGAGGTCGAGAACATCGCCCTCGGCGTCTACTCGCCGCTCGACGGGTTCCTGAAGCGCGCCGATTTCGAGGCCGTGCTGAAGACGAGCCGGCTGGCGGGCGGCGTCCCCTGGACCATCCCGATCGTCCTCGACGTGAGCGACGCCGACGCTTCGCGGCTGGGCGGCGAGATCCTCCTGCGCCACGACGGCCGGGCGCTCGCGACCATGCAGGTCGAAGAGGCCTACCCGCTGCCGCTTGACGGGTACTGCCGGAGCGTTTTTGGGACCCTCGACCCGAAGCACCCCGGCGTGGCGCACGCCGGCACCATGGGGGCGATGCTCCTCGGGGGCCCGATCACCCTCATCGATCTCCTCCCGACGCCGTTCCCGGCCCACCGGCTCGCGCCGCGCGAGACGCGCGCCCGCTTCGAGGCGAACGGCTGGAAGACGGTCGTCGGCTTCCAGACCCGCAACATCCCGCACGTCGGCCACGAGGCGTTGCAGAAGGCGGCGCTCAACCTGACCGACGGCCTGTTCATCAACCCGCTCGTCGGCGGCAAGAAGGCGGGGGACTTCGAGGACCCGGTCATCGTCGCGGCGTACGACGCGCTCGTGCGGCACTACTACCCGGCCGACCGGGCGGTCCTCGGCATCCTGCAGGGGCAGATGCGCTACGCGGGGCCGAAGGAGGCGATCTTCCACGCCATCCAGCGCAAGAACTTCGGCTGCTCCCACTTCATCATCGGCCGCGACCACGCCGGCGTCGGAACCTTCTACCATCCGTACGCGGCGCAGGAGATCTTCGGGGAGTTCCCGGACCTCGGGGTCACGCCGCTGCTCTTCCCGGCCTTCTTCAAGTGCCGGAAGTGCCAGGGGATGGTGAACGAGAAGATCTGCCCGCACCGCGGCGACGACCGGGTCGATTTCAGCGGCACGCAGCTGCGCGGGGCGATTCTCGGCGGCGCCGACTTCGACGGGATGATCCGGCCGGAGGTCGCGGCCGCGATCCGCGCCGTGGACGGCGGACCGATCCGCACGTGAAGGTCGCCGTCATCGGGCTCGACTGCGCCGCCCCCGATCTCGTCTTCAACAAATTCCGCGACGAGCTGCCCAACCTCCGCCGTCTCATGGAGCAGGGGGCGTGGGGCCCGCTCCTCAGCAGCAACCCGCCGATCACCGTCCCGGCATGGGCCTGCATGATGACGAGCCAGGACCCGGGTCAGCTCGGCATCTACGGCTTCCGGAACCGCAAGGACCATTCCTACGTCGGCTACTCGATCGCCAACGCATCGGCGCTGCAGAAGCCGGCCGCCTGGGATCACCTCGGCGAAGCGGGCAAGCAGGTCATCGTCCTCGGCGTCCCCCCCTCGTATCCGCCGCGGCCGCTCCACGGCGTGCAGGTCGGCTGCTTTCTGACTCCGACGACCCGCCGCCCCTACACGCATCCGCCCGACCTGAAGGACGAGATCGATCGCGAGGTGCCGGGCTACGTCGTGGACGTGGAGGACTTCCGCACCGACGACAAGGAAGGGGTGCTGAAGCGGATCTACGAGAAATCGACCCGCCACTTCGCCCTCGCCAAGCACCTGCTCCGGACGCGGCCGTGGGACTTCTTCATGATGGTGGAGATGGGGACCGACCGGATCCACCACGCCTTCTGGGCCCACATGTCGAAGGAGCACCCGAAGCACGAGCCGGGGAACCGCTTCGAGCACGCCATCCGCGACTTCTACAAGTACTGCGACAAGGAGGTCGGGGAGATCCTGGCGCTCCTCCCCCCGGACACGACGGTGCTCGTGGTCTCGGACCACGGGGCGCGCGACCTGACGGGGGGGATCTGCTTCAACGAGTGGCTCATCGAGAAGGGGTACCTGGCGCTCAAGTCGTACCCGTCGAAGCCGACGCCGATCGCCCAGTGCGACATCGACTGGGAGAGGACGAAGGCCTGGGGGGACGGGGGCTACTACGGCCGCCTGTTCATGAACGTCCGCGGGCGCGAGCCGCAGGGATGCGTGGATCCGGCCGACTACGAGAAGGTCCGCGCCGAGCTCGTCGCCGGCATCGAGGCGATCGCCGACCCGCAGGGGAAGAACATCGGCTCGCGCGCCTACCGCCCCCAGGACATCTACCGCGAGGTGCGGAACGTCGCGCCCGATCTCATGGTCTACTTCGGCAATCTCGACTGGCGATCGATCGGCACGGTCGGAACGCGCTCGCTCTACACCTTCGACAACGACACCGGGCCGGACGACGCCAACCACGACTGGCACGGCATCTTCATCATGAAGACCCCCGACGGCACCCCGCAACCGAAAGGGGAACAGCACGGCCTGAGGCTGTACGATATCGCCCCGACGGTGTTGCGCCTGTCGGGGCTGACGCCTCCGGCCGGGATGATCGGCCGTTCGCTCATCTGACATCGCGGAGGTCCCCATGCGTTTCATGAATCTCCGGGACACGGAGCAGGACGCCCTGCTGCAGTCGCTTCGGGACATGCCGGCCTGGCTGCAGGGGGCGGTCGCGGACCTGTCGCCCGCCGAGGCGGCCGAGCGCGGACCGGGGGGGACCTTCGCGCCGGTGGAGCAGTGCTGGCACCTGGCGGAGCTCGAGCGGGACGCCTTCAGAGAACGGCTGCGCCGACTGCGCGAGGAAGACCGGCCGGCGCTCGAGGACTTCGACGGCGAGCGGGCGGCGATCGAGGGGAACTACCTCGGCCGGTCCTGCGCGGACGGGGTGGCCGCGTTCGCCGCCGCCCGCCGCGCCAACCTCGACCTCATCGCCTCCATCCGGGCGGAGGAATGGAGCCGCACCGGGACGCAGGCAGGGGTCGGAGAGGTGAGGCTGTGCGACCTCCCGGCGATGATGGCGAAGCACGACGCCTCGCACCGCCGCGAGATCGAGGACTGGCGCGGCCGCCGCGCCGGCGGGACCGGCCGGTGAAGTCGATCCTCCGGAGCATCGCCGGCGTCGTCTTCGGCGCCTGCGTCGCCGGCGGGGTCATCATCCTGGTCGAGCTGATCTCGGGCCGGATGTACCCCCCACCCCCCGGGCTCGACCTGCGCGATCCGGAGGTGTTCAAGTCGTACTTCGAGGGTCTCCCCGTCGGCGCCTTCCTGATGGTGCTGGTGGCCTGGGGGCTCGGCACCTTCGCCGGCGCCTGGGTCTGCGCCCGCATCGCCGGGCGGTTGAAGGTCGCCCACGGGCTCCTCCTCGGCGCCCTGTTCCTCATCGCCGGGGTCACGAACATGCTGGCGATCCCGCATCCGGCCTGGATGTGGGCCTCGGCCTTCGTGGTGTTCGGCGCCGGCGGGTACTCCGGCGGCCGGCTCGCCTAGTCCCGAATCCGGACGCTCGCATGGAACCCCCTGTCCGGGCTATCGTTCTACCTCTCTGACCCCATGCTGACTCTCGAGAAGGTGGACAAGTCGTACGTCTCCGGGAAGAACCGCCTGCACGTCCTCAAGGCGGTGGACCTGACCATCGGGGAGGGGGAGATGGTGTCGATCATGGGGGCCTCGGGTTCGGGGAAATCGACCCTGATGAACATCCTTGGCCTCCTCGACAACTACGACTCCGGGTCGTACCTGTTCGACGGGACGCTGGTGAAGGGGCTGTCGGAGACGCGATCGGCGGTCTTGCGGCGCCAGTGGGTCGGGTTCGTGTTCCAGTCGTTCAACCTGATCCCCTTCAAGACGGCGGCGGAGAACGTGGCGCTGCCGCTCTACTACCAGGGGGTCGGCCGGCGGCGCCGCCTGGAGGTGGCGAAGGAGCACCTGCGCCGGGTGGGGCTCGAGGATCGCTCCGAGCACCGGCCGTCGGAGCTGTCGGGTGGCCAGCAGCAGCGCGTGGCGATCGCCCGGGCCCTGGTTTCGAAGCCCAAGGTGCTGCTCGCCGACGAGCCGACCGGGGCGCTCGATTCCGCCACCTCCTCCGAGATCATGCGCCTCCTGCAGGAGGTGAACGGCGAAGGGGTGACGGTCGTCGTCGTGACCCACGAGCGGGACGTGGCGGCGGCGACCCGCCGCATCATCCGCCTCAAGGACGGCCGCATCGAGGACGCGAACGCGCGCCTCCCCGAGGCCTGATCCGAGATGTTTGACCTCGACACCTGGCAGGAAATCGTCGACACCATCCGCAGCAACAAGCTGCGCTCGTTCCTCACCGCCTTCTCGGTGGCGTGGGGGATCTTCATGCTCATCGTGCTGCTCGGCTCGGGGCAGGGGCTGGCGCACGGGGTCGAGTACCAGTTCCGCGACGACGCCATCAACAGCATCTGGGTGATCCCGGGTCAGACGAGCATGCCGTACAAGGGATTGCAGCCGGGACGGCGGCTGCAGCTGACCAACGAAGACCACGACGACATCGAGCGCGGCGTGGACGGGGTCGAGCACATCACCTCGCGGTTCCAGATCAGCGGGACGCTCCGCGTGCGCTACCGCGGCGAGACCGGCACCTTCGACGTCCGCGCCGTGCACCCCGGGCACCTCTACGTCGAGAAGACGATCATCACCGACGGCCGGTTCCTCAACGAACTCGACATCCGCGAGCACCGCAAGGTGGCGGTGCTCGGATCGAAGGTGGCGCAGGCCCTCTTCAAGGGGGGGCCGGCCCTGGAGAAGGAAATCGAGATCAACGGCGTCGCCTTCAAGGTCGTCGGCCTGTTCACCGACGCCGGCGGCGAGAACGAGCTGGAGAAGATCTACCTGCCGGTCTCGACGGCGCAGCGGGCCTTCGGCGGCGCCAACAAGGTCGGCCAGATCATGTTCACCACCGGCGAGGCGCCGATCGACAAGACCCACGCCATGTCGGACGACGTGCACGGGCGCCTGGCGCAGCGGCACACCTTCTCGGTGGACGACGCGCGCGCCGTCTACGTCCGCAACAACAACGAGAACTTCCAGCGCTTCGTCCAGGTGACCACCGCGATCCGGCTGTTCGTCTGGGTCGTCGGGTTCGGCACCATCCTGGCCGGCGTCGTCGGGGTGAGCAACATCATGATGATCGCGGTGCGCGAGCGGACCCGCGAGATCGGCGTGCGCCGGGCGCTCGGCGCCACCCCCTGGTCGGTGGTGTCGCTCATCCTGAAGGAGTCGATCCTCATCACCTCGGTCGCCGGCTATGTCGGGCTCGTCCTGGGGCTCGTGACCCTCCAGGTCGCCGCCGGGTTCCTGCCGAAGGACGGCTTCTTCATCAACCCGGAGGTGGACCTGTCGGTGGCGCTGCAGGCGACCGTGCTGCTGATCGTCGCCGGGGCGGCGGCCGGGTACTTCCCGGCGCGGCGCGCCGGCCGGCTGCGCCCGGTCGAGGCGCTGAGGAACGAATGACGCCCCCTCACGCCGTGGAGCACCTCCGATGAGCCTGCTCGACCGCGATCACTGGCAGGAGATCCTGGAGACGCTGGCGCGCAACAAGATGCGCACCTTCCTGACCGCCTTCGGCGTGTTCTGGGGCATCTTCATGCTGATGGTGATGCTCGGCTCCGGGAACGGGCTCTCCAACGGCGTGGAGTCCGGCTTCGCCGACGGCGCCACCAACTCGTTCTTCATCTGGTCGCAGCGGCCGAGCAAGCCGTACCGCGGCATGCTGCCGGGGCGCGAGCTGCACCTCGATCTCGGCGACGTCGCGGCGATCCGGGAGCAGGTGCCGGAGGCGGCGGTGATCTGCCCGCGCAACCAGCTCGGGGGCTGGCGCGGCGGCAACAACATCACGCGCGGGAACAAGGCCGGGGCCTTCAGCGTCATGGGGGACTTTCCGGAGATCGCCAAGGTGCAGTCGGTGCGGATGGTCGCCGGGCGCTTCCTGAACGCGCTCGACGTGGCCGAGCGCCGCAAGGTGGCGGTGCTCGGGCCGCGCTCCCGCGAGGTGCTCTTCGAGAAAGGGGAGGACCCGCTCGGCCAGGACATCCGCATCAACGGCGTCTACTTCAAGGTGATCGGCGTGTTCCAGCCGCGGCGATCCGGGGACGACCACGACGACGACGCGATGAGCCTGTTCGTGCCGTTCACCACCTTCCAGTCCGCCTTCAACTTCGGCGACAAGGTCGGCTGGTTCGCCATCACCTCGAAGGAGGGCGTGCCCGCTTCGATCGCGGAAGAAAAGACGCTGGCGCTTTTGCGCGAGCGGCACCGGGTGGCGCCGGACGACACGCGCGCCTTCGGACACTTCAACGTCGAGAAGGAGTTCGGCCAGATCCGCGGGCTGTTCGCCGGCATCCGCATGCTCATCTGGATCGTCGGCATCGGCACGCTCGCCGCCGGCGTCATCGGCGTGAGCAACATCATGCTGGTCATCGTGCGCGAGCGGACCAACGAGATCGGCGTGCGCCGCGCCGTCGGCGCCACCCCCTGGGCGATCATGACGCAGGTGGTGTTCGAGGCCCTGGTCCTGACCTCGATCGCCGGCTACCTCGGTCTCGTCGCCGGGGTCGCGGTGATCGAGGCGACGTCGCGCCTGGTGGGGGACGGCGCGGAGATGTTCAAGAACCCGGAGGTGTCGCTGGCCGCGGCCCTGCAGACCCTGGTGATCCTCATCCTGTCCGGCCTCCTCGCCGGACTCTTCCCGGCGCGGCGCGCCGTCCAGTCGACTCCGGTCGAGGCGCTCCGGGCCATCGTGTGAGGTTGTGAAGTAATGAAGCGCGTCCTGACCGCACTCGTGGCACTGGTTCTGGTGGGGCTGTTCGGCGGCACCCTCTTCTTTCTCTGGTCGAAGTCGCACAAGAAGCCGGTCGTCTACAAGACCGAGACGCCGGAGCTCACCGACATCGTCAAGAAGGCGGTCGCCACCGGGGCCGTCGTGCCGCGCAAGGAGGTGGCGGTCAAGCCCCAGGTCTCCGGCATCATCGAGACGATCAAGGTCGAGCCGGGGCAGCGCGTCCGCCGCGGCGACCTGCTCGCGATCATCCGCGTCATCCCGCAGACCGCGGCGCTGGCCGCCGCCGAGAGCCGGGTGAACCAGGCGCGCCTCAAGCTGGACGACGCCGAGCGCGAGCTGGACCGCAACGAGAAGGTCTACAAGGAGGGAATCCTCCCGGAGACCGCCCTGCGGCAGGCGATCCTCGCCCGCGACACCGCCAAGGAGGAGATGGCCGGCGCCATCGACACGCTCGAAGTGATCCGCAAGGGGGTGCCGGCCCGCTCGCGCGAGGGGACGAACACCCTCGTGAAGGCGACCATCGACGGCACCGTCCTCGACGTCCCGGTGAAGGAGGGGACCTCGGTCATCGAGTCGAACACCTTCAACGACGGCACGACGATCGCGACCCTCGCCGACATGAACGAGCTGATCTTCGAGGGGAAGGTGGACGAGTCCGAGGTCGGGAAGCTCCGCCCCGGCATGGACATCGTCCTGACCATCGGAGCCCTCGAGCCGGCCCGCTTCAAGGCGGTGCTGGAGCACATCGCGCCGAAGGGGGTCGAGGAGAACGGGGCCATCCAGTTCAAGATCCGCGCCGCGCTGAAGGAGACCGGCGACGCCCTCATCCGCGCCAACTACAGCGCCAACGCCGATATCGTTCTCGACCAGCGCACCAAGGTTCTCTCGGTGAAGGAGAGCCTGCTGACGTTCGAAGGGGAGGAGACCTTCGTCGAGGTCCAGACGAGCCCGCAGACCTTCGAGCGCCGCAAGGTGCGGACCGGCCTCTCCGACGGGGTGCGCATCGAGGTCATGGAAGGCCTGGCCAAGGACGACCACGTCAAAGCCGGCGTCGCCGACCCCACCACCGCCGGCTCCCGCTCCTAGAGCAAGCCCGCCCATCCTCGTGCCCGTCTCCCTCAGCCCGTAACCTCGCCGAACTGTTGCAGATTCAGCACTTGACAAGCATCGGGGGGCACCGTATACGGAAGCGGTCAACGCTTCATGTTGTTCGTTGTCCCGGAGGGCGGCCGGCCCTGTCGCTGGGGGTCTGCGCGCCGCCGGGATGTCGGTCCGAGTCCGGGGGGTCGGCTCGCATGCAGTCGCCGCATTCCGAGAACGCCACGCGTGATAGCGCCATGTCCCCCGGGGATCCGGCCGCCGAGCTGAGGGCGCTGCCGGCCTCCGGCTCCGCGTTCTCGCACGAGCTTTTCGTCTGGCGCGCCGAGTCCGCTCCGGCGCTGGCCGCGCGTCTTCGGGAGTGCATCGGCGGCGGGCTGCCGCCCGAAGCGCCGGGGCTTGCCTACCGGCTGTGGCGGGAGGCCGCCGGGTCGAGGGGGCCGGTCTCCCTGGCGGTCGTCGCGTCCTCCGTCACGGCATTGACGGAGCGCCTCCCCGCAGCGCTCCGGGCGCTGGAAGAAGGGCGTCTCCCCTGGAGCGATCCCTCCGGCATGGCGGCGGGACGCGCCCCGGACACCGGCCCCGGCAAGGTGGCCTTCCTGTTCCCCGGCCAGGGCTCGCAGTCGCCGGGGATGCTGCGCGAGCTGCTGGAGGCGGTGCCCGAGGCGCGCGCCGCCTTCGAGAACGCCGCGCGGGCGCTCGCGGGCCGCTTCGACCCGCCCCTCATGGAGATCGTCTTCCCGCCCCCCGGTGCGGCAGGATCCGAGCGGGAGCAGCAGACCGAGCTGACGCGCACCGACCGGGCGCAGCCGGCGCTCGGCGCCGCGGGCATGGCGGTCTTCCGCGCGCTGCGCCTGTGCGGCGTCCGGCCCGACATGACCGGGGGGCACAGCTACGGCGAGTACGCCGCCCTGTGCGCCGCCGCGGTGATCGACGAAGGGGAGCTGGCCCGCCTGTCGGAGGCGCGCGGCCGGAGCATCCTCGACGCGGCGCGCACGGATCTCGGCACCATGGCGGCGGTGTCGGAAGGACCGGAGCGGATCTCCGCCCTCCTCGCGGGAGGGCCGGAGGTCACCCTCGCGAATCTCAACGGGCCGCGCCAGACGGTGCTGTCCGGATCGCGCGCGGCGATCGAGCGGGCCTGCGCGCACCTCGAGGAGCGCGGCGTCGGCGTGCGCCCGATCCCGGTCGGCTGCGCCTTCCACTCGCCGCTGATGGCCCCGGCGCGCGACCGGCTCGCCCTGGTTCTGGACCAGGTGCGATTCCAGCCGCCGCAGATCCCGGTGTACGCCAACAGCACGGCCGCGCCGCACGCCGCGGACGGCGCCGCCATCGCGGCGGTCCTCAAGGAGCACCTGGTGCGGCCGGTCCGCTTCGGCGAGGAGATCGAGGCGATGTACCGGGACGGCGCCCGCCTGTTCGTGGAGGCCGGCCCGCGCAACGTCCTCACCGGGCTGGTGCGCCAGATCCTCGGATCGCGGCCGCACCTGGCGGTCGCGTGCGATCTTCCCGGGCGACCGTCGCTGCCTTCGTTCCTCCAGGCCCTGGCACATCTCTTCGCGGCCGGGGCGGGGGTGGATCTCGAAGGCCTGTTCCGGAGCCGCGGCGTGGCGGCCCCCGCAACCGCGGCGGTGGCGGCGCGGCGCGCCCCGACGGCGGCGCAGGCCGAGGCGCTGGCGATGTTCCAGGAGACCATGCGGCAGTTCCTGGAGACGCAGCGGGCCGTCATGACCGGGTTCCTCGACGGTGCCGCCTCCGTCGTCGCGGCGCCGCGCGCTTCAGCACCGCGCCCGGCCGCGCCGCTCCCCGCCGTTCCGGCGGGCCCGCCCCCGGCTCCGGTGCGCCCCGCTCTCGCCGCCGCGCCCGCGCCCGCCGTATCGGCGACGGCCGCGCCCGCATTCGCGGCGCCCGTGCCTGCCGGGCCGGGTCGCCCGATCGTGGACATCCTGCTGGACCTCGCTTCGGACCGGACCGGCTATCCGCCGGAGATGCTCGGACTCGACGCCAACCTCGAGGCCGACCTCGGCATCGACTCGATCAAGCGGGTGGAGATCATCGCCGCCTTCCGGCGCGCGGTGCTGCCGTCGATGGGGGAGCCTCCGGCGGCGTTCATGGAGCGCGTCACCGCCGCGAAGACGCTGCGGCAGATCGTCGCCGAGGTCGCGCGCCTCCAGGAGGGGTCGTGAAGAACATCCTGCTCGTGAGCCCGTACGCGAAGAACGAGATGCTCTGGGTGACCGGCGAGGAGGCCTCGCTGTGCGAGGTGCTGAACATCTACCCGCCCCTCGGCCTCGCCACCGTCGCCGGTCTCACCCCCGAGGACGGCTACCACGTCCAGCTCTGGGACGAGGTGGTGCACGGGGTCATCGACGAGAAGACGGTCTTCGACCGCGAGTACCACCTCGTCGGCGTCACCGGCTACGGCATGCACCGCCCCCGCGCCATCGAGCTGGCGCAGATCTTCCGCAAGCGCGGGGTGAAGACCTGCGCCGGGGGCCCCGGCGCGTCGAGCGCGCCGAAGGAGTACCAGGCCCACTTCGACGTCGTCTTCGCGGGGGAGGTCGAAGTCTCCTGGCCGCAGTTCCTGCGCGACTGGGAAGAGGAAAAAGTCCAGCCGGTCTACAACCAGGTCGACAAGCCGGAGCTCGACACCTCGCCACTGCCGCGCTGGGACAGCATCAAGGACACGATGAAGCACTACCACCTCGGCGCCGTCCAGACGACGCGCGGCTGCCCGTACGACTGCGAGTTCTGCGACGTCATCTACCTCTTCGGGCGGCGCCAGCGGCACAAGCCGGTGGCGACCGTCATCGAGGAGGTGCGCGCGATGGCGGCGTTCGGCTACGAGTGGATCTTCTTCTGCGACGACGAGTTCGGCGGCGACCGCAAGTACGCCAAGGAGCTGCTGCGCGCCCTCATCGCCTTCAACCAGACGCTCGAGCGCCCGATGTACTACTCGACGCAGATGTGCATCACGGCATCGGGGGACAAGGAATTCTGCGAGCTCCTCGCGGCCGCGAACTTCGACATGGTGTTCATCGGCATCGAGTCGGCCAACCCGGGATCGCTCAAGGGGGCGAACAAGCTGCAGAACCTGCGCGGCAACCTGGTGGACAACATCCACACGCTGCTGCGCTACGGCATCGGCATCCGCTCCGGGATGATCGTCGGCTTCGACGAGGACGACGCCTCGATCTTCCAGACGACCTACGACTTCCTCCAGAAGGCGTGCCTGCCGTCGATCGGCATCTACATGCTCATGGCGCCGCTCGGCACCCGGCTGTGGATGCGTCTGATGCACGAGGGGCGCGTCGTCTCGCTGGCGAAGAACAAGAACCTCGGGCCGGCCCGCGCCCGCACCAACATCATCCCGAAGTCGATGACGCGGCTGGAGCTCCTGCGCGGCTACCGGTGGCTGCTCGACAAGGTCTACTCCTGGGACGCCTACGCCGATCGG
>Ga0111538_10003863_pt1 | contig 20899 bp, 20 predicted proteins | sample SoiMethybrSBSTD1_FD_79669 | JGI IMG/M metagenome (GOLD analysis project Ga0111538, IMG submission 79669) | Bulk soil microbial communities from a Populus tree surrounding site in Tennessee, USA - Soil MetaG P. TD hybrid SBSTD1 (version 2)... | ecosystem: Environmental > Terrestrial > Soil >... | reverse complement strand
CGGGGACGTTGGGTTCTGGCTGAGGCTGAACGTGAACGTTTTGGGTCCGTCGACGACACGGTCCGGCAGGATCGGGATCGGGACAGCCCTCATCGTCTCGCCGGCTTTGAAGGTCAACGTCCCGGCCTGCGAGGTATAGTCCTGCGGCGATGCTTGGCCGAGGGCGGTCGCGCTTGCGGTGGCGTAGTCGACCGTGACGTTGCCGGCGAGGCTGGTGCCGAGTCGGCGGACGATGATCGACAGCGAGCCCGCGTTCTCAGCCACCGTATAGGTCGGCTTATCGACCTTGAACTGGCCAGCCTGGTCGTCGTCCTGGATAGTGACATTGGTGGTGGACTGTGCGCCGAGCTGCACGCCGTTGGTCGGCTGGCCCAGGCTGAGCATGAAGCTGCGGTTGCCGTTCACCAGGGTGTTGTTGACGATCGTGACGCTGAGCGTACGGGTCAGCACGCCGGCCGCGAAAGTCAGGATGTTCGTCGTCGACAGCTTGAAGTCCACGTCGCGCACGGCCGTGATCGGGGTGGCGGTGTAGGTGACCGTGAACGGTGTGGTGGAGGCGCCGGTGCGGACCGCGGTGATGACGAGGCTCGCGACGTTCTCCTTGACCGTGTAGACGGGCTGCTGGAACTGCACGACGGCGCTGTTGCCGATCGTCACGACGGCGGTGGCCCGGGTGCCGAGCACGGCGCCGTTCGTGGGGTTGATCAGGGCGAGATTCACCGTCTCGTCGCCCTCGATCTCGGTATCCGACAGCGCGACCACCGAGAAGGTCTTGGACGTCTCGCCGGCCGCCAGCGTCAGGGTGCCGTTGCCCGCAGGGATCGTGAGGTTGCCCGAGACGAGGTTGAAGTCCGAGCCCCGCGTCGCCGTGCCGCCCGTGACCTGGAAGTCCACCGTCACCGCGGTCGTGGACGCGCCGGTGCGCTCGACCACCAGGGTGGCCGCGGTGCCCTCCGTGATCCGTAGCGCCGTGCTGGTGCTCCGGAACTGAACGGTCGACGCCGCTGGCGGCGCGACGGCATCGGCCTTGAGCAGGGCGAAGAACCCGAGGGAGGGGAGCTCCGCATCGAGCGTGTCGACTCCGCCGATCCGATCCTTGTCGGCGTTCATGGCGCCGCGCAGCTCGAGGATCCGGACCTCGGTGACGATGGTGCCGCTCACCAGGCCGGTCGGGCTGACCTGCAGTCGGTTGTTTTCATCGTCGCCCAGGTCGACGATTTCGTCTTGCTCGCCGCCGGGCCCCGTGAGGGTGCCGGTGATGAGCCCGTTGGGGCTGACCGTGATGTTCCCCACGAGCCACTCACCGTTGTTGCCGCGATCGTTCTGCGACTGCAGGCTGAACAGATCCCAGCGTCCCACGGCGTCGGCGAGCGTGAAGGGGACGCTGGGCTGCCGCTGGAGCACGAAGATGCCGTTCTGCAGCAGGTCGGGGCTCGGCCGGTTGCGAATTGTGATGCCGACCAGCAGGCTCTTGTCGCGGGACATGAAGCCCTGGAAGCTGCTGACGTCGACGGTTGTCCCGAGATCGATCGAGAAGGCGCCCGAGAAGGCGCCGCTGCCCACGATGAACAGATTGCCGGTGACCGCGCTGTTCACCGACCCGTTCGACGAGTTCAGCGTGCCGGCCGTGATCTCCCCCTGGCCATCATAGGTGAAGATGCCGTCGAGCGTTTCCGCGTCCCGAGCGGGCAGCCGGGGGATGAGCAACGACGCCGAGCGCCAGGTCCCGGTGACGTCTGCCTGACTGAAAAGGGGCTGCTCGGAGTCGATGAGGCGCGTCAGGATGACCAGTGCGTATGTCGGAGTCGAGGGATCGGTGGTGGTGACGGCGACGAGCACGTGCTTGCCCGGCAACCGACTCGGCAACAGCCGACCCCGGACCTCGATGGTTGTCTCGTCGTTGCCGATCGTGCCCGAGACGCTGCCGTCGGCGCTCACGGTCAGACCACCGGAATCGAGAGTGGTCTGGTCATTGCGATCGTTGGACACGAGGCCGGTGAGCACCCGGCCCTGCGCGTTGAAGGCGATGCTGCCGAGCACCCAGCCGCCGGGCTGGTCGGGATTCGACCCCGTCTCCGCGCCCTGGATGAACCACGCGCCTGCGAGATCGGATGTCGTGAACTGCGCGGCAGCAGGAGCGGCGAAGCAAACTACGAAAATCAAGCTCAGCGTGATTCGTAGTACGGCCACGTCGTCCCCCGATGTTCCGGCGTCAAGCCTCCGAGCTCATGCTCAGCATCCGCCGTGCGCTCACAATCCCGGCGGGGTCGCGACCCCAATGACCTGCCGACCACTGGACAACACCGCGCGAAACGCAATCTCGCCGCGGTTGTTCAACCCACCCAATTCAATCTCGACGACCGTGGCGCCGAACAGCGCCTCGCCGGTCCGGATGAAGGTGCTCAGCGCGGGATTGGGCCCTGTAAAAATTACCGACATCCCCCCCCCAGACCGGCCCAGAAGGCTACCATTCCCGCGTCGTTGAGCGCAGGCGAATTGTCGCCGTTCGACAGGCTCGTATAGATCCCGGATGCGGTGGTGACGGTGGCCTGGAGCTGATTCAACGCATCGTGCGTCATCACGCGCTGCTCGCCGGAAGCGCCGAGCCCGAGCGGCCTGGAACTGCACGGTCGAGGCGGCCGGGGCGGACACCGGATCCACCCGCACCAGGTTCACGAAGCCGTAGGCGTCGGGGGCGCGGTCAGTGTCGAGGACGTCGTAGCCGAACACCTGGTTCAGGCTCGGGAGCAACGTGCCGAAGATGGTGAGCGTCCGCGCTTCGGTGAACACCTGGACGAAGGCTTCGCCGGACGCCGCGGTGCTGTAGCTGCCTTCGACGATCGTGTCGACCTGGCCATCGAGCCCGATCAGGGCGCCGCCAGTGATCGCGCCGGCGGGCTCGAGCTCGATGGTGCCGGCCAGCGATTCGTCCACCGTACCCTGCTCGGCCTGCACCTGGAGGCTGACGAGCTCCCACGTGCCCGGCTGCAGCTGCCGTGGGCTCGGCGCATCGGCGCCCGGCAGGCGGGCCATCTCGAAGAGGCCGAGCTGCCGCGCGTCGGAGAGCCGTCGCTCGATGGCGCCGAGCATGAGGCTTTTGTCCGGGCTCATCCGGCCGCTGAACGTGCTGGTCTCGGCGAACGCCGGAATGGAGAGCGTGCCGGAGAAGTTGCCGGCCGTGTCGAGGGTGAGCGTGCCGATGAACTCCGAAAGATCGATCTCGTTGACGATCGAGGTCAGCAGCCCCCCGCTGATGGTGCCGTCGGGCTCGACGACGATGACGCCGTCGATGACGTCGGGCACGTGCAGCGGCAGCTCGGGGAGCAGCAGGGATTTCACCCGCCACATTCCCGTACCGTCGGGATCCTGCGCGAACGTCGCGCCGGCCGTGGCCTTCGACATGACGATGAACATCGATCGCGATGCCGGCGTGCCGAAGCCGCGCGTGAGCGTTCCCACGATGCGCGTGGCGGCCTGCGCTCCGTCCCGTACGAGGCGCCCCTGGAATGCGGAGTCGTCCGTGCCGACGCCCAGGGTGCCGGTCAGACGGCCCTCGGCGCTGACCACGAGGCTGCCCGGCGCCATCGGGAACGGCTCGTTGAGCGCGGTGAGGAGGCTACCGGCGGTCACGGTCCCGGTCGCGTCGAAGGTCACGGAGCCGGTGGCTAAGGCGGCACCGTTGTCGACCGAGGCGCCCGCGACCAATCCTCGGACGAGCCACGTGCCGGTGAGGTCGGAGGTGGAGATCTCGGCGGCAGCCGGGGAAGCAAGGCAGGGAACCATCAGGAGCCCCACCGCGACGCGGAGTGCTGCCAAACAGGCCCTCCCGGTGTTGCGGACGTCCAGCCGCCGAATCAACTTCAGGTGGCGCTGTCGTGTTCCCGGCCGTCCCCGGGCTGATCGCAACCCACAAGCCGCCGCGCCGCGGAAGCAGGTGCGTCCGGGTACGTTGAGCGATAAGCCCTGATCAGTCAAGGACGATCTCCTTTCCAGAGAGTCGGAAAGCACCCTGTATACTTCGGTTGGGAAGGAGCCTTCACCAAATGAGGAACCTGGCTACATTCGCCGTGGCCCTCGGCCTGTTTTTGGCCAGCTTCCCCGTGGCCTGGGCGGGGCCCCCGACCGACACGGTTCGCGAGTACACGGACGCGGTGCAGAAGGTCCTGGAGGACCCCGCGCTCCGCAAAGAGGATCGCCGGGCCAGCGTGCGGAAAATCGCCTCCGAGGCGTTCGACGTCAACGAGAGCGCCCGCCGGGCGCTCGGACTGCACTGGCAGAAGCGCAGCGAGGCCGAGCGCGAGGAGTTCGTGCAGCTGTTCGGCGAGCTCCTCGAGCGCACCTACATCGCCCAGATCGATCTCTACGGCGGTGAGCGCCTGCGCTTCACCGAGGAGAAGCTCGACGGCAACCTCGCCATCGTGCGGGCCAAGCTCGTCACGAAGCAGGGCACCGAGGTCCCGGTCGAGGCCCGGATGAACCGCAAGGGCGAGCGCTGGCTCATCTACGATGTGGCGATCGAGAATGTGAGCTTGATCTCGAACTATCGTTCGCAGTTCGACCGCATCATTCGCCAGAATTCTTACCCCGAGCTGGTCAAGCGGCTGCGTAACCACGGCGAGATGCTGCAGGAAAAGGACCCCAAGCCGGGCCGCGCCGGCTCCTCCTGATGGCTGCGCCCTCGGTCGCCGCCGTGGTGCCGGTGGAGATCGTCGGCTGGCCCACCCGCTTCGTCGGGGGCGATGGCGGCACCCGCCGGCTCTTCGAAGAGCCGATCGGGCCGGGAGCGACGGTACGCAGCGTCCTGCATGGGTTGAGCCGGCGGTTCCCCGATCTCGACGCCGCGCTCTGGCACGACGATACGCTCGGCGAGCACATCGAGGTGCTCGTGAACGACGCGGTCCTCGGGATCCAGCACGAGCTGGACTCGCCGCTCGCCGCCGGCGACCGGATCGCCCTGCTCGCGCAGTTCATGGGCGGGCGCTGATGGCGACCTACCGGATCATCGCGTGGAAGAACATCCCGGCGGCGGTGGAAGTCCGCGACGGGGCGGGACAGGTCACCCTGCAGCTGAGCGAGCGCTTCCAGTCGCTCATCGACTCCGCCGCCATGCAGCTCGGCCTGCACGACAACGACGCCTACCTCGAGCACTGGGGCGCGATCGAGGGCGAGGAGCGCGCCGGGACGGCGGGGGACGTCGGCGCGGCCGTCGTGGCCGAGCTCGAAGAGCGCTTCCCCGAGTACATCGCCCAGGCCTTCGGCCGAGGGTAGGGCCGATGGCCAGGCGCATTCCGGCGAAGGCGATCGAGGATGTCGCGCGCGAGCTCATGGCGCGGGCCGCCATCGACATTCCCGCTGACTACCGGGAGGGCGTGGTGCGCGCGCGCGACGCCGAGCGGAACCGGATCGCGCGGTTCGTGCTGGACGAGATGTTGCGGAACTGGCAGATCGCCACGGCCGAGCGGCGACCGATGTGTGCGGATACCGGGCTGCCGCGCTACTACGTGCGGGTGGGCAACGAGGCCAGCGTCGAGGGCGGCTTCGTCGCGCTGGAGCATGCCTTGCGCAAGGCCACCGCGGAGGCGACCGCGGCCATTCCCCTGCGACCGAACCGCGTGCACCCGCTCACGCGGAAGGATCACGACAACAACGTCGGCGTGCACGCGCCCGAGGTGACGTGGGCGTTCGAGCCCGGAGCCGACTGGGTCGACATCACGACCGTCCACAAGGGTGGGCTGTTCGGCAGCGACTACCGCATGCTCTTTCCGGCCGACGGCATCGGCGGGATCAAGCGCTTCGTGATCGACACGCTCGTGGAGCACGGTAAGCGTGGCCTGGCCTGCCAGCCGGCCATCGTGGGCATCGGCATCGGCGGCTCCAAGGACACGTGCATGCGTCTGGGCAAGGAGGCCGCCTGCTTGCGCACCGTCGGCAGCCGCAACCCCGATCCGGAGATCGCGCGGCTCGAGGAAGAGCTCACCGCGCTCGGCAACTACATCGGCATCGGCGCGATGGGGTTCGCCGGCACGTCGCTGGTCGTGGCCACCCACATCGAGATCGCCTACACCCACACCGGGGGCCTGCCGGTCGGCATCCACCAGTTCTGCCTGTCCTCCCGCCGCGCGACCGCGCGCGTGCACGCGGACGGGCGCGTCGAGTTCCGCAGCGACCCGGGCTGGTTCACCGACTACTACCGGCGCGAGGGCGTCGAGTGAGCGCGGCGATCGAGCGGCTGGACGACGTGCGCATGGACGAGGTGGTGCTGACCACGCCGGTGGGCGAGGCCGACCTGGCGCGCCTGAAGCTCGGCGACGTCGTCTATCTGGACGGCACCGTCTACACGGCGCGCGAGGGTGTCTACCGCAAGGTGGTCGATGAGGGGCGCGGGCTGCCGGCCTCGGTGCGTGCGCTCACCAACGTCAACTTCCACTGTTCGCCCGCGGCCAGCGTCCGGCCGGACGGCACCTACGCGGTGGAGGCGGTGACGGCCACCGCCTCGTTCCGGTTCGGCAAGTCGATGACCCGGTGGTTCGAGCGCTCGGGTGCCAAAGTCATCGTCGGCAAGGCCGGTCTCACCGAGCTGGCCTATCGCGAGTGGTTCGTACCACACGGCAGCGTCTATCTCACGACGATCGGCTACGGCATGGGCGCGGCCTACGGCCAGTGCATCAAGAGGGTGCGCGAGGTCCACTGGCTCGCCGAGCTCGGCATCGCGCAGGCCCTGTGGGTGCTCGAGGTCGAGCGCCTCGGCCCGTTCCTGGTCGAGGGAGACCGCGAGGGCCGGAGCCTCTTTGCCCTGGCCAATCGCGAGATCGACCGGCGCCTGGGCGAGGTGTATGCCGGCCTGCCCCCGTACGTGATGGGACGCTTCGGCGAGACCACCGCGCGCACCGACGAACTCGTTTAGGCCCAGTTCAGAACTGACTGCACACTCGCGAAGCGCCCCGGCTCCGCAGGGGCGCGCAGCGTGGGGGGTGTGCTCGGAAATGACCGAGCATTTCATTCCGCGGGGCGGGGGCCGTCGGGCGGTGGCCCGCCGTGCACGCAGAACCGAGGAGCGCCCCGGGTTCCCCGGGGCGTGACGAGCGCTGGGGGGTTGGGGGCCATGTCGAGGCCCCCATGTAAATTGGGGGGCCATGTCGTGGCCCCCCACATCCAAGAGTTCACACGGCTGTGACGTGCCGCCCCGGGCCCGGGGAGAGAATCGTCGCATGAACGAACAGACGGTGCGCAGAGGGCTTCTCGCCATCCTGGTGGCCGGGCTGGTCGTCGCGGGGGGCGGGTGGCTGGTGGCAGCCCAGCCGCAGACGGGACAGGCGGCGCCCGACATAACCGGCGGTCCGTGGATCAACAGCGATCCGCTCACGCTGGCCGGGCTGCGCGGACGCGTCGTCCTCGTGGAGTTCTGGACGTACGGCTGAATCAACTGCAAGAACGTCATCCCGCAGTTGCGGGTGTGGCACGAGCGGTACGAGAAGGCGGGGCTGGCAGTCGTCGGCGTGCACAGCCCGGAGTTCACCTGGGAGAAGCCGCACGACAAGGTCGTGGAGGCCACCAGAAAGCTCGGCGTGCGCTATCCGGTCGTGCAGGACAACGACTTCGCAATCTGGCGGCGCTACAGCGTGCGGGCGTGGCCGACCCTGGTGCTCGTGGACAAGCGGGGAGTGGTCCGCTACCGTCACATCGGAGAAGGCGACTATGAGGACACCGAGGCCGTGATCCAGCGCTTGCTGCGCGAGGGCGGCTGAGGACGGCGGTGCGCTCGCCGACCACGCGGCTGTCCGCGCTCACCCTGGCCGCGATCGTGGCGCCGGTCACCATCGTGGTCATCCTCGGGTATGTCTCGCTGCGCCAGTGGCAGTCCTCGGCCGAGCTGCTCTTCCGCGAGCAGGCGCGCGACGTGGCCACCATGGCTGCCGAGAAGGTCGAGATGATGCTGCGCCTGGCCGAAGATGCCGTTCTCGATCGCCTACAAACTCAGCTCGCCGCCGGCGACGTGACGGAGCCCACGCTGGACCGGATCGTGGCCGACTCGCGTCTGGTGCGCCGACTCTACGTGTTCGAGCGCGACGGCTCGTTGCTCTACCCGCGGGTCTGGCGCGACCCCGCGGACGCCCTCCTGTTCGGCGACACGCTGCGCGCTGGTACGCGGGCGGTGTGGGATCGCGGAGGCAAGCGCGAGGTGCTGGCCGGCGGCCAGGTGTGCCTGGCCGTCCTCCTGCGGCCGGGTCGCGAGCCCGTGCTCGTCGCCTACTCGCGGGACACCGAGGCCCTGCGCCGGGACATTCTCGAGACGTCGCTGGCCGCGCTGGAGTCGCCGACGATCGTGGCTGTGCTCGATCAGGATGGGCGCCCGGTCTATGCGCGGAGCTCACTCGACCGCGCCGAGCCGGTGCTGGCGGTGCCGTTGCGCGAGGGACTGCCGAACTGGCGCGTGGCGGTCTACGCGCCGCCGGGCGCTTCACCGCACGACGTGGTGCGTCGCCAGGTCATGCTCTTCACCGGGGCCTTCGGGGTGCTGGTGGCCGTCATCGTCGCCGGCGTGGTGCTCACGGTGCGGCTCACGCGGCGCGAGACGGAGATGGCGCAGCTGAAGGCCGACTTCGTGGCCAACGTCTCCCACGATCTGAAGACGCCGCTCTCGGTCATCCGCATGTTCGGCGAGACGCTCGAGATGGGCCGCGTGCCCGACGAGGCACGCCGGCAGGAGTACTACCGCATCATCACCCACGAGAGCGAGCGCCTCTCGCACCTGATCGACAACGTGCTCGACTTCTCGCGCATCGAGGGGGGCCGGCGCCGCTACGACCTGGCCCCCACCGCGGTGGAGCCGCTGATCCGCGAGACGCTCGACGCCTTCGCGTATCCGCTCGAGCAGGGCGGCTTCAAGCTCGAGGTGGCGGTGGAGGCCGATCTGCCCGAGGTGCCGATGGACGCCGACGCCATCAGTCAGGCCCTGGCCAACCTCATCGACAACGCGATCAAGTACTCCGATGCGGACCGGGTCGTCGCGGTCGACGCCCGCCGCGACGGCGAGGGGATCGCGCTCAGCGTGGCCGACCGCGGCGTGGGCATCGCGCCCGCCGAGCACACACGGATCTTCGAGAAATTCTACCGGGTCGGTCGGAGCGAGACGCAGGGGCGGCGCGGCAGCGGGGTGGGACTGGCGCTGGTGCGTCACGTCGCCGGGGCCCATCACGGCCGCGTGAGCGTGCAGAGCGCGCCCGGCCAGGGCAGCCGCTTCACGCTGTGGCTGCCCCTCGCTCCAGGAGGCGACGCGTGCCCCGCATCCTGATCGTGGACGACGAGCCGGCGATCGTGCGCGGCCTGGAGGACAACCTCCGGTTCGAGGGCTACGAGACGCTGTCGGCCACCAGCGGCGAGGAAGGGCTGACGCGCGCGCTGGGCGAGGCGCCCGACCTGGTCTTGCTCGACATCATGATGCCCAGGCTTTCCGGCTGGGACGTCTGCCGCGAGCTGCGCCGTCGCGGCGTGGACGTGCCGGTGATCATGCTCACGGCCCGCGGCGAGGAGATCGACCGCGTGCGCGGCCTGGAGCTGGGTGCCGACGACTACGTGGCCAAGCCGTTTTCCCTGCGCGAGCTGCTGGCCCGCGTGCGCGCGGTGCTGCGCCGGCCCGGCCCGCGCCAGAAGTTCGCGGAGCTCGCCTTCGGCGAGGTGCGCGTTCACCGGCGCGGGCGGCGCGTGACCCGAGCCGGCCGTGAGATCCGCATGACGCGCAAGGAGTTCGACCTGCTCGTGTACCTGGTCGAGCACCAGGGCGACGTCATCACGCGCGAGCGACTGCTCGACGAGGTGTGGGGCTACGAGCGGTTTCCCACGACGCGGACGGTGGACACGCACGTGCTGCGTCTGCGTCGCAAGCTCGAGGCCGATCCCGACCGGCCGGCCTTCATCCAGACCGTACACGGACAGGGCTACCGATTCGTCGTCTCATGAGAAGCTGACCGCCAGGAGGCCCCATGCGTTTGCGCTACTCGGACGTCACCCCCGAGCCCCTCTATGTGAGTCGTCGCGAGCTGATGGTCGGCGCCGCGGCCCTGGCCCTCACGGCCGGCGCCGGCGAGGCCGTGGCCGCGACCCCGCCGGCGGGCGCGTCGCTCAAGGCCACGCCCAATTCGGCCTACCGGGTCGCCGATCCGCCCACCAAGATGGAGGCAGCGACCACCTACAACAACTTCTACGAGTTCGGGACCAACAAGGACGACCCGGCGCGCCTGGCCGCCTCGCTCAAGCCGCGGCCGTGGCACGTGCAGGTCGACGGTCTCTGCGCCAAGCCCAAGACGTTCGACATCGAGGAGATTCTCAAGATCGCGCCGCTCGAGGAGCGCATCTACGTGCTGCGCTGTGTCGAGGCGTGGTCGATGGTGATCCCGTGGATCGGCTACTCGCTGGCCGCCTTGCTGAAGAAGGTGGAGCCGACGGGGCAGGCCAAGTACGTGGAGTTCACCACGCTGAAGGATCCCGAGCAGTTCCCCGGTCAGAAGGGGGGCTTCTTCGGTGGCTCGCTCGACTGGCCCTACACCGAGGGGCTCCGGCTGGACGAGGCGATGCATCCCCTCACGCTGCTCACCCTCGGGATGTACGGCCAGGTGCTGCCCAATCAGAACGGCGCGCCGGTGCGCATCGTCATCCCGTGGAAGTACGGCTTCAAGAGCGCCAAGTCGATCGTGCGCATCCGACTGACCGACACCGAGCCCAAGACGGCCTGGAACAAGGCGGCGCCCCAGGAGTACGGCTTCTACTCGAACGTCAACCCGGCGGTCGATCATCCGCGCTGGAGCCAGGCCACCGAGCGGCGCATCGGTGAGTTCCGCCGGCGCCAGACCCTGCCGTTCAACGGCTACGCCGATCAGGTGGCGTCGCTCTACACCGGGATGGATCTCAAGAAGAACTACTGAGCGTGTCGCCCCGCGCGCGGATCGCCCTCAAGATCGTCGTGTGGCTCGTGGGCCTGGCGCCGCTGGGGGCCATGGCCTACTGGTTCTGGACGGACGACCTCACGGCCAATCCGATCGAGTTCGTCACCCGGAACCTCGGGGATTGGGCCCTGCGCCTGCTGCTGGCCAGCCTGGCCATGACGCCGCTGCGCCTGGTGTTCGGCCTCAGCTGGCCGCTGACGCTGCGGCGCCTGCTCGGCCTCTTCGCCTTCGCCTACGTGGTCCTGCACTTCGGCGTGTGGATCGTGCTCGACCACTTCTTCGACTGGCGCACGATGGCCGACGACATCGTCAAGCGGCCGTGGATCACCGTGGGCGTGGCGGCGCTGGCGCTGCTCAGCCCGCTCGCGGCCACGTCGACCACCGGGATGATCAAGCGTATGGGAGGGGTGGCGTGGCGACGCTTGCACCGCCTGGCCTACGTGGCCGCGGTGCTCGGCTGCCTGCACTACCTCTGGCTGGCCAAGAAGGTGCTGGTGTCCCCGAAGGTCTATGCGGCCGTGCTCGTGCTGCTGCTCGCGATCCGCGCGTGGGACGCCGCCCGGCGTTACCTGCGCCGGCGCGCCGCCGCCCGACCGCTCGTGTTGGGCTCCCGCGGATGATCGGGCCGCGCGGGCGATCTCGCCTCGCCACGCTCGCGTTGGCGCTGGCGCTGGCGGGATGCGCGAGGACGCCGGCGCCGGCCATGCTCTCGACTGCTGCCCGGACGCCGGCGCCGACGGCCGGCGTCCCCACCCGCGAGGTCCTCCCCAACGGTGTCGTGCTGATCACGCAGGATCATCGCGCGGCCGACGTCGTGTCGCTGCAGCTCTGGATGCGCGTGGGCGGTCGCGACGAGACGGCCGGCGAGCTGGGGCTGAGCCACTACCTCGAGCACATGCTGTTCAAGGGCACGCCGACCCGCCCGCCCGGCTCCATCGACACGCTCATCGAGGGGTTCGGCGGCAGCAGCAACGCCTTCACCTCGTACGACTTCACCCACTACGACGTCCTCGTGCCGGCCGCCCACGTGCGGCCGGCGATGGAGCTGCTGGCCGACATCGCGGTGAACGCCAGCTTCGTGCCGGCCGAGCTCGAGGCGGAGAAGAAGGTCGTCTTCGAGGAGATGAACATCCTGCAGGACGATCCCGACAAGTTCCTCACCCGGCGGCTGTCGGAGCTGGCCTACGTCGGCCATCCCTACGGGCGGCCGATTCTCGGCATGCCGGAGCTCGTGCGGAACCTCACGCGCGATCAGCTGAACGCGTACTACAAGAAACACTACGTCCCGCCGAACATGGTGCTGGTCGTCGTGGGGCCGGTTCCGGTCCCTCAGGTCCGCACGCTGGCCGCCGGCATCTTCGGCCGGCTGTCCGCCGCGCCGGCGCCCCCGCGGCCCTCCATGCCGATCCCGTCGCTGGCCGGCGGGCGTCGCGACGACGTCCCGCGCCCGGAACAGGAAGCCGGCCTCGGCCTGTCGTGGCAGGCGCCGGCGGCTCGCGTGGCGGCCGAGGACATCACCGCGGTCGATCTGCTGACCTACATCCTGGGTGATGGCGCAAGCTCGAGGCTGAACCAGACGGTGCGCGAGGATCTGCGGCTCGTGCAGTCGATCGAGGCCAGCTACGTCACCCGCGAGCAGTCGGGCATCGTCGCGATCACCGCGCGCCTGGACGCCAAGAATCTGGAGGCCGCGCAGGCCGCGATCCTGGACGTCATCCGGAAAGTGCAGGCCGAGGGCGTGACCGAGCCCGAGCGCCAGCGCGCGCTCATCATCGCCGAGGCCTCCTACGCGTTCGACATCGAGACGGCCGAGGGTCTGGCCCGATCCTACGGTACGGCCGAGACGACGTGGACGCTCGCCGACGAGCTGCAGTATCTGACGCGTCTGCGCCAGGTCACCGCCGCGCAGATCCAGGCCGCCGCCCGCAAGTACCTCGGCGTCAACGACTACGCGCGCGTGCGCCTGCAGCCGCAGGGCACGAAGTGAATCAGGTTCGCGCCGCGCTCCTCGGGGTGCTGGCGATGCTGGTCGCGTCCGGGCCGGCGCTGGCCCAGGCCCCGGCGGAGACGGTGCGCTCCGTGCGGCTCGACAACGGCTTCACGGTCCTCGTGCGCGAGAACCCGGTGGCGCCGGTCGTCGCGGTGGCGCTGCTCGTCCGGATGGGCTCGCGCTGGGAGACTCCGGCGAACGCGGGCATCTCCAACTTCACCCACGCGGTGATGGTGAAGGGGACCACCAAGCGGAGCGGCAGCGATCTGGCCGAGACGGTGGCGTTGCTGGGCGGCAAGATCGCCGCCGCCGGGGACGTGGACTACTCGGGGATCCAGGGCACCGCGCTCGCCAGGTACTGGCGCGAGCTGCTGGAGATCACGGCCGAGATGGCACTGTCGCCCCGGCTGGCGCCCGAGGACGTGCCGCGCGAGCGTGCGTGGCTCACGAGCCGGATCCAGCGCCGCCGCGACAACGCGCCGTCTCGCGCCTTCGACGAGCTCTACGCCGCGCTGTACGGGAGCCATCCCTACGGGCTGCGGAGCCTCGGCACGCGCGAGTCGCTCGATCGCATCGACCACGCGGCGATCGTGGCCTGGTACCGCGCGTTCTACCGACCGGAGCGCATGACGCTGGCGGTCAGCGGTCAGGTGTCGGCGTCGGAAGTGATCGCCGAGGCTCAGCGGCTCTTCGGCGCGCAGCCGACAGGGACGCCCACGTCGGATCCGCCCGTCCCGCCGCCGCGCGCGCCCGCCGGCCGTCGGGTGATCCAGCAGGAGGCGCAGCAAACGCAGATCCTGGTCGGTGGACTGGCGCCGTCGCTCGATCATCCGGACCACGCCGCGGTCAAGGTGCTCTCGACCATTCTGGGTGGCGGCATGGCCGGGCGTCTCTTCGTCGAGCTGCGCGACAAGAGCGCGCTCGCCTACACGGCGGCGTCCTACTACGACCCCGTGCACGAGAGCGGGGCGCTGATTCTCTACCTCGGCACGGCGCCGCAGAACGCCGCGCGGGCCGAGTCCGCGCTGATGCGCGAGGTGGCGCGCGTTCGCGACGAGCCGGTGCCGGCCGACGAGCTGGCCCGGGCCAAGGGCTACCTGCTCGGACGCTACGCGATGGATCGTCGGACCAACGAGCGCATCGCCTGGTACCTGGCGTTCTACGCGGTCGAAGGGGTGGGTCTCGAGTATCCCGCTCGCTATCGCGCCCGCGTCGAGGCCGTCACGGCAGCCGACATCCAGCGCGTGGCCCGCACCTACCTGGCCAGCCCAACGATCCTCATCCTGGGCCCCCGCTAGCCCAGGCTGCGGAAAAAGGCCCAGCTGCTTCGTTGGCGCCCTCGGCCGCACGCTCAACGTACAGGGAGTACGCCTCGCGTGCGGCTTTCGGGCGCCGCCTCGCATCTGGACCTTTTTGCACAGCCTGGGGTGCTTCCCAGCCTGCTCGAGACCCCGCGACAGCTGCCGCTTCGTCGAATGGGCGCCTGTCCGGAGCCGTCACACAGGGCAGGAGGGAGCGATGACGATCAAGCGCATCCTGACGGCGAGCGTGGGGCTCGGGTTGGTGACGCTACTGACGGCGGCGTGCTCCACGCTGGGTGGTGCCGCGGTCGGCGCGGGCGCCGGTGCGGCGATCGGGGCAGGAACGGGCAAGGGTGCCGGCAATGGAGCGCTGATCGGTGCGGGCGTGGGAGCGGCGGCGGGGACGATCTACGGCGTGACCAGACACTGACCAGGAGCCGGGCTGAGCCTGGCTCAGGCTGGGTTCAGCCCATCTCCTCGCTGCGGCGGGCGCGCGCTTCGTCGGCAGCGCGGATCTCGTCGGCGAAGAGTCCGACGTGAAGCGGGCAGGGAGGCTTGTTCTCTTCCACGTACTGGCAGTCGGTCTGGTTGCACTGGACGAAGTAGCCCTGCGGCCGCCCGAACCCCCCGTGCCGCTTGAGCCGGATACTCACCGTCTCCGACACAACCTCGCACCAGAACTCTCGGGCGCGACCTCGACTCACGTGCACCTCCTCGGCATGGACCGGGCCACGTACGACCTCCCCACCATACGCCCGGGCGCCGTACCGCACAATGATTCTGGTGAGTGCCGACCCGATTTCCGTCGTTCGGCTTCGGCAGATTCCGTTATAGTGTCCCGGTAGCGCGCTCAATTCGGCGCTAACGTTTGCGCGGAGGATCCCGCATTGCGTCGCTCCGATCTCGAGTTCGGTGGAGTCGCCCGGGTCGTCCTTTCCTCGATCGCCATTGCGGGTCTCCTCACCGGATGCGGCACGGTTTCCCGGGGCCTCCACGTCGACGCCGCGCTGATCGCCAACGACCCCACCTCGGCGGAGCGCGAGACGGTTGCGTCCGATGACTCGGCGGTCGCCGCGGTCACGGACGAGTCGGTCCCGCCCCTCATGGAGTCCGCTGGTGACGGCGAGGCCGTCGTCGCCCAGAGCGAGCCGGAGTCCGACCGACTGACGCGGATAAGTGGATCGGTCGACGGCGTCGAGCTGGTGCAGGTGACCGGTGATTTGTTCGACATCGCCACCGAGGGCGGCTCGGCGCTGGTGCAGCAAACCCAGGAACCGGCCGACGCCGTCGACGAAGAGTACGACCCGTGGGAGCCGTTCAACGAGAAGATGTTCGCGCTCAACCGGAATCTGGACCGCTTCGTCCTCAAGCCGGTCGCCTACGCTTACAACATCGTCATGCCGGAGCCGTGGCAGGTGATGATCGCCAACGGATTCGACAACATCAAGTTCGTGCCCCGGATGGTCAACAACCTGCTCCAGGGCAAGTGGGGCGGGGCCGGGCGCGAGCTCGGTCGCTTCCTGATCAACAGCACCGCCGGCATCGGCGGTCTCTTCGATCCCGCCAAGGATTACTGGGGGATCCAGAAGAGCTCCGAAGACTTCGGTCAGACACTGGGCGTGTGGGGCAGTGGCCCAGGGCCGTACCTGGTCTTGCCGCTCATGGAGCCGCTGACAGTCCGGGACGGCATCGGCAAGCTCGTCGATAGCTTCATGGATCCGCTCACCTACTTCCTTCCCTTCATCTGGGATCGGCTGGGGATGAAGATCGGCGACGTCATCAACGATCGCGCGCTCAACTACGATCTCTTCCAGGGCTTCGAGGAGAGCGTGATCGACATGTACAGCGCGGTTCGCCACGGATACCTGCAGCGCCGGGAGCGGGTGATCCGGGAGTAGCCGCGCCGGAGGAGTTCTCCACCTTGAGGCGGATATGGGTCGGCGGGGCCGCCGCCGGCCTCCTGGTCTCGATGCTCGCGCTGGTGCTGTGGTCCCGCGCCGGCGCCGCCCCCACGACCCCCCGCGAGCTCGTGTCCGGTCGCCAGCTCTACGCCACCCACTGCGTCGCCTGCCATGGCGAGGGCGGCCGGGGCGACGGACCCTCGGCGGCTGGCTTCGCCACCAAGCCATCCGACCTGACCGACGGACGGCTGATGAATCGGTTGCCCGACGAGTTCCTGGTCAACATCATTCTCCACGGCGGCGCAGCCGAAGGCCTGTCGCCCAACATGCCGCCGTTCGCCGGCTATCTGGGCGAGGCCCAGGCCCGCGATGTCATCGCTCACCTGCGCTCGCTCGCCCAGCCGCCGTTCGCCTCCGGCTCGGCGCCGCCCCTGGTGACGGTCCCCGGGGCTCCGCGCCAGCCGATCTTCTTCAGCCACTTGATCCACGCCGGCTCATTTCAGATCGACTGCCAGTTCTGCCACGCCGACGCCCGGCGCTCGGAATACGCCGGGCTGCCTTCGGTGGAGCGCTGCATGGGCTGCCACAAGATCATCGGAGCGCAGGACAACCCGGAGATCGCCAAGCTCCACGACTTCAGCCGCCGGGGCGAGCCGATCCCCTGGGTCCGGGTGTTCAAGGTTCCGGAGTTCACCCACTTCCCCCACAAGCCGCACATCCGGGCCGAGGTGGCCTGCCAGACCTGCCATGGGCCGATCGAGCGCATGCGGGTGGTGGGGGCCCAGACCGGGCCGCGTCTGGTGAACGACCTGGCGATCCTGGTGGGCCTCCGCCAGCCCCCGCCGCCGCTGTCGATGGGGTGGTGCGTGGACTGCCACCGGCAGCAGAACGCCACGCGGGGGACCCAGGCCCCGCTCGACTGCGTCGCCTGTCATCACTGAGTGCAAGCTCTATGGTCGGATTGACCGTTCATGCTACCGTTAATGCACTCTATTGTTGCGAAGGACGCGTGAAAATTGATCGCCACGAGGACAACGTCATGCACACGGTGAGACCCCGATCGGTCATCTTCGGACTCGTCGGGCTCCTGGTACTCGCCGCCTGGGGCTCCGCCCAGGCTCAGATGCAGCCGGCGAGTGCCGAGCTCGTGCGCGCCACCGGGCGCGTCGACCTGATGCCGAAGGGGCAGACCGCCTGGATGCCGGGATCGGTCGGAGCCCGACTGGTCGAGGGTGACCAGATCCGTGCGCTGGCGGGCGGCTCGGCCGATCTCGTCCTCCCGGACGGCAGCACGATCCTCATCGCCGAGAACTCGCGCTTCGCCGTGACCAAGCTCGACTACGACGTCGCCAATCGTGACCGCGACGCGTCGTTCCACGTGGTGGCCGGCAAGGTGCGCGCGCAGGTGTCGCAGGCGGCCGTCACGGTCATCCGCGCGCGCCAGTCGAACTTCAACATCTCGACGCCCAGCGGCGTGGCCGCCGTCCGAGGCACCATCGTCGTGCTGGCGTACAACCCGTCGACCCAGGAGACGCTGACGTTCGTCTTCCCCTCGCCCGGCCAGTCCGCGGCCGCCGCCCGGGTGACGTTCGTGAACAAGAACGGTCAGGCGGTCACGGTGACGGGTGGGAACTTCGTCCGGCAGGTCGGCAACAATCCCCCCGGACAGCCGACGCCGATCGGCACCCTGCCGACGGCGGTGCAGACGGCGTTGACGACCGCGTCGAACACCTCCACTCAGGGCTCCACCGAGCTGGTCGTCGTTTCGGTCCCGCTGCCGACACCTCAGGAGACGCAGAACACGGCGAACTCCGGCGGCGCGGGCACCGGCACCGGCACGCCGGGCACGGTGCAGGTGAGCAACCCGGCTCCTCCCACCGGACCACCCGACTATAGCGGCAGTGGCGATCCGAATTGCGCCGCCGGGACCGGCGTGAACTGCAAAGGGAGCCCACCGCCGAACATTTGCCCCCGCGGCCAGTTCGGCACGCCGCCGAACTGTTCGACCTGCATGTCGCCGCCCTGCGAGTAGCCTGACCGCGAGCCGCTACGCGCCCGGCGTGGTCTTGAGCCCCAGCAGCTCGTAGACCACGACCGGGCGAGTCTTTCCCTTCACCTTCACCTCGCCGAGCTCGCGGACCTCGATCGTATCGCCGGCGGATTCGACGGTCCCGTCGCTGATGATGATGTGCTTGTCGGTCTGGTAGTCCTTGTTGAGTGACTCCAGGCGGGCGCCCAGGTTCACCTCGTCGCCGATGACCGTGTAGTCGAAGAGCTGCTCGGAGCCGAGGTTGCCCACGACCATGTTGCCGGTGTTGACGCCGAGACCGATGCGGAACGGCTCCCGGCCCTCGGCGATCCACTTGGCGGTCAGCCGCTCCACCTCGGCGGCCATGCGCAGGGCGGCCCGGCAGCCGCGCAGCGCGTGGTCCGGGTAAACGATCGGCGCACCGAACTCCGCCATCACCGCGTCGCCGATGTACTTGTCGAGCGTGCCCCCTTCCTCGATCACGATGCGCGTCATCTCGGTGAGGTACTCGCGGAGCATCTGCACGACCAGCTGGGGATCGTTCTTCTCGGTGAAGGTCGTGAAGTCGCGGATGTCGGAGAAGAGCACGGTGAGGTTGCGCAGCTCGCCGCCGAACTGCAGCGCCTCGGGGTTGTCGACGATCCGGGCCACGACCTCGGGGCTCACGTACTGCTGGAACGCCCGCTTGGTGTACTGCCGCTGCCGCTCCTCGGTGAGGAAGCGATAGACGGTGATGGCGATGAAGGTGATCACCAGCGCCAGCGAGGGATAGACGAGCGGGATCCACAGCTCGCGCCGGAAGGCGTAGTGCGCCGCGCCGAACAGAGCCGCCCACACGGCGAGCGTGAAGCCGATGCTCGGGACCGGCCGCATGACCGGCAGCGCGATCGCGAGCAGCAGCGGGAACGCGATGATGCCGGCCATCTCGGCCAGCTCGATCCACACCGGGCGCACGATGAATCGACGCTCCAGGATGTTCGCCGCCATGTTCGCGTGCTTCTCGACTCCCGGCATGTTCGGCGAGAACGGCGTGACCCGCAGATCGAACAGCCCCTCGGCGGTGGCGCCGATGAAGACCACGCGATCCTTGACCCGCTCGAGCCCCTTGCCCTTCAGCACGTCGGCCGCGGAGATGTGTGGGATCGTGCGCTGCGGCCCCGCGTAGTCGATGAGGACCCGGCTCCTTGCGTCGGTGGGGATGACGATGTCACCGAGCTTGATGGCGTCGCCGAATGTCACCTGACGGGCGGAGGGATCGAGGCCGGCGGCGACGCGGATCGCCTCGATCGCCAGACCAGGGTAGTAGTAGCCGCGCGACTCCACGATCAGGGCCTCGTAGCGGGTCGAGCCGTCGCTCTCCTGGATCATGTTCACGTGCCCGACCGCGGAGGCGGCGGCCAGGAGCGAGGGGAGCGGGAAGGTTTCCTCGGTGGCGTGCAGGGGAGGGAAGTCGCCGCGCTCGGGATAGTTCGTGAAGGGCGCGGCCTTGCTCGCCGGCGGCGGATCCGTCGCGGAGCGAACGCCGATCGCCGATTTCATCGGTGAACCCTTGCGCTCCGGCGCCGCCGCCGGCACGCTTCCGAAGACGAAGTTGCTGGCCAGCACCACCCGATCGGCGTCGCGGATCGCCGCGGCCAGCGCGGCGTCGGGATCGGCCTCGCTGGCCATCTTCTGCAGCTCGGCCCGGACCGGCGCGTCGAGATTGCGTTCCCCCAGCCGCTTGGTCAGCTTTTCCAGGGCCGCCCGCTCGGTGCTGGGCTCCGGCTCGCTGATCAGCACGTCGAACGCGATCACCGCCGCGCCGGCCTGATCGAGCTTGCGCACGAGATCGGCGAGCACGGCCCGCGACCACGGCCAGCGCCCCACCGCGCGCACGCTCGCCTCGTCGATCGCCACGATGGCGACCTGCGGGTTGGCCGGACGTGGGCCGCGCAGGCGGAAGTGCTGGTCGAAGAGGTTGAACTCGATCACGTACAAGAAGTTCGGCGCCAGATAGTAGATCGGCCCGACCAGGGCGATGACGCCGAGGGCGATCAGCAGGCTGACCCCCCACGTTCGGCGCGAGACCTTGGCCATCAGTCGGCGGCTTTGAAGTACTTCGCGGCCGGGTGGTGGAAGACCAGCGCCGAGACGGACGCTTCGGGATCCATCATGAATCCCTCGGTGAGGGCGATGCCGACCTCCTCGGGTCGCAGCAGCCGCCAGAGTGTGACCTGGTCGGCGAGGTCGGGGCAGGCCGGGTAGCCGAACGACACGCGCAGGCCGCGGTAGTGGGCCTTGAGCTTGTCGGCGATGCTCAGCTCGGAGGGATCGGGGAACCCCCACAGCGTGCGCAGCCGCGCGTGCAGCCACTCGGCCAGGGCCTCGGCGCTCTCGATCGCCAGCGCCTGCAGCGCGTGGGAGCGCAGGTAGTCGCCCCGCTCCTTGGCCTCCGTCGCCCGCTCGCGCACGCCGGCGCCGCAGGTGACGGCGAACAGCGCGACATAGTCATCGCGATCCTCGCGCACGTAGTCGCTCAGGCACAGCCGCTCGCCGGCCGGCTGGCGCGGGAAGACGAAGCGCGCGGCCGTCGCCCCGTCGGCGCCCAAGAGCGTGAGGGCATCGCCGGCGGCCCGCGCCCGGAACCACTGATAGACGCCGTGAGCGCGGAAGAGTCGCTCACGCACTGCCTCCGTCTTCAGCCCCTCGATGACCTCCTGCAGCTCCAGCGCCTTGGGATCGCCCTCCTCGAGCAGGCG
>Ga0111538_10003860_pt1 | contig 20905 bp, 18 predicted proteins | sample SoiMethybrSBSTD1_FD_79669 | JGI IMG/M metagenome (GOLD analysis project Ga0111538, IMG submission 79669) | Bulk soil microbial communities from a Populus tree surrounding site in Tennessee, USA - Soil MetaG P. TD hybrid SBSTD1 (version 2)... | ecosystem: Environmental > Terrestrial > Soil >... | reverse complement strand
GGTCGCGGCGGCGATGCTGTCCACCTTGCCGCGGTACTGGTGGCCGCCGTAGGCGTCGACGGTGACGAACGCCAGCTGGCCGGGACGGATGCGATTGAGCTGGTTCTCCTTGTAGTTCGCGACCACCCACACGTCCTCGAGCGGCACCACGGCCAAGAGCGGCTGCCCGGCCTGCACCACCTGCCCGACCTCCACCGTGCGGCGGCTGACGACGCCGCTCACCGCGGCCTTCACCTCGGTGTGCTCGAGGTCGAGACGGGCCTGCGCGAGGTTCGCGCGCGCCACCTCCGCCTTCGCCGCCGCGGAGTCGGCGCGAGCGCGCTCGATCGTGACCTGCTCGGGCCCCGTGCGCGCCTGCGCGAGCCGCGCCTTCGCGGCCTCGACCTGCTTCTCGGCCTCGTGCACCGCGGCGTCGGCGGCCTCGCGCGCGGCGTGGGCGGCGGCCTCCTCCCACACGGCGACGTCGTACTCCTGCTGCGAGACCTCGTCCTTCGCGAGCAGCGGCTTCAGCCGCGCGAGGTCCTGGGCCGCCTTCGTGACCTTGGCCACGGCCTCGCGCGCGCGAGCGCGCGCCGAGACGAGCCGGGCCTCGGAGCCCTCGAAGTCGCTCCCCGCGGCGGCCTCATGCGAGCTCGACACGGTGCTGGTCATCGGTACGTTCGTGTGCGCGGCGCGCGCCTGCGCCTCGTTCTCGGCGAGGTCGGCGGCCGCCCGCGCCACGGCGATCTCGTAGGCCCGCGCCTCGATCCGCACGAGCGGCGTGCCCTTCTCGACGAACTGGTTGTCGGCCACGAGCACGGCGCTCACCGTGCCGCCCACGCGCGCCGAGACACTGTTCACGTGCCCGTCGATCTGGGCGTCGTCGGTCGACACGCGCACCGCGAAGTAGCTCCAGGCCACGAGCAGGCCGGCGAGCAGGACCACTCCCACCGCCCCCGCCACTCGAACGCGCGTCTTCGTCATCTACGGCCTTCCTCTCAGGAACTCGCGGTAGCTCGTCTCCGCCACGCCCAGCGCGCGCGCGAGCGCGGCTTTCGACACGTTGTGCTCGTAGAGGCTCTCGATCCGGTCCTCGGCGGCCCGCGCCACGGCCTCCTGCGCCTGCGTCACGTCGATGTTGCCGGCGACGCCGGCGCCGAAGCGGTCGCGCGCCTGGCTGAGCGCCTGCTCGGCGAGGTCGAGCGCGCTCGTCGCGACGCGCACGCGCTCTTCGGTCGCGCCGAGGTCGAGCAGCGTCGCCTGCACCTCGTAGTAGACGCGCGCCTTCGTGTCCGCGAGCGCGGCCTCCGCCTGCTTCAGCTTCGCGTCGGCCTGCTGCACCTTCGCCTGCACCTTGCCCCCCTCGAACAGCGGGACCCGCACGTTCGCGCTCACGCTGTAGGTGCCGAGCGCGCTCGCGGCGCTGTTGCCGATCCAGCCGTAGTCGCCGCTCACGCCGAGAGAGGGCAGCCCCTCGCCCCTGGCCGCGCTGCGCTCGCGCTCGGCGGCGCGGACGCGCGACGTGGCTGCCTGCAGGTCGGCGCGCATCGTGTACGCCTTCTCGAGCGCCTGCTCCGGCGTCACGGGCGGCACCGGGGCGAACGGCATCTCGTCGGCGAGGCGGAAGGCCTGGCCGAGCGGCAGCCCGATCGCGCGCGCGAGCGCCAGCTTCTGCTTCGCGGCCTCGTCCTCCGCAACGATCAGCCGCTGCCGGAGCGCCTCGCGCGCCACCTGCGCGCGCAGCACGTCGATGCCTGGCGCGAGGCCGGCCTGCTTGCGGTCGGAGGCGATGTCGAAGAGCGCCTGCGCCGTCGCGAGCTGCGCCTTCGCCGCCTCGATCCGGCTCTGCCCCGCCACGGCCTGCAGGTAGAGGCCGGCGCACGCCAGCACCACGGCGTCGCGCGTGCTCTTCTGCTGCTCCGCCGCGGCCCGGGCGTTCAGGCCCTCGGACTGCGCGTGGCGGATCGCGTGGAGGTCGAAGACCGTCTGCGAGAAGTAGCCGCGCGCGTCGACGACGTTGAAGGGGCCGATCAGCTCCGGGAAATCGCCGAAGTCGGTGAAGCCGAACGCCGCCAGGCTGAGCTTCTGGCGAGTGGCGTAGGCGCCGGCGCGCAGGTGCGGCAGCAGGTCCGACTGCGCCTCGCGCTTTTCGCCCTCGGCCTCGCGAACCCGCTCCTGGCCGAGGATCAGTCCGAGGTTGTGGTTGAGGCCGCGGCCGATCGCCTCGTCGAGCGTGAGCTCGAGGACGACGGCGCTCGGCTCGCCGGCCGGAACCCCTCCGTGCAGCGCGTCGACCGCGACCGGCTGGGCGGACGCGGGGACGGCGGCGAGCAGCAGCAATCCAAGCAGCGAGCGGCTCACTTGAGGCCCAGCGCCTTCTTCGCGAACTCCACCACGAACGCGACCTCCTTCTCGGGCCTGGGCTCGGAGCTCCAGCCCATCAGACGGCGCAGGATCACGCCGCGCGTCAGGTCGGACACCGCGTGGGCCGCCTCCTGCGCCAGGGCGCCCCTGCCGGACGCGCCCTTCAAGCCCTCGCGGATCGCCGCCTCCAAGAGGCCGCTCTGCCGCAGCGACAGGTCGCGGAAGTACGGGTCGATCGCGCCGCAGGCGGCGTGCCCGAACTCGGCCAGGTAGATGCGGAAGAAGTCGCGGTTCTCGTCGAAGTAGGCGACCTTCGTGGTCACGTACGCCTCGAGCTGGGCGGCGAGCGGCGAGGCCTTCCCGATCGCCTGCTCGAGCGCCTCGCAGAGCTCGACGAGCCCGGCGCGGAGCGCGGCGCGGTAGAGCTCGCGCTTCGACGGGTAATAGAGGTAGAGCGTGCCCTTCGCGAGGCCCGCCGCGTGGGCGATACCCTCCATCGAGGCGTCCGCGAAGCCCTTCTGGGCGAAGACGTGCCGCGCGGCCTGGAGGATCTCGGCCTCCCGGAACTCGGTGACGACGTCCTTTCGGGTTCTTCCGGCGACAGGCATGGCTATGAGGTCAGTAGACTGACCGATGAGTCATTCTGTCATACGCTCCGGTCGGCGTCAATGTTCCCGTTGCCGACGGCTCTCCTTGCGGACAAGAATGCCGGCGGTTCCCCCATGAGCTCCCGCAAGCCCGGCGCCGGCCAGACGGCGCTCGTCACCGGCGCCTCCTACGGGATCGGCGTCGATCTCGCCGAGTGCTTCGCGCGCGACGGCTACGACCTCGTCGTGACGGCCCGCTCCCCCGCTCCGCTGCAGGAGGTCGCCGAGCGGCTGGCGAGGTCCTACGGCATCAAGGCGACGCCGGTCGGCCAGGACCTCGGCGCGACCTCTGGCGGCCAGCAGCTCGTGAGCGCTCTCCAGTCGAAGGGCATCGTCGTCGACGTGCTCGTGAACAACGCCGGCTACGGCCACGCCGGCGCCTTCAGCTCGAGCGACCTCGCGACCCAGGTCGGCATGATCGACCTGAACGTCCGCGCGCTCGTCGAGCTCACCCACCTGCTGTGGGACGGGATGCTCGCCAGGAAGCGCGGCGGCGTGCTGAACGTCGCCTCGACCGCGGCCTTCCAGCCAGGCCCGCTGATGGCCGTCTACTACGCGTCGAAGGCCTTCGTGCTGTCGTTCTCCGAGGCGCTCTGGGAAGAAGCGCGCGGCACCGGCGTCAAGGTCTCGTGCCTCTGCCCCGGCCCCACCGCCAGCCGCTTCCGCGAGCGCGCGGGCACCGGCAGGACGCGACTCGCCACGGCCTCGGCCGTGATGCCCTCGATGCCGGTGGCCGAGCAGGGCTACCGCGGCTTCCAGGCGAACAAGCGCGTCGTGATCACGGGCGCGCGCAACCGCATGGGCGCCGCGATGGCCCGGACGATGCCGCGGAGCATGGTGCTGCGGATGGTCCGCTACATCCAGAGCCCTCACGGGCGCTGACGCGGGTCCATGCTCCGCCGATGAGTCGCGGCCTGCAGACGGCGCTCGTCGGCGCGCTCCTGCTCGCCGCGCTCAACACCCTGGGCGACTTCGTCTGGGCGCGCTTCGTTCCGGCGCACCGCACGGCCTACGGCCTGCTCCACGGCACGTTGCTGCTGATGGCCGTGGGCCTCTACCTCGGCGTGCTGCGCGGCCGCGCCGCGCTCGGCGCGCTCGGCGGAGCGCTCGTCGGGCTGCTGGCGGCGCTGTCCTTCTACGCGCTCGTGCGCCTCGTCGGCATGTCCGCGATGTTCGCGAGCTGGATGGCGCTCTGGATCGGCTTCGCGTTCCTGGACGCCCGGCTGCGCGGGTCGGCGCCGCCGGGCGAGGCCCTCGCACGCGGGGTGCTCGCGGCGCTCGGCTCCGGCCTCGCGTTCTGGGCGGTCTCGGGCATCTGGACGCGCCACGACCCGGGCGGCCCGAACTACGCCTACAACTTCGCCTGCTGGACGCTCGCGTTCCTGCCCGGCTTCCTCGCGCTGCTGCTGCGCGACCGACCCGGACCCGCTATCGACACTCCGACTGCGCGATGATCCGTTCGACGTTGTCCGGGTCCATGAAGGCAGGCAGCGGCGTGGAGCCGGTGATGGCCGAGTAGAACTGGTTCGTCGCTTCGCGGTTGCGGTGCAGCGCCGCGAAGAGCCGACGCAAGGGAGGCGGCGGCGGGGCCAGCGTCGCCAGCTCGCAGGTGAACTCGTGCATCGGCCTGGCGCGCTGGTCGCGTCGCCGCTGATGCTCCTGGAGCGCCTGGTCCGCCGGGCGTTTCCCCGACAACACGGCATCCAGCCCTTCCGCCAGGCTCTCGGCGTCGACGAAGGCGTCGCTGATCCCCTGGGCCGTGATCGGATCCTGGGCGTGTCCCGCGTCGCCGACGAGCGCCCAGCCGGGACCGTGGGGCTTGCGGAAGTAGTTGGGCACGCCCGCCGTTCCGACCCATCGCTCCTCGCGTCGCGCGCTCCGGAGCCGGTCCGCGACGCTCGGCGCCGACTCGTGCACCTTGCGCACGTGCCCTTCGATGTCGGAGCGGACCTCGGCGAACTTGCCCGCGGGCCAGACCCCGGCGATCAGGGTGAGACCGTCGTGCGTCGGGAAGCACGCGGCGCCCTCCCCGTCGCGGACGTACTGCTCGATGTCGCGGGCGGCGAATCCGCTGTAGTAGCTGTAGTAGTAGGTCGCGAGCGGCGGCCTCGAGTCGTACTCTTCCGCCGCGACCTGCTTCGCCACCAGCGAGTGCACGCCGTCGGCTCCGACGACGACGCGGCTCCGCTCCTCGACGCGCGCGCCGCCGGGGCTGCGGCCCTTGAGCCCCACGACTCGGTCGCCGGCCCAGGCCAGCTCCTCGACGGTGAACGCCTCCCGCAGCTCGGCGCCGCTCGCGACGGCGGCGTCGACCAGCAGCTTGTCGAGCACCGTGCGCCGCGGGCAGAAGCCGCCCCGGCCCGCGTTGGCGTCGGTGACGGCGCCCTCGAGCGCGAACGGCCCGACGTCGAAGATCATGTCGAGCGCGATGGGCGGGCAGCCGGTGGCGGCGAGCGCCTCCAGCACGCCCCAGCGATCCAGGATCTCGGCGCCGTGCGGCCAGACGATGTGCGTGGAGATCGTGTCGCTCGGAAACTTCGCGCTGTCGAGCAGCAGGACCCGGTAGCCCATGCGGGCCAGCAGCATCGCGGTCGGAGCGCCGGCGCAGCGAGCGCCGACGACGATGGCGTCGTACATCAGAACCTCGAATCTCGCCCGGCTCCGGGCCCGACGATCGAGCGCAGCGCCTTCAGGAACTCCCGCGGCCGATCGCGCGGGGGGTCGTCCGCGCAGTCTTCGATGACGTGCAGCGTCCAGCCGTAGCGCGCGCTCGCGGCCTCGGCGATCTGCAGCCGGATGGCGCGGTCGTGACGGCCCCAGACGAGGGCCGTGGGCACGGCGATTCGCGCGAGCTCCTCCGGCGGGATGCGCGGCAGCCCCAGCTCGCGCATCAGGCGGCCGGCGACCCGCGCGCTCGGACCTTGCGCGAGGGCGACGTTGTAGGCGGCGTAGGCCTCCCATTGCTCACCCATCTGCCCGCGCAGGTCGTCGAGGTCGTACGAGCACTGGCGCATGAAGCGGGTGAACGAGCGCTCGCTGGGCCGCGCCAGGAAGCCGAGCATGCCGAGCGCGAACCGCGGCCTCGGACGAAACGGGGCGAGCCCGAGCGAGTCCACGAGGACGAGCCGGGCGAGCCGGGCGCCGTGGCGGATGGCGAAGCGGGCGGCGATGGCGCCCCCGAGCACGTGGCCCACGAGAACGGGCGGCGACGCACAGGTGCGCTCGATCAGGCTCGCGAGCCAGGCGTGCATCCCGTCGGCGCCGAGCCGCCCGCCCGCGATGCTGGAGTCCCCGTGGCCCGGCAGGTCCGGCGCGATCACGCTGTGGCTGCTCGCGAGGTCCGGCAGGACGCTCCTCCACTTCGCCGCGAACTCGCCCGGCCCGTGCAACAGGACGATCGGCGGTCCCGACCCGCCGGCCAGCACGGAGGTGCTGACTCCCGCGAGCTCCAGCCGGCGCTCGGCGACCGGCAGGCCCGAAAGCAGCCGCTCGCGGTGGCTGGTGAAAGCGGGTCGAGCGGCGGGCGAATCGACGGCGGTCTGTCCGATCATCTCTGCTTCCCCTCGGCGACCCTCGTGGCCGCGCTCTCGGTCTCAGAATAGGAAGCGCGCGCCGGCCGGCGCATCGGGGAAACCACCCATTTCGCACTCAGGGACGAGCTGGGTACGGGCTCTGACGGCCGACTTCAGACGAGCTGGTGCTGGTAGGCGTACGCCGTGGCCGCCGCTCGGGACGACAGGTCGAGCTTCACGAAGAGGTTGCTCACGTGACGCTCGACCGTGCGCTCGCTGATGAACAGCTCGGCGGCGATCGCGCGATTGGTCTTCCCGGTGGCGACGAGGCGGAGCACCTCCAGCTCGCGCCGGCTCAGGCCTCCCGCGCCCCGCGGGGTGGCGCGAGCGAGCGCCTGCAGGCGGGCGAGCTCGGGCAGGGCACCCAGGTCCTCGAAGACCCAGCGCGCCGCGTCGAGCTCCATCTCCTCGGCGCCGCGGTCTCCGAGCGAGCGATAGGCGGCGCCGATCAGGACGCGGACGCGCGCGGCGGCGTGCGGCGCCTCGATCTCCTGCCAAGCCAGCCAGGCCTGCCGCAGCGCGGGGAGCGCGGCCTGCGCGTCGCCCTCGGCCAGCAGCACGGCTCCCCGCGCCTCGCCGGCGACCGCGCGCATCGCCGGCGTGTCGCGTTCGGCGGCGATCTGGCACAGCTCGTCGGCGGCGGCGCGCGCCCCGCTCGGGTCACCCGCCGCCAGCAGGATCTCGACGTACGCGGGCAGCAGCAGGGCGCGCGTGCGCGGCTCTCGGGCCGCCTCGACGGCGCCGCGGATGGCCGTGGCGGCCGCATCGGTCTGCCCCTGGGCCAGCCGCAGCAGCGCGAGGCCGGGCTGCGGCAGCCGTCCGCGCCGGCTGGCTTCGCGATACGCCTCTTCGGCCTCGCCGAAGCGCCCGCGCAGCCGGTCGATCTCGGCGCGCTGGTACCAGGCGGCGCCGATCGCCGGCTGGTCGGGTCCCTGCAGACACCGCTCGCACGCCTGCTGCGCCGCCTCGCCCGCCTCGGACCAGGCGCCGTGGAGCTGCAGGATCTCGGCGCGCCGGACCAGGCACTGGCCGCTGTACGCGACGAGCTCCGCGTGCGACTCGCACCAGCGGTTCATCTGCGTCGTCCACTCGCGCGCGCGGCGGTGATCGAAGATCTCCAGGCAGCCGGCGATCACGCTGCAGTAGACGTCGCCCACGACGATCGCGGAGAGGTCGCCGGCTTCGACCGCGACCATCGCTTCGTCCAGCAGCCCCACGCCCTCCTCGATTCGCCCGAGCCGGATCAGGCAACGGCCGCGCCCGTGGCGCGCGAGAGCGACCAGGTCCGGCTCGCGGAACCGGCTGCCGACCTCCGCCGCCTGGCCGAAGCACGCCTCGGCGCGCGGGAAGTCCCCCTCCGCGACGTGCTGGAGCGCGGCGGGCAGCATCAGATAGCCCTGCTCGACGCAATCGGAAGCGCCCTCGTCCAGCAGTCGGCGGGCCCGCGCGACCCAGCCGCTACCGCGAGCCCGCTCGCCCCGATTCAGCAGGCCGAAAGCGAGCCAGAACGCGCAGCGGACGGCTCGCGACAGGTTGCCCCGCGCGAGGTGGTCTTGATGCGCCTGCGCCCAGGCGTCGCCGCTCGCCTCGTCCTTGCCGAGCAGGTATGCAGCGGTCGCCAGGCACTCCCGGTCCCCGGGCTCGAGAGCGGCATCCCGATCCGCTGCCGACAACCGCGCGTAGGCTTCCGCCCACGCCTGCCGCCCGAAGGCGTCACGCCCCTCGGCGAGTGCGTCCGCAGCCGCCATGCGTCCTTCGAGCATACGGTCGACGGACGCGGGCCATCAACCGCGATCAGCGCGGCGCGCGCCGCGCCGCCCGCGCCCGCACGATCGGCCGCGACAGATCGCGCAGCGCGTCCTTGCCCACCCAGCGCGCGCCAGCGTCCTGCGAGGCGGCGAGCTTGCGGCCGAGCGCGAGCGACGCCTCGTGGAGCGCGAGGCTGCGGCCGCCGATCCGGCGCAGCGCCCAGCTCACGCCCTTCTTCACGAAGTTGCGCTCGTCGCGGGCACCCCGCTCGATGAGCGGGAGCAGCGCGAGGAACTCCGCGTCGGCCGCCGTCTTGTTGTGCCCCGCCTGGCCGGCCATCAGCGCGAAGGCGGCGCGCTTCACGAACTCGCGCGGCGAGCGCGACCACTGCCGCGCCTTCGCGAAGGCGAACGGCGTGTAGTCGAAAAGGTGCCAGCAGACGGTGTCGCAAACGCCCCAGTTGTCGAACGCGCGCGCCCACGCGTCCATCTGCCGGCGCGTGACCCGCTTCGGGTCGTCGACCATCGCGGCCAGCAAGCGCGCCTCGTACCAGCCGCTCTTCCAGAGCGCGGCGGCGAGCGCGCGGTCCGTGCCGATCCGCTTCTTGAGCGCGAGCAGCCGGCTCATCGGCACGCCGAAGGCGCGCGGGGCGACGATGCCGTAGCGGGCGAGACCCAGCGCCTCGCGCCGGGTCCCGCTGCGCTTCAGCCACGCCAGGGCCTCGTCGCGCGTCAACGCGCGAGCTCGGCGAAGACGGCGTCGAGCCGGTCGTAGCCGACGGCCATGCCGTCAATGCCGGTCTTCATCGAGATGTCGCGCGCTTCCTTCGACCCGTAGCGGATCGTCTGCGTGAGCAGCGTCTGCTTCCCCTGCTCCGTGAGCAGCACCGTGCCCACGGCCCCTTCGCCCGGATACCACGCCTCGTCGAACTTCTCGGTGGTGACGAGCCGCTCGGGCACCACGATCTCGCGGATCTCGCCGCTCATCCCCATCTCGTTGCCGTTCTTCAGGTGCTTCCAGACGTAGCGATACTTGCCGCCCACGCGGAAGTCGATGTCGCACACGGCGAGCGACCAGCCGTCCATGCCGAACAGCCAGCGCTTCAGCAGCTCTGGCTTCGTGAAGGCGTCGAACACCAGGGCACGCGGCGCGTCGAAGAGCCGCGTCAGCCGCACCTCCTGGTCGCTGGGCGTCGTGATCTCGAGCGTATCGGCGTTCTTCATGATTCGAGTCTCCTGTCTCTCCGCACTCAGCGCCGGTCCGGCTTGCCCTGGGAGCGCTTCAGCTCCGCGAGCAGGTCGTCGAGCGCCTTGAAGCGGCCCTGCCAGAACTTCCGGTAGCTCTCGAGCCACTCGGTCGCGTCGGCGAGCGGCGCCGCCTCGAGCCGACGCGGGCGCCGCTGCGCGTCGCGCCCCTGCGAGACGAGCCCGGCCTGCTCGAGCACCTTGAGGTGCTTGGAGATCGCGGGTTGCGTCATCGCGAAGGGTTCGGCCAGCTCCGCGACGGAGGCCTCCCCCGCCGCGAGACGGGCGAGGATGGCGCGCCGCGTGGGATCGGCGAGCGCCGCGAAGGTCGCGTCGAGCCCCGGGCCGGTCGCCCGTTCATAACCACTCAGTTGCATAACTGAATGGTAATCTATGTCTGGCGCGCCGACTCGTCAAGGCCTTTCTGAAAGAAGGACGGGGGAGGAACGCCACCCTGGGGCGCTCCTCCCCCGCTTCGTCTCGGTTCCGACCGACGGGCCGCTACGGGCAGCTCGTCGCGGCGTTCACGGTGATCGCGGTCTGCGGGGAGCTCATCGCGTTCGGCGTGAGCACCTGAAGCTGCGCCCACTTGCTGCGCGCCGTGGTGGAGCAGCCGATGCTGTCCCAGGTGTGCGTTACGGTCTGGGTGCCCGCTCCCGTGAAGTTCAGCGTCTGCGTATCCGTCTGCGTCCCGTCATCGTGCACCCAGCGGAACGTCACGGGCCCGCTGCCGGTCGCCGTGATCTCACCGGTGAACACGAACGGCGTCGACGGCATGCCGCTGACGGGCGCCACGCTCGCTGTCGTGCCGCTCACCGTGGCCGACGAGCCCGTGCCGTTGTCGTCGTCGCTGCACGACGCCAGCGTGAGCGAGAGAACGACCAACGGCGCCGCGGCCAGCACGGCACGCCAACTTTGAAGTCTCATTCTTTTCCTCCTTTTGCGTCTCGGCCTTGATTGGGTTGCCGAAGGCCGCGGAGGAATGAACAAGGGATCATGTCGATCACGGCTTCCTACCACAGCCCACGACTGGCTTTGTAGAAACGAGGGCACCCAGGCGCCGATCGGCGCCGTAAGCGACTGCTCTACGTGGCCGCGCCGGATTCCTCCGGCGTCACTGGTAGAGGCAGCAACGGCCGTGCCACGCACGGCCGCGCCGGAGGGCTAGTCCTGGTGCGAGAGGATGAGCTGGCCGAGGGTCTCGATGAGCCGCGGGGGATCGACGGGCTTCACGAGGTGCGCGTCGAAGCCGGCCTCCTCGGCGCGCGTGCGGTCCTGCGGCTGGCCGTAACCGGTGAGCGCCACGAGGTGGACGCGGCGGCCGAGGCTCTGGCGCAGCCGGCGCGCCACTTCGTAGCCGTCGATGTCCGGAAGGCCGATGTCGACCAGCACGACGTCGGGCGGGCTCGCGAGCGCGGCGTCGATGCCCTCCTGGCCGGTGCCGGCCTGGCGGATCTCGTGGCCCTGCCGCTCGAGGTAGGCCGCGAGCGCCTCGCGCCCGTCGACCTGGTCCTCCACCACCACGACGCGCAACGGCGTCGTGCGCGGCTTGTCCTTCAGGGGCGGCGCGTCGGCCGCCGTCGCGTCCGCGAGCTTCAGCCGCACCGTGAACTCGGCGCCCTCGCCCAGCCCCTCGCTCGCGGCGCTCACCGTGCCGCCGTGCAGCTCGAGAATCTGCCGGACGAGCGTGAGCCCGATCCCGAGGCCGCCCTCGGTCCGCGCCAGGGTCGGATTCGCCTGCGTGAAGAGCTCGAAGATCGAGTCGAGCTTGTCCTTCGGGATCCCGGCGCCGTCGTCGCGCACCTGCAGCACCGCCTGGCCGTCCTGGCTCTCGAGCGAGACGCGGATCGAGCCGCCGGCCGGGGTGTACTTCGACGCGTTGTTCACCAGGTTGCCCAGCACCTGCTGCAGCCGCACCGGGTCGCCGAGCACGCTCAGCGGCCCGCTCGGCAGCGACACGGCGAGCTTCTGCTGCTTCGCGTCCAGCTGCGGCCGCTGCGTCTCGAGCGCGAAGCCGACGGCGGCGCGCAGGTCCACGACCTTGCGCTCGAGCTCGATGCGCCCGCTGGTGATGCGCGCCACGTCCAGCAGGTCGTCGAGCAGCCGCGCCAGGTGGTCCGCCTGCCGGCTCACCATGCCGCTCGCCCGCTTCGCGCCGGCGTCGAGCGACGGCGTCCCGTCGATCAGGGCGATCGCGTTCACGATCACCGCCAGCGGGTTGCGCAGCTCGTGCGCGAGCATGGCGAGGAACTCGTCCTTGCCGCGGTTGGCGCGCACGGCCTCCTTGCGCGCCGCGTCCGCCTCGCGCCGCGCGGCCTGCTCGCGCCGCAGCAGCCGCTCGGTGGCCTCCTCGATCTCGACGCGCGCCAGCCCGAAGCTCACGTGCTGCGCCACCGTGCTCACGAGCCGCAGCTCCTCGGGCCGCACGCGGTGCGGCCTGTCGTAGTACAGCATGAACTTCCCGAGCAGGCGTCCCTGGTACAGGAGCGGGATGAATCCCAGCGCGCGGATGCCTTCGGCGCGGAACGTCGGCAGCAGCGCCGCGAGGTCCTCGGCCTTGTCGACGTCCTCCACCAGGATCGGCTGCGGGTCGCGCGCCTCGCGCGTCCACGGCGAGTGCCCCTCGACGGCCGCGCGGTAGCGGTCGGAGAGGCCCGACCAGGAGATGAACCGCATCACGCCGGCTTCGTCGAAAGCGAGGACACTCGCGCGCGGCGCGCGCGCGACCTGGAGGATCGCCTGGGTGCCCGCGTCGGCCACCTCGCCGCGGCCGCGTGCGCGGCCGATCTGGGCGGCGAGCCGGTAGAGCGCCTCGAGCGTCTGCACGCTCGTCTCGAGGTGCTCCCGCACGCGCCGCCTCTCGCTGTTGTCGCGCGCGATCTTCGAGGCGCCGATCACGCGTCCGTTGAGATCGCGGATCGGCGACACGCTGAGCGAGACGGGGACGCGCCGCCCGTCCTTCGTGACGCGCTCGGTCTCGAAGTGCTCGAACGACTCGCCGCGCCGCAGCCGCGCCAGGATGTCCTGCTCCTCGGGCAGCCGCTCGGGCGGGATGATCAGGGTGATCGAGCGTCCGACGGCCTCGGCGGCCGGGTAGCCGAAGAGGACCTCGGCCCCGCGGTTCCAGGAGGTCACGACGCCGTCGAGCGTCTTGCTGATGATCGCGTCGTCGGCGTTCTCCACGATCGCGGCGAGGCGCGCCGCGGCCTCGCCGTCCCGGCGCTGGTCGGTGATGTCGCGGCCGGTCGCCTGCAGCTCCAGGCGCCGCCCGTGCTCGTCGAAGACCGCGTGGTTGACCCACTGCGTCCAGCGCACCTCTCCGTCGCCGCGGAACACGCGGTTCTCGACGGTCACGGACGGCGAGGCGGGCGTCAGGCAGGCGACCGCCTCGCGCACCCGGACCAGGTCCTCGGGAAAGACGCGCGGCTCGAGGCTCGAAAGCTTCGCGTCGGCGGGCAGCCCGAAGTAGCGCCGGTAGGCGGGATTCGCGAAGGTCAGCGTGCCGTCGGCGAGGAACCTGCACACCATCTCGGGCTGCCCCTCGACCATCGCGCGGTAGCGTCGCTCGCTCAAGCGCAGGGCGTCCTCGGTAGCCTTGCGGTTCGAGACGTCGTCGATCGCCGCGACGGTTCCGACCAGGCGGCCGCCGGCGTCGTGAAGCGGGCTCACGGTCATGAACGCCGTGACGCGCGAGCCGTCCGGCCGCTCGAGGATCACCTCCTGCGCGACCGCGCCCGCGCCGCGCAGGACCTCGGCCACGGGCGAGGACGCGTGAGCCAGCGGGTTGCCTGCCGCGTCGAACAGCCGGTAGGAGCCACAGAAGCGGTCGTCACCGACGGGCTCGCGCCCCCACAGCTCCACCGCGCGCTTGTTGTACAGGCGGATCGCGCCGGCCGGCGCCTCGCACACGTAGACACCGATTGGAAGCACGTCGATCAGGCGGTCGAGATCGCTGAGCATCGCCCTGGCGGGCTCGGGGGATCCCCGAGGGCCAGCTTCAACCCTTCGGAAGAGTATATGCGTTCCCGCCTGGCCCGGGTCCAGCCGCGCGAAGCCGCCTCAGCGTGCGGACGAGCCCCGCGGCATGCGCCGTCGTGCCGGCCAGGAGCAGCGCGGCTCCCACGCGCAGGCCGGGGAGCCACTCGAGGGCGAGCCCGGCCGCGAGCAGCGGCACGCCGAGCGTCCAGCCGGCGAACGCGAGCACGGGCCACGCGCGGCCCGGCGCGTGGTGCAGCGACGGCGGCAGCTCCCGGTAGCCCGCGCCCGCGAAAGCCCAGAGCCAGGCCGCGAGCGGCAGCAGGCGCTGCTGCACGGCAACCACCATCTGCGCGAGGAACCCGACGAGCGCGAGAGCCCCGTAAGCCAGGCCGAGCGGGCTCGAGGCGTCGAGAGCCGGAACCAGCACGAGCGCGAGGCCGCAGAGCGTCGCGAGCGCGAGGCAGGCGAGCGCCACGAGCGCCTGCGCGCGCGGCAGGTCGGGACGCGGGCGCTCGGGGGGAGCCGGACGCGCGTCGCGCAGCATCGCGACGACGTGCGCGAGAAAGAGGAAGACGCCGGCGGCCGAGACGAGCGCGAAGCCGGCTCGGCCGCGACCACCCAGGAAGAAGGACGCGGCGAGGCCGAGCACCCCCGCCTCGACGAAGAGCGCGCTCAGCAGCGGGCCGCGGCCGCGCGTCATCGCGGCCGGCAGGATCATGGGCAAGAGCCGATAGCCGGCGCCCATCACCATGAGCGTGCCGAAGCCCAGGGCCGCGAGGTGGGCGTGCGCGAGCACGGCCTGCAGGTGCGAGACGGGCAGGAACGGCGAGAGCTTGTTGACGCCGAGCAGCACGCCGAGCGCCGCGGCCACGAGCACGTTCAGCAAGGCGAGGCCGACCGGGACCTTCACGGCCGTCGGGATCGGCGCACGGGCGAGCCGCGGCAGCACGCGCACGCTCGCGCGCAGGAACGCGAGGCTTGCGAGGCCCGCGCTCCAGGCCATTCCGCTCGGGGTGTCGAGCCAGAAGTGGCTGACCATGCCGAGCATTCCCACCGTGAACGCCGCGAACCCCGCGAGGTCTGCGCGACTCGCGCGGAGCGGCGTCCGCAGCGCGAGCGGGCCGACGATGTGGATCGAGCCCAGGACCGAGCCGCCGATCCAGCCGAGCGTGACCAGGTGGACGACGGCGAGCATCCGCGGGTGATAGAAGAAGCCCGCGATGCCCGCGGGGTCGACCGCCACCACCGCGAACGCTCCCGCGAGGCTCGCGAGCCCGACAGCGAGATAGAGAAGAGGAAGGCCGCGCGACGGCAGGAAGTCGGCTGCGGCCGGCGCCTCGGGAGGCGCGACGGGCACGGGCACGCACGGATCTTACCCGCGCGCGCTTCGAGCCCGTCGCCCTCGAGTCCGGCTACCGGCTGTGGGCGACGCGGTCGTCCACGTGCAGGCTGTCCACCATGCGGTCGAAGGTCGGCTCGAGCCGCGAGGCCTCGCCCCGCGGCGTCACGAACAGCGCGTAGAGCACGTGGCCGTCGGAGAGCTCGCGGGTCACGACCCGCACGTGCTCGTTCTCGCCCGTCACGGGCGAGGTTCCCGACAGCTCGACCGCGATGCCGCGCGCGCCGTCGATCCGCGGGCGCTCGCCGCCGCCCGTCGACTCGCGCAGGTGCGGGCTCGAGCGCCGGATCTGCGCGACCAGGTCCTCCGTCGCCTCCTGCAGGCTGAACTCCGAGCCTCCGTCGAACGGCTCGTAGTGGTTGAGGATCACGCCGCAGGCGATGTTCTCTCCCCCGCCGCGCAGCGACTGGATGCACGACGCCGGAGCGATCACGACGCCGTAGCCGCGGTCCGCGGGATAGGCCTGCCAGTTCGTCGGATAGCCGATCGCGTAGAAGCCGCTGCGCTGCGTGAACGTCCGCAGCCGCGTGGACGGCGCGCCGACCTCGACCGGCTCCGCGCGCTCGACCTGGCCGCGGCGGGCCGGCTCCCGGTCCGAGCTCGCCGTGCGCCGGGAGGACGAGGGCCGCCCGCCGACCTCGTCGTGCATCTGGGCGTAGCCCGTGCTGTCGCGCCGGCCGCCGGTCCCGAGCCGCTCGGCCTCCGCGCGCATGCGCGTGGCGCGGTCCGCCGGGGCCGGGTGGCTCGCGAAGAACTGCTGGACACGGCCGGGGTCGCGAGCCTCCTGCTCCTTCAGCAGGTCGAAAAAGCTCGCCATCGCGGCGGGGTCGTAGCCGGCCTTCTTCATCGTGCGGATGCCGAGCAGGTCCGCCTCGTGCTCGTCGTTGCGGCTGAACTTCATGAACACCGCGTTCAGCCCGAGCCCGCCGATCGCCTGGATGATCTGGCCCGTGGTCCGGTTGCCGCGGCCGAGCAGGCCGCCCAGGATGCCGAGCCCCGCCTGCGCGCCATAGGCCTTCGAGGCCTCGTGCGTGCCGTGCCGAAGAGCGACGTGCGAGATCTCGTGCGCCAGCACGCCGGCGAGCTCGCTCTCGTTGCGCGTGGCGGCGAGCAGCCCGCGGTCGACGTAGATGAAGCCGCCCGGGAACGTGAACGCGTTGATGTCGGTCGCGTCGACCGCCCGCACGCGGTACGGGAACTTCGCTCCCGGCGACACCGCGACCAGGCGCTGGGCGACCTCGTTCAGGTAGCGCTCGAGCGAGGCGTCGCGCATCACGGGAAGCTCGCGCTCGGCCTGCGCGGAGGCCTGGCGGCCGAGCTCGATGTCCTGCTGCACGCTGAAGAGATTGAAGCCGGGACGCGGGTCCGGCGGCGCGGTCTCGGCACTCACCACCGTCGCCGGAAAGATGAGCGCCCCCGACAGCGCCAGCGCCGTCAGTCCTGCAGATCGCATGTGCTGCCTCCTTACCGATCCTCAGTAGCAAGAGAGGTGCCGATCACGGAGGCACAAGGACTTGTGACGAGCCGTCCCCGTCCAGCCGGGCCGTTTGTACAAACCGCAGCTGCTCGACACGTCGCCGCGGCCGTTGCGCTTCGTTGTCGAGTGGCACGCCGCTTGAAGCGCTGGCTACGGAGGGAATCCCAGATGCCAGAGCAGGAGACGTTGGAACGGGCGGAGCGCGACAAGGAAGAGGGCCAGTCGCCCTCCACGCAGGCGGGCGAGTTCGTGCGCGAGGAGATCCACCACGTGCGCGAGGGCAAGCATGGCGCGCGCTCGACCAAGCAGGCGATCGCGATCGGCCTCTCGAAGGCGCGGCGCGCCGGGGTGAAGCTGGGCACACCCAAGAAAGGACGCGTTTCCGCCGAGGTCCGGCGCCAGGCGGCGCGCGACTCGGCCCGCGGCCGCTCGGGGCGAGGCCGGACGCCGTCGCCGAGCCGCTCGCGCGCCGTGCGCAAGGCCCTGAAGCGCGAGGGTCGGAGCGCCGCATCGCGAAAGTCGCTCGCCCGTCAGGCACGCTCGAGCGCGAAGTCGCGCGGCCCGCGCGCCAGGAGCGCCGCCGCTCGCAAGGCCGCGCGCACGCGCGCACGCCGTCGATCGTAGCGGCGGCCTGAGCGCAGGGCCGGGCGATGGCCGCGGAACCAGTGCGGGGCTGGCGGGGCCGGCTCGCCGCGCTCGCGACCCTGCGCCACGGGTTCCGGCTGATCTGGAACGCCGCCCCGCGCACCGTCCTCGCCATACTGGCGCTGCGCACGATCAGCGCCCTGCTGCCCCTCTCCGGCCTCTGGGTCTCGAAGCGGCTGATCGACGCCGTGGTGGGGGCGACGACCGGCGGCCCACCCGCGACCGCGCGCGAGATCTGGTTCCTGCTCGGGCTCGGGCTGGCGCTCTCCGTGCTCGCATCGGCGACCGGGCGGACCACCGACTACTTCGAAGGCCGGCTCGCGGACGCGTTCAGCCGCGACGTCAGCCTGCGCGTGATGCGCCAGGCCGCGAGCCTCGAGCTCGCGTGGTTCGAGAACGCGGCGTTCCACGACCGCCTCGAGCGGGCGCGCGCGCAGGCCACCGACCGCATCATGCTGCTGAGCTCGCTCGGCGGGCTGTTCCAGCGCACCGGAGCGCTCGTGTCGATGTCGGCCGGCGTCGCCTACTACGAGCCGCTGCTGCTCGTTCTCGTGGTGCTGTGCGTGGTCCCGACGTTCGTCGGCGAGAGCCACTTCGCGCTGCTGGGCTACGGCCTCGCCCACAGGCTGACGGCGCGGCACCGCGAGCTCGACTACCTGCGGCTCGTCGGCAGCAGCCGCGAGAGCGCCAAGGAAGTCAAGATGTTCGACCTCGGCCCGCACCTCGCGGACCGCTACCGCGTCGTCTCCGACGAGGTGATCGGGGAGAACAAGCGCCTCGCGCGGCGCCGGCTGGGCTGGGGCACGCTGCTCGCCGCGCTGGCGACGCTCGGCTACTACGGCGGCTATGCATACCTCGTCTGGCAGGCCTTCGAAGGCCGCATCAGCGTGGGCACGCTCACCTTCCTCGCCGGCGCGCTCGCGACCGCCCAGGGAGAGCTCGCGATGGTGTTCTCGCTCGTGTCGAGCATCTCGGAGCACGCGCTCTTCCTGACGGACCTGCTCTCTTTCCTCGAGCTGCGCTCGGCGGTCGAGTCGAAGCCCGGTGCGCTGCCGGTGCCGCGGCCGATCCGGCGCGGCCTGGAGTTCCGGAAGGTCTCGTTCAGCTACCCGGGCACCGACAAGCCCGTGCTGCGCGAGCTGGACTTCCACATCGCGCCGGGAGAGCGCGTGGCGCTCGTCGGCGAGAACGGGGGCGGCAAGACCACGTTCGTGAAGCTGATCGCCCGGCTCTACGAGCCGAGCGCGGGCTCGATCCTGCTCGACGGCGTCGACCTGCGCGAGTACCGGATCGACGAGCTGCGCCGCGAGATCGGCGTCATCTTCCAGGACTTCTTCCGCTACGACATGGCCGTCCGCAGCAACATCGGCGTCGGCCGGCTCGAGCTCGCGGGCAACGACGAGGCGCTCTGGGAGGCCGCGCGCAAGAGCGGCGCCCAGGAGATGGTGGCCGGGCTGCCGCGGGGGCTCGAGCAGATGCTGGGGCGGCGCTTCGAGGGCGGCGTCGACCTCTCGGGCGGCGAGTGGCAGAGCGTGGCGCTCGCGCGGGCCTACCTGCGGGACGCCCAGCTGCTCATCCTCGACGAGCCCACGGCGTCCCTCGACGCGATCGCCGAGGCCGAGGCCTTCGCGAGCTTCGCCGAGCTGACGCGCGGGCGCATGGCGATCCTTATCTCGCATCGCTTCTCGACGGTGCGGATCGCGGATCGCATCGTGGTGCTGTCCGACGGCCGCATCCAGGAGCAGGGCTCCCACGAGGAGCTCGTCGCCGCCGGAGGCCGGTACGCGCACCTCTACGAGACGCAGGCCTCCAGCTACAGGTAGCGAGAGCGGGGCCTCACGCCACGAGCCGCTCGGGCAGCGAATCGACATAGTCGAGCGCCCAGGCGATCTGGTCGTTCTCCGAGATGAACTCGAACTCGCTCGTGACGCGCAGCGGGGCGCGGCCTTTAGGCTTCGAGGCGCGCTTCGGCACGACCGGACACTCGTCGACGAGGAAGAGCAGGGTCGCCCAGGCCGGCGGGTCGAGGCACGCGAGCACCTCGAGACGTTCGCGCTCGCGCCAGGGCGTCCCCGCCTCGAGCTGCGCCGACAGGCGCGTCCGAAGCCGCGCCAGGTCGCGCCGGATCTCCGCGTCGTGGATCTTCAGCTCGCCCAGGACCCGGACGAGCCGGCGCGGCACGCCGAGACACGCACGCTCGTAGAGGACGCTCCAGCCCCTGCGGAAGACCGCGACCAGATCCTGGCCGACGAGGAAGGCCAGAGGCGCGCCGGCTGAGCCATGCGGTCCGTTCGCGAGACCGAGGTTGCACACGGCGAGCGCGGCCTGGGTCGCCTCGACCGGCCGAAAGCGCCGCGACTGGAAGGAGCATCCCGCGACGAGGACGTTGGCCAGGTAGCCGAGCTCCTCCGTCCGCCGCGCATAGGCGGCGGCGTCGTGCTCGCGGACGTAGAGCAGCTGTGCCCGGACGCGCGACACCCGGTCCGGAGTGTCGGAGGCGAAGCCTTCGCTCTCCCCACTGCCGATCAGCGTCGGCTCGGACGGCGGCACCACGCCTTCGTCCTGCAGCATCGCCAGGAAACGGCGGCTCTCGGGTCCGCTCGCGTCCGGAGCCGGCCGCAGCGACGCCGCCCGTGACTCGAGCGTCCGGAGGTATCGCGTCGTCAAGGGATCGAGCGCCGGCTCTCCGACCAGCGGCTGCCGCGCGAGCTGGAGGAAGGCCGCGGCCTCCGACGTCGCGACGTAGCCCTGCCGCTCGCGGCGCTCCTCGCGGTCGCCGGACGCGTCCGAGAGCGCCTGCTGCCCCGCCGTCAGGGCCTCGTCGACGCCGCGCGGGTCGTCCACCTCTTCGCTCGTGGCCGCGCTGCAGCGCTCCATCAGCGTCCCGAAGAACGCGGGGTGATCGGCCTGCAGCGTGGTGAGGACCGACAGCAAGGCGTCCCAGAAGCGGTCGCGCCGCGCCACGACGCGGAAGCCGCCGAGCTGTACGCTCTGGCCCGTCTCGAGCACGCGCTCGGCCTGGAGCAGCCACCGCTCGAGCAGCGGGTCGGCCTCTTCCTCCAGAGCCTCGGCGGCGGAGCGCGCGACCATCGCCCACCCCGCGTCGAGGACGAGCACGTGGAGGTTGATCGCCGCGGCGACGAGCTCGAGGTCCATTCCGGCGAGCGCGCGGGCCGCCGCGCCTTCGTCCGCGTCCACCAGCACTTCGAGCCAGAGGCCGAACCGATCGGGGTCGAGCTGCTCGGCTCCTCCCGCCGCGTCCGCCCGCCACAGGTCCTCGTCGAAGACGCGCACCAGCTGGTCGGGCGTCGCGAGAGCCACGATCGGCCCGGCTTCCTCGAGCCCGCAGTGCCGCACGAGCTCGAGCAGGACGGGCGGCTCGAGAGCTCGCACGACGCGGGCGAGATCCTTGGTCTCGAGGAGCTGTTCGACGAGATCGTGGGGCCGGCGCGTGGCAAGGCTTCGTGCCATAGGCGACCTCCGCCAGCACAAGATAGGCGCTCGGCGCGTTCGCGCAAGTGTTTCTTTTTTAGCGACTTATGGACGATTTCCCTTGCCTTGCGGGTCGCGTTTTGCTATCGTGTAGGTGGCGGCGAAGAGAGTCGTTCCTTCCTTTTTTCGACGACCCCCACCCGTCACCACGTCGCGTCGCCATTCGGGGGCAGGAGCCAAGGTCATGATTCGAAAACTGAGCTCCGGCGAGTTCCGTCTCTATTCCCGCAAGAAGAACCCGAAGACCGGCCGCAGGCGCAACCTCGGGACCTTCAAGACGCGCGCGGCCGCGCAGAAGCACGAGCGCGCGGTGCAGTACTTCAAGCGGGCCGGCTAGCCGAGCGCGTTCGCTCAGCGCT